>ENA-ORVB01000129-ORVB01000129.1-human-gut-metagenome-genome-assembly--contig:-NODE-129-length-64027-cov-8.7561_pt1 | contig 64027 bp, 49 predicted proteins | sample MGYA00242090_ERZ509231 | MGnify/ENA primary metagenome ERZ509231 (study PRJEB26280, sample SAMEA2338798) | human gut metagenome | biome: human gut; feature: human-associated habitat; material: faeces...
CTCCCTGGTTCATCATGCCCGGCTGCTGGCCGTATGCTCCCTGGTTCATCATGCCCGGCTGCTGGCCGTATGCTCCCTGGTTCATCATGCCTGCCTGCTGGCCATACATACCGGCATTCATATTGCCCTGTTGGCCATATGCGCCCTGATTCATCATACCGGGCTGCTGATTGCCGTGCATTGGGGTATTTCCCATCATTCCCGGCTGCTGACCGTACATTCCGGTGTTCATGTTGCCTGCCATATTGCCGCCGGAGAGTGCTGCGATGATCTGATTACCGATCTGCTCTACTGCCATGATCTTTCCACGGTCATTTGCATCGATATCGAAATTATGTAACTGGAAATCCATATCGTCAAACCAGGGGCTGTTGATACCGATCATCATTTTATATTTGTAAGAATATTTGTATCTTGGAGGCACATAATCTCTCATCTCGCCATTCTGATCCCGATACTGTTCTTCTGTACGATCCTGTTCCACATCCATGCGACAGCTTGTAACCTGAGAAAGATCCAGAATATCCGGATTGGTCTCTACATCCATCTTGGTGCCAATCGCAAATTTCTGATGGTTATCATCAATAAATACATGGTAATTATTATCTGCTTTCAGATCTCTGGTCACACGGAAATTACGAACTGCCTCTTTGTTCTGTTCTCTGTATGCCAGCTGTTTCTTAATATCTTCTACTGTACTGTGGCGACGCTCCTCAAACCAGGGAGACAGTTTTTTTGCACAATCCTTACACAGATTGCCGTCATCCAGTTTTCTGTTTCCTAACAGACCAATCTTCTCACCACAGATATCACATACTTTTTTATCAAATAAACCCATACCTCTTCCTCCCTTCCGGATTACTGAATATCAGATTCGTTAAAAGGATCTCCGCATTCTGGACAAAAACGCGGTGGATTTTTCGGATCTTCCGGGTTCCATCCACATTTATCACAGCGATATAACGGTGCATCCGCCGGTTTTTTTGCTCCACAGTTCATACAGAATTTGCCCTGATTGACAGTTCCGCAAGAACAGGTCCATCCTTTCGGTTCTGCTGGTTTTTCTTCTGCCGGCTTCGGTGCTCCGCATTCCGGACAGAATTTTCCTGTGGCAATATTGCCACATGCACATTTCCATCCTTCTACAGGTTTTGGTTCCGGTTTCTTGGAACCACATTCCGGACAGAACTTTCCGCTTACTACATTTCCACAGCTGCAGGTCCAGGTGTCTGCTGCAGGTGTTGTTACTGGTGCTGCAGCAGCTGCTGCCTGCTGCTGCGCTGCTTCTGCACGGAGTCTTTCTTCTACCTGTCTGCGGATCTCTTCTTCCTGGGCTTTTTTCTGTGCTTCTTCCTGACGTCTGGCTTCTTCCTGCTGCTGACCCATAGCGAACAGATTCTGCGGATTCATACCGCCGCCTCCTGCGTTCATGGCCATGCCCATTCCCATAAACCCTGTCATTGCACCTGCTTCATTGGATGCTGCTGCTTTCATGGCGTCTGCCTGTGCTCCAACCATAGTAGCTGCTGCCATGGTAGGATCTCTCATGATCGCGGTACGCTGTGCCTGTTTGATCATCTCCGCATCTTCTTCCGGTAAAGTTACGGAACCCAGAGCGATACTTACTACCTGCAGACCACGAAGCTGTCCCCACTTGGCGGACAGAGATTCATTCATGGCATTTTCCAGTTCTGTATTATGAGTGACGATCTGATTCGGACGTAATTCCAGATCAGATAATTTTCCAAATGCCGGCTGAAGTGCACTGATAAATTCTGTTTTCAGCTGACTTTCCAGTTCTTCTCTTCGATATTCGTCTTCTACGTTTCCACATACGTTGCTGTAGAACAGAAGCGGATCCGCGATACGGTAAGAATATACACCGGAGCAACGTACTGCCACGTCCACATCCAGTCCGATCTTGGAATCTACTACACGGAACGGAATCGGATTCGGTGTTCCGAACTTGTTATCGATCAGCTCTTTTGTATTGAAATAATATACTCTCTGATCTTTTCCGGTATCTCCGCCATAGGTGAATCGTTTTCCGATGGTTGCGAAGGTTGCTTCGATACTTGATCCAAGACTGCCGGTAAAAATAGATGGCTCTGTGGAAGAATCAAAGGTAAACTGACCCGGTTCTGCACAAACTTCAACAATTTTACCCTGTTCTACGATAATCATACACTGACCGTCTGCAACAGCGATTCCACTTCCGTTTGTAATAATGTTATCGCTGCCTTTTGTGTTGGAGGATCTTCCTGAAACACGTTTCTGTCCCTTTTTAACCATTACATCTTTATCCATGGAGTCGCAGTAGAAAAACTCCTTCCACTGATCTGCCATTACGCCGCCTGCTGCGCCCATAGCTGCTTTTATAAGTCCCATACGATTTTCTCCCTTCTTTATACATAGTTTTTCGTAACTGTTCAGTACCTTCACAGTCACGAGCCAAAATGCATGTAAAATCACCTTCGGTGACGCATTTTGGCTTGTATATCTCGGGATCTTGGCATAGTCATACCAAAACACCTTGCGCAACAGTGGTTACTGACAATTACATCTTTTCCTTTTTTTGTAATATTATTATTACAGATATCTTATTGTCAGTCACTAACACTTGTGATAGCAAATGAAATACTTCTTGATATTTTATAATGTCTGCCAATCTTTCAATGTGCTTACGACCAGCTTACTTTCCAGCACTGCGGCCAGTAATTCTTCCTTACAGGAATAGCCTTTGATATACAGTCTCAGCATCTCCAGCTGCCGGGGGCTGATCTCATCGCTTTTCATCCACTTCAGTTCCACGGCCGGTGCCTTGTCCGGAAAGACGTGTTCTCCCTCCAAAGTCCGATCGATCACCTCCATAATTTCTTCCTGTCCGTGATCCTTATACCACAGACTGTCTGCGCCCTTCTCTTTTGCCCGTGTAAGGATCTCCGGATCCACCAGAGATGTGATCACGATGATCTTCACTGCCGGATGTTGTTTTTTGATAGTTTCTGCAGCCAGCAATCCGTCATGGTTCTGGAAGGTCTGGACGTCCATCAGGACAAGATCCACCACCGTATGATTACAGTAAGAAACAGCCTTTTCTCCGTCGTTCAGAACGTCCACCAACAAGAATCTTTCATCCCCCTGCACCATGCTGGCGAAATACTTCTGCATAATCTTCTGGTCTTCCACAAGTAACACTCGTATTTTCATTTTTCATCACTTCCCTTTTTATTCTTCTGTTAACTGTTCAGTATCTTCACAGTTACTTCCTCTGAACTTTTGATCTCTCTGTCTTTTTCATGAGACAGTAACAGAATCAGTTCAAACTCAGGCGAAAAGATCACCTGCATCTTTCCTCCTTCCCGCTCCACTGTTTTTCTAAGAGATGTCAGTCCTCCGCCCTCCTGGGATCCTTCTGCGGGTTTCTTTCCATTGTTGGTGATCTGTACCTTACAAAGCACTTTATTGTTTGTGATCTTTACAAACACCCTGGTTCCACCGGCGTGCCTTGCACAGTTTGTCATACATTCCATAATCGCCTGGTCGATCAATAACTTCTGATATTCTTCCTCCGGCATGCTTCCGGTGACAAATACAGTGATTCCAAGCTTTTCTGCCTTTTCTGTGATGGACTCTTTATTCTCGTCCTGTACTTCCTCCATATTTCCCAGCAAAATCTGTGCCGTCTGCCTTATGGTCATTAACTGCCCTTTCATTTTCTCCGGTTCTGCTTCCTCTTCCAGAAGCTGTCGGACTGCCAGGAGGCTGCGCCCGAAGCTGTCATGGATACGGATCTTCATAGCCAGAGTTTCTTCTTCCCGGATCTGTTCATCGATACATTCGTACATTTTTCTTATTTTTTTATTCAGCCGGATAAGTTCTTCATTGCTTTTCTGGATCTTCTCACTGTTAAAATAAAGATTGGTCACATCCAATGCCAACACCTGTATATAACCCTGCAGACTGGGATCCTCCAGTTTTTCCTGGCGAAAATCCCATACGGTACCATTCGGAAAATAATACAGATTTTTCTTTTCCCCTACTTTTGAGATTCCGTTGGAATATTGTTTTGCCTCCAGTGCTTCTTTTAAAAGCAGATAGCTTTGCAGATTCTCTCCGGTAAGCATATAGCCTAACTGGTACATTTTCTCATTACATAATACGATCTGTCCGATGCCATCACAAAAACAGATTCCGCACTTCAGATGATCCAGGGTCTGTTTGATGGAGTATACAGACAATTCTTTTTTGTATTTTTCATCTTCGCGCCGGATACGACAAATCAGATAACCGGTATCTGCAAAAATGAGAAAAAAAAGGATTCCTGCAGGCCAACCGGCTGCAATATGTAGAAGCTTGTTTTTCCCTTCCCAAATAGCCAGATAATCACTCAGCAGATCCGTAAGAATTCCATAGGTGACACTCAGCAAAAGAAAATTGACAGCCATAACCTCTACTTTCCGCTTTCTGGAATGTTGAATACACAACAGCCTAATCTCCACCAGAATCAGAAGAAAAAACGCAACCAGAATCATTTCCTGGACAAACATACCGGATGTTTCAAAGGATTTCATCGTTGCCTCCTTTCTCTGACAGTTGCAAAGCCAGAAACCATTCTTTTTCTTCTTCCTGTTCCATATGTAACAAAGGATATTTTTCTTGCAGACTCTCCGTCTGACAATCACCCTCCAGGTTCACCGAGATTCGAAGGGCACCATTCAGTTCTGTCAGCCGATAGAAAAAAGAACCGCCCTGTTTCAGAAGCAGTTCTACTATCTGCTCAAAGAAATCATAAGCTCTTAAGACAAGTTGCGCCGGTAAAGTTTCTTTGCCGGTTTCTATATAATACTGTCCTTGAATCTCACAAAAGACCAGATTACTGCAGGATTCCCGCAGGCTCTGGATCAGTTCTTCTTCCTTTAATTCCTTACCTTCCAGTGCGGAAAGTGTCAGATTCTTCCTTCTTTTCAGATAAGACCCTACGATCAGGATTTTCCCCAGAAGTCTGTGATATTCCCTGTGATCCGTACACTGTTCCAGCTGATCCACATATCCGGCGATCTGCTGAAATTGTTCTGCCGTCTGCTTTTGCATCAGATCGTAAAGCCGGTTCTTTTCTTCTGCCTGTTTTCTCTCTTTTTCTTTTTGATATTCCAGTTTCAAAAGCTGGTTTCGATCCCTCAGTTCTTCACGAAGCTCATAGAGACTTTCATAAGCAGCTCGATGCTGACGGATATCTTCGATCCAGAAAGCATACCCTCCATTGATAGGGATACTGTTCAGACGGATCCCTTCTTTTTCATATCCCGGATTCTCCAGTGCTTCTTTCATCTCTTCTTTATCCAGCTCGATTCCGTCACCGGTTGTATAACGGATGTTCAGATTCCGGTCACTGATCTGTGCATTGATTCCTCTGGAATCCTGAAACAATTCTCCGTATCGGTTATTTACCAGAATCAGACCACACTGGATGCAGCTTTCAAAAAGAGCGGCGATCAAAAGGCAACAGGCCGCCGCCATATCTCCTGCAATGATTTTCAGATGTGGAATACGGAAAATATTGGCAATGCACCAGATAAAAAACAGTCCTAATGGCACAAAGGGAAGCCATATTTTCTTTTTCCCGGGGTTTCTGCATTTTGCGATTAATATGCCCAGCATAGTAAGAAAACCGATAGCAATCCATGCCACACAAAGCACAAATCCCGGACCATAAAAATACTCATCATCTGTCCATGGCTTTTCTGCAGGAAAGCGGAATACCAGCTGATGAAGATCGTTGGTCATAACAAGCAGGATCACGCCCACTGTGATCACCAGGAAAATACCGGCCCATTGTCTCCTCTTTTGATTTTCACTTTCTCTCATCTTCAATGCCGCAATCACACTCAGAGATGGAATAGTCAGTAGCGGGACATAATATCCATACCAACTGTAACGCCGCAATACCGGTTCATAAAATACATTGTATTTCAGAGTACGGATAACAAACCAGAAAACCATAAGAGATGCAATACCACACAGACATCTTCGTGCTGTCCTGTTTACGATCCTTCGCTGAAGGGAAATTCCCCAGACACAATATAAAGTGATATACAAGTATGCCCTCGTCAGTTGAAAAAAAGCTACCCAGCCTGATTCTCTGTTCGTTGGAAGATGACGGCATATTATGGCAGTGATTACACACCCCCCGGCAAGGAGCAGATTCCGGATTTTTTTGATTTTTTCTGTTTTTTCGTTCATCTATTTGTAGAATTCCTCTCCTGATAATGCTAAGGACTTTTGCCCTTGCTTAATGACTGCATGGTAACTGCTATACGTCACACAGTTACTTTAAGTATATACATTATACCGTATCTTCTCTCTATATCTCAAGTCATAACAGACACCCGCGAACAGCAATCAAAATTGGTCCACCGGACCAATTATTGATATGCAATGCAACAAAAAGATCCCGGTGAAAATAGATTTCATCAGGATCTTTCTTCGTTTTCTTCTCTTACATTCTCTTTTTTGCGGCCCGGATCAGTTCCTCCAGCCCTTTGTTGCATTCTCCGATGGGAACATCGGCGCAGATCACCTTTTTACAGTTTTCCATAACCTGTATTGCTTCCCGGAGATGCTCCTGAGTAATCTGGCAAAAAGGTTCCTCTGTGATCACCCTGGCGGCTAGCAGGCGGGCTAACTGATAATCCACATCGTTGGTGTACAGGATGCCTGTTGCAAAGGGGATATTATCCTTTTGTAATTTTCTGTAGATGGGTATTCCCCTTCCGCATCCGGCGATCACGAAGACCTCCGGCTCTCCATCAACCTTTGGAAGCTCAATGCTGCCAAATCTGGGATCATAAAATCCGTTTTCGATTCCATATAATTCCCGGATGGTCTGTTCTTCAAAGATCTGTTCCGGAGTTCCGTAATAGCAGACATGATCTCCTTTTACACAAAGGATCTGATCTGCAATCTTCTGTGCCAGATCGATCTCATGAAGGGACATGATCACGGTTATGCCCTTTTCTTTTGCCATAGAGCGTAGAATGGATAACAGTTCCAGCTTATGACGGATATCCAGAAAAGAGGTAGGCTCATCCAGCACGATGATCTCCGGTTCCTGGCAGATAGCTCTTGCCAGAAGGACTCTCTGACGCTGCCCGTCACTGATGGCATTAAAGTCCCGGCTTCCCAGTTCTTCTGCATGGACGATCCGCATGGCCTCATCCACTTTATCCTCGTCTTTCCGGCTTAAGATGCCCAGGCGACCTGTATAAGGATAACGACCGGTTGCCACAATATCATGACAGGTCATCAGTTCCGGCCGCATGCGCTCTGTCAGAACTACTGCCATTCTGGTGGAAAGTTCCTTGTAAGAAAGCTTGTGCAGATCATTCTCCTCATACAGAACCTTACCACCAAGTATCTTCAGCTGTCTGGTGATACTCTTTAAAATTGTTGATTTTCCGGATCCGTTCGGTCCGATCAGTGTAACAATCTCTCCTTTATGGATACCTACCTGAATCTGATCAATCAGAGGTTTTCCGTTGTATCCCACCGTCAGCTGATCCAGATGAAAATAATATTCTCCCATGTCAGTTTCCTTTCTTCCGGTGCAACATCATGAAAATAACCACCGGCGCACCAAATATCGAAGTCACGGTACTGATATTCAGTTCCAGCGGTGCAAATGCCATACGCGCGATCAGATCACACATCATACAGAAGACACCGCCACCCAAAAATGTGGCAGGAATGACGATCAGTGGCCGGGAAGTTCCAAGACTTCTCTTTACCAGATAGGGAACAGCGATTCCCACGAAAGAAATCGGTCCGGCAAATGCAGTCACACATGCAGAAAGCACACTTGAAGTCAGTATCAGCATAATCCTGAAAAAGCGAATATTCACACCCATACTCTGGGCATATGCTTCTCCCAGCTGGTAAGCTCCGATCGGCTTGGACATGAAAAATGTAATAAGGATCGTCACTCCGATGACAACTGCCGCCACCTTCACATTGCTCCAGTTCATACCTGAAAAGCTTCCCTGGCTCCATCCGTGCAGGTTGACAATGTCTGAGTCCTCTGCAAAAGTCACCACAAAATCCGTGACCGCTGAACAGATATAACCGATCATGATACCTGCTACTAAAAGTGTTGCCATATGATTGATCCGTCTGGACACCAGAAGGATAAAACCTGTGGCGATCAGGGAACCGATAAAGGCTGCTATGATCAGCGTATAAGAAGATACCACCTGAAACCGTCCCAGAAAATAAATCATCGCCAGAGCTACCACCATTTTGGCTCCGGAGGAAATACCGAGCACAAAGGGACCTGCAATAGGATTTTCAAAGAAGGTCTGTAATAAAAATCCGGAAAGAGAAAGTGCTCCCCCAAGGATGGCCGCCATCAGAATTCTTGGCAGACGGATCTTCCAGATAATGTTATATTCCATCTTATTTCCTTCCCGAAGAAAAATAATCTTTAAAATCTTTGGGATAGAGATATCCACATTTCCGGTATTGATATTCAAAACAGTGATCACGCAGAATGCCGCCAGCAGTACGAGAAATACCGATGTATACCGGCTTCTGCGCAGAAAATTTTCATAATGAAAATCGGTTGCCCCCTGAAGGGCTTCTTTTCGTTTTTTCATGATTTCTCCTGTTACTTATCACTTACTTTAGTAAGGAATGTCATGTCTTTCTCATCTCCGTCGGTTAACATCAGATGAAAATCTGTGATCAGCTGACCAACGATATCCGTTGCCTGATACATATATTTTCCTACACACCATACATTGCCTTCCTGAACAGCTTTGAAGTCCTCAAACAATTCGTTTTTTGCAACCAGTTCGTCTACGGACTGGATGGGATTGTCAATAGTGGCATTGTATACCAGATAATCTGCATCTGCTGCAACTGCATAGAATTCCTCCATGCTCATGGATACGGAAGCACTGGTTGTCTCCACACTGTCCAGATCCTGGAATACGTATCTTCCGCCTGCCAGCTCGATCATGCTTGGAATATAATCCTGGGTTCTTCTCACTACAATAGAACCGTCCGTACTTACAAAGAAAAATGCCACCGTCTTTTCCGTATTTTTAAAGTCTTTCAGGTCGCCGATTACCTTGGCCTGTTCATCAAAGAAGCTATATGCCTCTTCTTCCTTATCTAACATAGCGCCATACAGCTTGATCCATTCTGTTCTTGCCAGAGGATGGGTCTCGTAGCTGGAGCGGTCGATAAATACCGGAATATCCAGGTCTTCGATCATCTCCTGTACTTTCGGTGTGTGGAGAATCATAGTGGATTCAATAGCCACATCGCAATCCTGATCTACCAGCATCTCATAATCCGGCTCGCTGTATTTTCCTGCAAACTGGATCTTACCGTCTTCCATGGCCTGTTTTGCCTCTTCAATATACCAGCCGGAAGCGTCGATTCCACTCATCTTGATGTTATCCATGGAATCCAGTGCACGGAAAAGCGCCATAGTGGAGCTGGCTGCCAGATAAATCTTATCCAATGGTTTCTGCAGCACGATGATACTGTCGTCCAGGCCTTCGGGAGCCTCCGCTCCCTCAGGCACCAGAAGATACTGAGCACTGTCATGTACATCGATCAGCTGATAATCATCTTCATAATAATACACATCAAAGCAGTCTGCATACTCCAGTTTCAGCTTTCCCTGGCAGGTAAGTCCTGCCACCTCAGGCGCATCGGATGCATCTGTCAGATAAGAAGCTGTATCGCCGGATACCTCTTTCTGTTCTGCATCCTGCTGCTTTTCTGTATCTTTTTTTGCGTCTGCAGAATCGGTTTCTTTCGTTGTATCCGTGCTTTCCCGGGTCGTACTCTCTGCCTTTTCAGAAGCAGATGGAGTATCCCCACTGCCGCCACAGCCGGTAAGCAACATGGCTGCTGCAAGGAACACCGCCGTCATCCGGCTGCATTTCTGATAAATATTTTTCTTCATTCTTTTTCCCCGTTTGTTTTTTCGTCTGTAACTGTTCTATATCTGTTAACAAATACGACAATCTTTATTTTTTGCTTTTGGCAGCTTTAACTGCTTTGTCATACAGTTTGTCTGTCTTGTCGCTGCATCCGAAGAATGCACCATATACCTTCAGCCACTCAGCTTTGCCGAGATCAGACTCTTCGTCTGCAGATCGGTCGATCAGCATAGGAATACCGAGAGTTGCAAAATTATCTGCCAGCTGATCCAGCACTGCCTCTTCCTCATTTTCATCGGAACTGTCTGTTGTTTTTTTGCTGTCTGTATCTGTACTCTTATCGTCTGCGTCTTTCACATCTGCTTTCTTCTGATTCTTACTGTCACTGTTTTTCTTGCCGTCGGTATCGCTGCCCTTTTCTTTGGCATCTTCTGCTGTTTTGCTTCCCGGCAGAACTTCAGAAGAAACGATTGCAAAATCGATCTTATTCTTTACCAGTTCCCGGAATTTCAGATCATCGGCTGCCCCTGCATATACCATCTTATCTTCTTCCAGTCCTTTATTGACTGCATCGATATCTGTCTCATCCTTGTCAAATCCTACTGCTTTGACCTTTTTCAGGAGTTTCAGAGTTTCCAGAGTATCGATAGACTCTTCAGAATCCACATAAGCATGCTTGATAGGCAGTTTTACAACAATCATTTCTTTTTCGATACCTACCGGCAGTTCTGCATCGGAATCTTCCGGAACGATAAGGTATTTTACAACCTTTGCCTTATACAGATCCGCTGTGATCTCTTCCTGGGTCTGCACTGCTGCCTCTCCCTCATCGTTATAAGCTACGCTCTGGGTGTCTGTGGTCTTCTTTTCCTCATCGTTTCTCTTGATAGTAATCTTGGCAACTTTCTTTTTGCCACTCTTACTGGTTTTCTTGGTGTCCTTTTTGTTATCTGTATCAGCTGTGTCCTTGTCTTGTGCATCCTTTTCCAGCTTCTCCGGATCCTTATCGGTATCCTTGGACAGATCGATCTCCAGAAGAGTTATGTCATCGTCGTAATGATAGATTTTAAAATAGTCGGCATAGTCCAGCTTTGTCTCAGATTTGTATTTCAGGCCGATGATATCCGGTGCCTTCTCATCCAGCTTGTCCTTACTTCCAAAATTCGTGCCGTTGCCTTCTCCAGCTGCTGCACCACTTCCGTCTCCGTCAGCCGCTGCCAGGTAGACCATAATGCTATACTCGATCTCATGAGCTGTACTCATCTTGGTGGTCATACCAATGATCTTATTATTTTTATTTAATTCCACCGGGATTACAAAGATAGATTTTCCGCCGGTGTGAGTTGGGAAGTATTTCTTTCCGTTAGCTTTTACATACTGGTATGCAGAGCTGCTGAATGCGATAGTTGCCAGTGCCTGACCGTTTTTGATGGTTACTTTATCACAGGTAATATTTACCTTTCCTGTACCACCGGACCAGGTGAATTTGTCCGGAGTGTAAACACCGTCTTTCAGCTTAGTTTTGCTGTTTACCTGACTGGTGGAACCGCTGGTATCGGACTCTGATTTGGATTCTTCAGCCGGGGTTGTGTCCTTTACAGAATCTTTTGTTGCGGTTTCAACCACAGTTGGGGCTGGATTCAGACTTCCGCCTTCGCCGTTTCCTGCTTCGCCAGAAGATATCTTTTTCAGATTATTCGAGCTTACTGTAATGCTTCTGTCGTACCACCTGTCTCTTTTCACTGAATGGGATGCCATAGCTAGTGGAGTATCCAGTGTTGAAATTGGAATGATATAACTTCTTCCGGTTTTTTCTTCGCCGTCTTCGATATAGGATTTCTCCTTATCTTTAAATCCAATCCACTGATTCTCATTGCCAGCTGCTTCTGCCGCGGTTCCCATGTACAGATAATCATATCCGGTTCCACTTAAAGTGATTTCTGCACTCATTTTTCCATTTTTTACCGTTAAGATGATTTCTACCACACGGAACATAGTAGTTCCCGTTTCTGCGGTCGTTGTATAAACGCCATCCGCCGGAACACCTGCAGGACGTGCTGGTTGAGATGGTGCAGTAGATGGCGCCGGTGTTGTCGGTGAAGTTGGTGTTTCTGTAGGTGCAGCAGATGGTCCTGGATTTACTTCCTCTGCTTCTACTTTTTTTATTCCTTCAGACTTCAATGTAATAGTACGTTCAAACCACTGTTTTCTTGATTTTGAATATACTGTTACCGGAATTGCCTGATCAAGGGCGCTTACTGGAATTACATACGTTCTTCCCGTTTTCTCCTGACCGTCAGCAGTTGTATATGGGATCTCATCTTTCCATTTGATCCACTGGTCCTGGTTAGCCTCCACATCTTTTGCATAACCCAGATACAGGTGATCATATCCAGTACCGCTTAACATGATCAGTGCTTCCATCTTTCCATTTTTCACTGTTAATTTTGTACTTATCACTTTAAACATTTGATTGTTTGTTTCTGTTTCAACTGTGTAAGTACCATCCGCCAGTGTATTTTCAGAAGGTGTCTGGCTCGGTGCAGTAGATGGTCCTGGATTTACTTCCTCTGTTTCTACTTTTTTTATTCCTTCAGACTTCAATGTAATAGTACGTTCAAACCACTGTTTTCTTGATTTTGAATATACTGTTACCGGAATTGCCTGATCAAGGGCGCTTACTGGAATTACATACGTTCTTCCCGTTTTCTCCTGACCGTCAGCAGTTGTATATGGGATCTCATCTTTCCATTTGATCCACTGGTCCTGGTTAGCCTCCACATCTTTTGCATAACCCAGATACAGGTGATCATATCCAGTACCGCTTAACATGATCAGTGCTTCCATCTTTCCATTTTTCACTGTTAATTTTGTACTTATCACTTTAAACATTTGATTGTTTGTTTCTGTTTCAACTGTGTAAGTACCATCCGCCAGTGTATTTTCAGAAGGTTCTGTACTTGGTGCCTCTGACGACGCCGGTTTTTCTGAAAGTTTTGCAGAGTCTTCCCTCTGTGTTCTCTCCGGAACCTGACAGAACAGATCCTGTTTTGTATACCACTCTCCGGATTCTTTTATCCCAGGAACGATCTGCAGCTTACTTCCCAGCTTTTCCTCGCTAACTGCAAACTGGAACTTATACTTTCCGTTCAGATCCTTTTCCCCGGCGATCACCGGTGTTTTCTCTGCATCTTCTTTCTTTCCGATATATAACTGATCGTAAACATCGCTGTCCGTATAAACTGTAACCAGACATTCCTCTTTTGTCTCAACCAGTTCTGCCTTTGTCACCTGTACATCCGGCTGTGTTTTCTCCGGCTTGGTTTCGGCATTTGTATTCTCATTATTTTTAACTTCTTCCGGCTGTGCAGCTGGTTCCGCAGTCGGTTCTGTCACACTCTCCTGCTCCTTTTTTGCATCAACCTTCTGTTCTTCATTTTTTTCTTTCTCAACATTCTCCTCAGCCTTTGGCTCCTCTGCGGCCTGTCGACTGACTTCCTGTGTTACCTCCGGTTCTGCTGCCGGAACTTCTGCTTCGCTTACCTGTCCTGCTGCAGCTTCATCAGGAGTAGCTGCAAATGTTCCTGATGGCATACCCAATGCCATCATAACAGACAGGGATACGGAGAGAATTCTCTTTCCTGTTCCTTTCATCTCACATTTCCTTTCTTTCGACATATTGTCTACCACGGTCAACAGAGAAAAGACCGCAAAACTGTCCGTCAAATCGCTTTCAAAAAAAGATGCACATAGTACAACATATTCCCTGGGGAAGTCATGCCTGAAAACAATGTTGCAACCGTTCATTTCATTCATAATGATATTGAACAGTTACCCATTTTCCACAAAAAAGTCTGCAGCCATACCCTTCTTTCGTGAGAATCAGATACAACTACAGACAAAAAATGTCTTCAGACTGAAACAACAGATTAACCTACCACTGCTTTCCCATCTTTTGGAGTTCTGCTTTCTTCGGAAGCTCTTCACCAACTCTCCCAGCAGGTTTTCTGACTTACAGATCAACGCTTTGCCAAACCTTCTCACATGGATCTCCCACGCAATGGCTACCTTCGAAAATCTCCGGCATATGACATCACTCCCTGCTTACAGTGACCGGATCGCTCAGGACTCTCACCTGATTCCCTATTATCCTCGCAACTACAATCGTTTTGAGGCACTGGAAAACTCTGTCAAAGCCTAGTATAACAAAGAACCAAAAGATGTCAAGTTCTTGTCCGAAAATTCACTTGCTTGTCGGTAAGAGGGGCATACCCTGAGCAACTTATCGCCTTCTGCCAAAACACAGAACCGGAGCCGCCCCTGGCGGGACTGACAGCCTTTTGCTGGTGACTAGCTCAGCTTTGCGTTACCAGCGGTTGTCAGTCCCACCAGGGGCGGTTCCGGTTCGTCCTCCTTAGACTAACCCGACATTTTCAAAGAGTTCCTAAACCCGAACCCAAATCATCATCTCATTCTCCCCTCTGTTTGCCCAGGTATAATAAGGAACAAACTTCAGTTCAACAGCTTCCTTCTCCTTTCTCTTATATACATGATACAGTTCTCCATCCTTTTTCGCTGTATCCACAACACGGAACCCATCCATCTCCACAACTTTCACCGGATTACCACAGATCTCACTGTCCTTGATCTCATACTTACCATCCGGATTCACTTCTAAAAGATGCAGATCCTTACCATTATCCACTTCTTCCAGACAGTACACGATCGGTCCACGCAATACTGCAACTTTTCCTGCATCCTCACGTACCTTCTCATCTGCCTCCATCAAAAGCAGCGGCATGGAAAAATGAAGTTTCAGAACATCTTTTTCACTCCAGGCTTTCTTCACATACAGATAACCGTCCTTTTCAGACATTTCATCCTTCTCAATGCCATCTACAGTATAATTTCCACCACACCAGTCCGGAATACGAAGTGCCAATACAAAATCTGTATCCTTTGCTTCCACAGCGATCTCCACATTTCCATCCCATGGCAGTTCCGAAGTAATTGCTACATTCGCATCCTTATCTCCCACCTTTTTGGTCAGTTCACTGCCCATATAAAGATGTACAAATAAAGTATCCTCTTTCTCTGTATATGCATAAGAACCGATAGAGCTTACCAGACGAGCCAGGTTCGGCGGACAGCATGCACATCCAAACCATTTCTGTCGAACCGGTTTTACATGGAATTTTCTCTCATCTTTGTGGCTGGCCTCCGGCAGGACTTCCAGAGGATTTACATAAAAGAAACTCTTTCCGTCCAAAGCCATTCCACTTAGGATTCCATTGTACAAAGCTCTTTCCATAACATTGGCATATTTTGCATCCGGCTTGATCTCAAGCATTCTTCTTGCAAAGAAAACCAGACCGATGGAAGCACAGGTTTCTGCATATGCAGTATCATTTGGCAGGTCATATGGATAAGAAAATGCCTCACCGATCTGTGTACCACCGATGCCTCCGGTAATATACATTTTTTCATTTGCCATACTGTCCCAGAGTTTTTCACAGGATTGATACAAGGTTTCATCTTCTGTCAGTCTTGCAATATCTGCCATACCGGAATACAGGTATACGGCACGTACTGCGTGACCTACTGCTTCATCCTGCTGGCGTACCGGCAGATGAGCCTGGTTATAAAAATAACGCAGGTCGTTTTCATGGCCTTTTTTCACTTCTTCCGGATGCTCTTTATCAAAATAATAAGGTCGTTTTCCACGCTCATCGATAAAAAACTTGCTCAATTCCAGATATTTTGGCTCTTTTGTCACCTCATAGAGACGTACCAGTGCCATCTCTGCAATCTCATGTCCCGGATATCCCTTGCATTTTCCTTCTTCCGGACCAAAATGAGCTGCTGCATAATCTGCAAAACGAGCTGCTGCTTTCAACAATTTGTCTTTTCCGGTAGCTTCATAATATGCAACGGCTCCCTCGATCAGATGACCCATACAATACAGTTCATGATGATCCTTCAGATTTGTGAAAATCTTATCTTTTCCGTTGATAATATAATAGGTATCCAGATATCCGTCATCCTGCTGAGCTGCACATACGATATCGATGGCTCCGTCTGCGATTGCCTCCAGCTTAGGATCCGGATGCTGGGTCAGAGAATAACCGACTGCTTCGATCCATTTGGAAAAATCTGAATCCTGGAATACAAAACCATAAAACTTATCTTCCGGATGATTTGGATCCTCCGGTAATGATTCAAATCCACGGAATGTATATTTTGGTTCTATAAAAGCTTTGCCCTGCTCTTTTCTCTCTTTATTCTGTTTTCCCGCTACTTTAAAGTTTCGCATACAGAAACTGGGAGCTGCTCCCTCCACCTGGTCGTTCAGGGCTGCCCACTGATACGGAATCACTTCCTTACGTACTACTTCCATCTCCTGCTTCCAGAATTTGTCATTGATCTTCATGCTGCGCAGTGACAGCGGACAAGAATACATATTTTTCTCCATTTGCAATACCTCCTGTTTCCGATTATACTTATGGTACGGATTTTTATTATTTCGTAACTGTCAGTATCATCGCAGTTACTTCTTTTCGATTTTGTAACTGTTCAGTACCTAGCATTATACTAATACAACGATCAATTTTATAACATTGCCCGGATGGAAACCGGCATGTATAAATTGGAAAGGTGGCACCATGTTATATCTTGAGAAAATGAAAATGCATACCATTACCAGCGGAAACTATGTAACCTCTGTCCATGGTATGGTGCATCCTAACCGAATCATCGGCGAACATGATTTTTTATATATCCTGGACGGTACCTGGGAAATCTGGGAGGATGATACTTCCTACGCTCTGCAAAGTGACGATCTTTTGATTCTCACTGCCGGAAGACATCACTACGGAAAAAAGCTGTGTAACCCGGGTAACCGCCACATGTATGTTCATGCACTGCCTACCGATGTTGAAAAGAAATATAACCATCTATACCCATCTGCAGTGGATCCTTCGGAAGCTTTCCGGCTTTTTTCCTGTTCCAGCCTTCTCCACTGTCAACATAATCCAAAAGTCCGTCAATATATGCAAGAGATCATCTCTGTCTCCTGGAGTCACGATCCGGAACGCGAGAACAGACTTTCCCTTCTGTTCTCTCTTTTTCTGTGTGAACTTTCTCGGCTGGAAGCACAAAAAAGCAGCCTGACTCCCATCGATCCCATGATTGAAGAGATTATCAGGCTGATTCATTCCACGCCACAGACTTTCTTTACTGCTGGAGAAATAGCTTCCCGGTATTATATCTGCGAACGTACCTTAAACAATCGCTTTCATAAGTATTGCAAAAAAACCTTTCCTGCTTTCCAGATGGAAACAAAACTGGAAATGGTCCGGCAGTTTCTACTTACCCAGCCGGATACCAAGCTGCGGGAAGCTGCCATCAACTATGGCTTCTGCGATGAATTTCATCTGAGCAAGGCTTTTAAAAAGCACTTTGGATTATCGCCCTCTCAGTACCGGCAACTTCACGGCTGAATATTCATCTTTTCTTCCAGTTTTTTTACTGTATACGCAACTTTTTCCTTTGTATCCTCCCGGCTGTAGGGTACCCGTTCTGCGATCCGCCGGATATAATCCTGCTCCTTTATGATCTGATAAGTCTCCAGGAAATTAATGTCGAAGTACAAAGCAAGATACGACATCCAGTAATCCATTCCGGTTTTTCGATCTGCGGAGAGGACAGATTCTTCTGCCTTGCAGGACTCCCACACCTTTGGGGATATGGGGCTTGCGCCCACTGTCTTTTCATCCATATCCAGAAGTGTTTCCATGGATTCTTCCAGTTTTACTCTGCAGTTATCCAGCTTATCCGCATCCCTGATCAGTCTGGCATGCAGCAATGTCCGTTTATCTTCTATACCTTCCAGCTTAAAGTCACTGTGTTTTGCGATTGCCACACAGATCAGCTGATCAAAGGACGAATCTTTTACAAACCGGCGAATCATCTGCTCCGGTCCAAAAAGAATATCTGCTCCGTACATCGCATGATCCATAGTCCCCGGCTCAAAGCTGTGAAATCGTTTAATCTGCTCAAATCTTCCTATATCATGAAGCAAGCCAATGATCTTGGCCAGCTGAACGTCTTCCTCTCTCAGATGCATCCGGGTAGCAATCTCCTCTGCGGCATCCACTACACAATAGGTATGTACGATTTTCAGCTGAATCTTATCATCCTCTCTGTCATATTCGTCCAGATAACTTTCAAATGCCTGCTTTGCAACTTTAAAATCTATATGTAATCCCTGTTTTTCCACTTTTTCTCCTCTTTTCCCGTTTTTGACGTGAGTTTTCAAATATCTTATGGTTATGCAGCTGTCATCCAGAAGGTGTTTTGTACAAACACGGTCTTTGTCAGGAGCGTTGTCCCAGTTCCCAGAATGCTACTGCACTGGCAGCTGCCACATTCAGAGAATCCACTCCATGACTCATAGGTATCTTCACTGTGTAATCACACAGTTCCATGGTTTCCGCGTCAAGTCCTTCCCCTTCTGTTCCCAGAATGATGGCCAGTTTTTCTTCTGCTTTCAGTTTCGGATCCCGGATCTCCACAGAATCGTTTCGAAGTGCCATGGCTACCGTCTTATATCCCATCTCACTCAGGCTTTCCATCCCCTGCACAGGCCACTTGGTCTTTTTATCAAAATAAGTCCATGGAATCTGGAATACAGTGCCCATACTGACTCTTGCTGCCCGGCGATAAAGTGGATCACTGCATCCACCGGTCAGAAGCACCGCATCCATATGGAGGGCTGCTGCAGAACGAAAGATTGCCCCTACATTTGTAGGGTTGACTACATTCTCCAGAATTGCGATTCTTCTTGCGTCTCTGCATATGTCTTCCACTGCAGGTAAGGCCTTTCTTTGCATCCCGCAGAGCATTCCTCTGGTCATTGCAAATCCAGTCAGTTTCCTGAGCACTGCTTCCTCTGCTGTATACACCGGAATCTCCTGCCATTGTTCCAGGATCTCCAGTGCCTCCCGGTCCAGATCAGAATCTGCCACAAGAAAGGAAATTGGTTTATATCCTGCTACCAAAGCTCTCCGGATTACTTTTGGGCTCTCCCCAATAAAAATCCCTGGTGCAGGCTCCGCATATCGTAACAACTGCACTTCCGACAATCTGGCATAAATATCCAGCCTGGGATCCCGCAGGTCTGTGATTTTGATTCGTTGATTCATTTTTTTCTCCTTCTTTTTGTTTTTCGGAAAGAGACGATTGGTAGTGTTGAACTATCGTTTCGTTTTCTTTGTATACTCTAATCGGTAAATTATAACAAATGACTACATATATAACAGTTACCTGGTTTCATTTTATTAATTAGTAGTATACAAAGAATCCAGAAAAAATGCAAACTGTAGGATCCTGATAATCTATATACACCAAATTAGATGTTTATTAGAATCTTTTAAAACATATTCAGTAAATTTACATTTGCTATTTTTTATTCCGAATTCTCTCCACTAAATCTTGTTTTGATTTATTGAACAAAAAAATGCTTATATTCAGAAAACTGAAAATAAGCATTCTTTACTGCTATGATTCCACCCGCTGCAGACAGGTAATCACCTCGCAGTGATCTGTGAACGGGAACATGTCCACCGGGCAGATCTTAGTTACTTTGTATTTTTTCTTTGTAAGATATCCAAGGTCTCTTGCCAGAGTTTCCGGATTGCAGGAAATATAAACGACTTTCTTTGGTGCCAGTTTTATAACAGACTGAAGAAATGCTTCGTCGCTTCCGGCTCTCGGAGGATCCATGAAGACTACGTCCATCTTTTCACCCTGTTCTGCCATCGCTACCATGAACTCGCCGGCGTCTGCCTGATAAAAACGAATGTTTTTCACACCATTCCCCTTAGCATTGCCGATGGCATCTCTGACCGCATCACGGTTTAACTCCACACCAATCACTTCTTTTGCCTGTTTGGAAGCAATCATGCCGATGGTTCCGATACCGCAGTAGGCATCCAGAACTTTCTCTTTTCCCTTCAGGTCTGCCAGTCGGATCGCTTTCTTGTATAACCGTTCTGTCTGCACCGGATTGACCTGATAGAAGGAATGTGGTGAAATCCGAAAGGTATAGCCACAAAGTTCATCCTGAATATATCCTTTTCCATATAAGACGATATTTCGTTCTCCCAGGATCATACTGGTCTTCTTGTCATTGATATTGAGCACGATGGATGTGATCTCCGGATGCTCTTTTCTGAGAGCCTTCACAAAGTTATTCTTGGAAGGAAATACCAGAGAAGCAACTACCAGAACTACCAGCATCTCCCCTGTCTTTCTTCCTGTACGGATCAGTACATGGCGAAGAAGACCGTAACCGCTGTCCTCGTTAAAAATCTTGATCTTAAAGGATTTTGCCAGTTTACGGATGGTCTGGATCACTTCATCGGCTTTCTGATCCTCGATCTGGCAGGATTCGATGGGAACCAGTCGGTGACTGCTTTCTTCGTATCTTCCCACTGCAATATCACCGTTTCTCATATGCTTATAAGTAGCATGGACTTTGTTCCGGTAATAATAGGGATCTTCCATACCAAGGATCGGCTCCGGTTTTCCATAGTCCTTTAACAGTTTTCGTACTTTCTTCTCTTTTTCTTTCAACTGTTTTTCATATGGGATTCCCTGGTATTTACAACCGCCACATTTTTTCTCATAGGGACATTTTACTTTTTCTTCTGTTTTCATCTTTATTCGCCCAGTCCTGCTTCTATGGCTTCCACCATTTTTTTCAGTGCTTCTTCTTCGTCCTCACCCTCGCAGATCAGTTCAATCTCATCTCCGCTTTTGACACAGGCTCCAAGTACGCTCAATACACTTTTTGCATTAGAAGTACCTCCTTCAAAAGAGAATGTGATCTTTGCTTTAAACTGCATCGCTGTCTTACATAATTCTCCTGCCGGACGCAGATGCAGTCCGGTAGGATTCTTTATTGTAACTTTCTTACTTACCATCTCAAAATTCCTCTACTCACTTGTTTTTTCTGCCTGATTCAGCTGTACGGTAGCCTGTACCTCTTCTACCTGTTCATAACCCTCCGGCAATGTTATGGTAACCGGAAGTGTATATTCCCCTGCTGTTTTTCCCGTCAGATCAATAACCGCTTTGATATCTTCCACCTTCAGCGCATTCAGATTTGCTTCCGTTCCTTTGACACGGATAGAAATCTTTTCTTTATTATAACTTACTCTCAGATCGGAACTCAGTCCCTGTACCTGAATTGCATCTGCTTTCAGGTCGTATTCCCGGCTGCCATATGGAAGGATACTGACTTTCACAGCTACAGACTGTCCTACTTCTTCCGGAATCTTCAGTTCCTCTTCCTCTGTGAGCAATGCGCTGAGTTTTACATTTGCTTCCAGATCGGAATTGATACCATCCACATTGATCAGTTCACCAGGAATCTCCAGGGTATTTCCATTGTCCTCCAGTTTTTTTAATGCTTCTTCACTTCCGGCGATTGAAATCGTCTCCGGCGTTGTAGTAATCTTATCCACCTGGTATCCTTTTGCCGGAGTACCGCTGTAATTCGCCTTGATCTTTACGTTATCTTTTACTCGCCATAATTTCATAGACACATTTACATAATGATCATCACTGATATTAAAAAACTGCAGATATTCTTCCGACATCGGTTCGCCATTCTGATCGATCAGTGTGATTTTCGCTTTTTTCGTAGCATCTGATGACAACCCGTCTGCCTCCACTGTAGCTACCACGCTCTTAATTTTATTTACCACTGATTCCGGACCCTGAATCTGGATCTTCTCCGGATCTGTACTGCATTCTCCTACTACATAACCGTTTGCCGGTGTTCCTGTAGCCATACCGATGATCAGGAATTCCTTCGTGGCGGTATCCTCGATGGTTACCGGTATCGTCTTCGGAATAATGGTCACATCTTCTTCGGAGATTCCGCTGACAGACTTCAGTGTAACCGGTACATACGCCGGCTTGGTATCCATATTAACGATCTGTGTCAGATCCGCCTCCACCGCAATATCCGTTCTTCCCTCAACCACTGATTTTTTTCCGGTCACATAGACCGTTACCGTCTGATATTCATCTGCGATCTGATAGGATTTTCCGGCATCATAGATATATCCGTCATTTTTCACTTCTACCTTTATTCCGGAATACCGTACGTTGGTTCTTACCGGATCGATTGTTCCTGAAACGAGGATCCAGATCACGCAGGCAATCAAAACGGAAATGATCTTCAGGCTGAGATTATTTGCCAGTTTTTTCTTCATGTTTTGCCCGTCCTTTCCATATTCTGGCAAGACCTGTTGTTTCTTTATGGTCTTTGCGTGTCTTCATACTGTTCAGGCGTTCTCTGAGTGCTCCCGGTGTCACACCGATGACAATCTTACCGCCGTACGTATAAGAAACCTTTCCGGTCTCTTCAGAAACAATAATTGTCAGTGCATCACTGACTTCACTGATTCCCACACCGGCACGGTGACGGGTTCCCAGACTTTTATTCAGTTCCAGATTATCTGACAGTGGCAGATAGCAGGTTGCCGATACGATCCGGTTATTTCTCACAATCACAGCTCCGTCATGAAGCGGTGTATTGTGTTCGAAAATATTAATCAGCAGCTGACTGCTGATCAGCGAATCCATGGCGATTCCGGTCTTCTCATACTCCTGAAGAATAATGTTCTGTTCCACAACGATCAGCGCACCGGTCTTTACTTCCCCCATTGCATATGCTGCATGGATCAGTTCACCGATTGTCCGGTCCGTGATACGCTCATCCATCTGCTTGCTGCTGTCAAAAGGAATCAGATTTGACAACATCTTTTTTTCTCCCAGCTGCTCCAGTGCACGGCGAAGCTCCGGCTGGAAAATGACCAGCACGCCGGTGATCGCAACCACACTCAGCTGTTGACAGATCCATAAAATCGTATCCATCCGTAAAATAGCTGCAATAATCAGAAAAACACTGACAATCAGAACCCCTTTTAACAGTGTATACGCTCTGGTATTCTTGATCCATACCATCAGATAATATACAAAAATCGCAATCAGCAGAATCTGTACGATATCAATAATTCTAATAGAAGACGGCAGTGAAAACTTTGTCATACGCAGATGATATTTGATAAATTCTATAACATTTCCCACTGATTCACTCCCTTTCCCGGTTTCTTATAACAGCAGAATCCACCGGTACTTCTTCCGGTTTCCGTCCACTGCTTTTTTTCATATCTTTTATCTTTGGTACTGCTTTTACATAATAGTAATATTCATCATCTTCAAACTGCAGACGTTCTGTCCGCTTATAATCCACATGAAAGAAAAAGAATTCCAGAATCTCCCCGACAAACACACTGACCATCGTTCCTGCCACCAGTGGTACCACCGGAATCGTTGCCTCAAGAAAAATTCCTCCGGCAGCCATAATGATCATATATGCAATACCGCCGCCAAAAACCGCAATATGCCAGGCATATTCCACTTCCAGTCTACGTACCACATAGACGATCACCAGAACAGTAACAAATGCAATAATCGTAACCATCATCTCCTGATTTTTCATCAGTCCGTCCGAAAGAAACTGGAGATTCTGTATCTTTTCTTCTTTGTCTGCCCCGGTCAGAACCGAAGCATTGTCAGAAACAAGTTCCATAAAATAATATAAAATCACACCAAAGCCTGCACTTATTGCAGACGAAGGTGTTCTGGTCAGGCCGTAACCGATAGGGATCAGACACGGCACACCAAAAGAAAATGCTACCGGTGTCAAAAGTAATACCAACGCATCCTGGGGTGTAAAGCGCAGATACAGAATCACCATAATCACGATCAGCGCCAGTGCAAATCCTGCAATCTCTATGCCAATACCATAACACTGACCAACGATCAGTCCCATTCCCAAAAACACCATCAGATTCCACGGCATGATAGAACAGATCAATGAAGCAAGTAACACCACAAAAATCTGATCGAGCCCTTCCACATATGGCAGCAGCCTGTTGATTTCTTCAAATACAAGAAATGCCAGGAGAAACTTAAACAGTACCAGCAGATAGCTTCCATAACTGGCATATAATATTTTCAGTTTTCCTTTCAATTCCAGCAAAGCATTTTCCATCCTGCTGTCCTCCTGTTTATTCCTCTTCGTACAGTGCTTCCAGCTCCCTGAGCCTCCGTTCATAAGCGGCTGCTCCTTTTTGGGCTCTTCCGTACCGGATCGTATGCAGCGTGTAAGTAACCACCGAATACACACTAATCGTCACCAGATATCCGCCAACGATCATCATACCGATCCAGGTTACATTCAGAGTATGTAGATGATCAGCAAGAAATTCTGCAAAATAAGCTCCCACAAGTAACAAAATCACCAGATATCCGATACTTGCCAGAAAAAAATTGCGAAACAGTGCCAGACCGATATAATCACTGCGATAATACCGGGCAATCCGCAGTTCTTCTTTCCCTTCTCCGCTTTCATATCTTGCCAGCTTCGTCATCAGACGAATCTTTTCTTTCTTCAGCATGTGTCCTCACCTGACCGTTTCAACTGTTTTCCGTTATCTCTGATTCTTTTCTATGCCTTTTGGGCAAAATCATACATGATTTATTTTACCATATCTTTCCGTGCATTAAAAGGGACTTTTTAAATTCCTTTACCGATACACAATGTCAGAACATAAACATTTTTCACCCCAACTGCCTTCAATTTTCCGGCAATTGCGTTCGCTGTACTTCCTGTGGTGTAAATATCATCTACAAGAAGAATATCCCGATACATTCCTGCCTCTTTTTTTACAACAAATGCCCGTTCCATATTCTTTTTTCTCTCTTTTCTACTCAGCTCTTTCTGTGCTTTTGTGGATTTTTTCCGCAGTACCAGATCGGTACGAAGGGGTATGGAAAACCCTCTGCTGATTTCCCGTGCAAGGACTTCTGCCTGATTATAGCCTCGCACACTTTTCTTTTTTCTGTGAATGGGAACCGGAAAGATCACCTGTGGATGTACCTGTCGGATAAAATCCGCTCCGTATAATCCCATCAGTCTCCCGAGAAAAATGCCGTATTCTTTCCGTTCTCTGAATTTCAGTCCCATCAGAGATTCTTTCAGTGGATCTTCATAAAGGAACAACCCTTTTGCCCGGGTAAATGATGGCTCCTGCCGGTTGCAGTCATAACAGTATTCCTGTTCTTCCCGAAGCAGCGGTTTCCCGCATTTTTTACAATTTGGCTCCCCGATCGGTTTCGGCATCCTGCGCCGACAGCTGTGACACAGATATTTTTCCATGCTTCCAAGCACCTCATCACAGAATGCACACCGCCTCGGATACAGCCAGTCCAATAATTTTTTACTGTTCATTCATTTCCTCGATCCGCTGACACAGGCTGGTATACCGTTCCTTTTCCTGTTTGTTTCGGATCATCTCTTCAAAAGTCACTTCACTCCCAATGATCGTCACACAGGTACGTGCCCTTGTAACGGCCGTATACAGAAGATTTCTGCTCATCAGCATCCTTGGACCCCCGAGAAGTGGCAGAATCACTGCCGGATATTCACTTCCCTGAGATTTATGTATTGTGACTGCATAAGCAAGTTCCAGTTCATCCAGCTGTTTAAAAGAATACTCCACATACCGGTTTTCTTCAAAAACAACCGTCAATGTCTCTGCAAAGGTATTGATTTCTTCTATGATACCCATATCACCATTGAAAACACCGACTCCTTTATCCACAGCGATACCGTACTTCCCACGGATTTCCCACTCCAGCTGGTAGTTATTCCGGATCTGCATGACTTTATCGCCCTCTCGAAACAGTCCTTTTCCGGTTTCTTTTTCTTTCTTTTTCGCATCCTGCGGATTCAGATATTTTTGCAGAACCTCGTTTAATCTTTCCACTCCGAGAAGCCCCTTTCGCATCGGTGTGAGAACCTGAATATCCAGAGATTTTGCTTTCACATATGGTGGCAGTTTTTTCTGTACCAGATATACGATACCGGCTACGATCACATCTGCATCATACCTCTTCAGAAAGAAAAAATCTTTGCTTTTATTATCGATTTTTACGGTTTCTCCACGGTTGATCTTATGAGCATTCATGACGATATCACTCTCCGTTGCCTGTCGGAAAATTTTATTCAGTTTCACTACCCTGAAGCACCGGGAATCGATCACATCTTTTAAAACCCTTCCCGGTCCCACACTCGGCAGCTGATTGACATCACCCACAAGAATCAGTCTGGTTCCCACCTGTACGGCACGAAGCAGTGCATGCATCAGGGAAATATCCACCATCGACATCTCATCGATAATGATCACATCTGCCTCCAGCGGATTCTCCTCGTTTCGTTCAAAATGTACTGCTGCAGATGAATCGTCCATCATTCCCGACAGTTCCAGAAGTCGGTGAATCGTAGATGCCTGATAGCCGGTTGTCTCCGTCATTCGTTTTGCCGCTCTTCCCGTAGGTGCCGCAAGAAAAATATCCATGCCTTCCATCTCAAAATACTGAATAATGGCATTGATCGTCGTGGTTTTTCCGGTACCAGGACCTCCGGTGATAATCAGAAGCCCATTTTTCACTGCCTCAACCACTGCATCTCTCTGCAGTTCATCCAGTTCCAGCTCATTTTTCTTTTCAATGTTTGCCAGCCGTTTCCGAATCGTTTCTTCATTTTCTTCCGATTGAATATTCAATTCACACAACCGTCGCGCTGTATCCAGTTCCAGATAATAGTACTGGCTGCCATAAACGATCCGTTCCGTCTCCGGTTCTCCATTTTCATTAACTGCGCCTTCCACCGGAATTTCTTTTATTACCACTTTCCGCTCAATGGCAAGATCCATAATATGTTTTTCCATATGCTGTGGCTCCACTCCAAGAAGCTCCGAAGCCTTTGCCAGAAGTATTCGTTCCGGCAGATAAACATGCCCGTCCTGAGCTGCCAGCGTCAGCGTATAAAACAGACCACTTCTGATCCGATAATCGGAATCGGTATGGATCCCGATTCTTCCGGCAATCTCATCTGCAATCCGGAAACCGATTCCCTGGATATCTTCTGCCAGCTGATATGGATTCTCCTTCAATACCGTATAGACACGGGAACCATATTTTCCATAGATCTTCACACCGAGACTGACGGAAATACCATATTGTTGCAGAAACATCATTGCACTTCGCATCTCTGATTTTTCTGCCACCTGCTCTGCGATCTCTCTGGCTTTTTTTTCACTGATTCCCTTTACTTCTGCAAGACGTTCCGGTTCCTCATCAATGATCCGCAAAGTATCGTCTTTAAACTTTCGCACAATTCTTGCAGCTAAAGCGGCTCCCACGCCTTTGATAGCGCCGGAGCCGAGATATCGTTCCATAGCGATGGAATCTTCCGGAAGTTTCGTTTCATAAGACTCCATTTTAAACTGCTGTCCATATGTGGCATGTTCCACATAGAAACCATGAAGTTCAAGAAGTTCCCCCTCGCCTACATATTCAAATGTCCCCACACAGGTCACTTCCGATCCTTTTACAATCAGATTCAACACTGTATATCCATTATCTTCATTTCGAAATATGATATGATCCACATACCCTTCGATTGTATCCTGTGACATGCTTTATTTTCCTAACTCTTCCATTACTTCCGCATACCGTCCGGTTCCTTCGGCTACCACACACGCCGGATTCTCTGCTGTCATGGTGTTGATTCCCGTTCTCTGGCTGATCACCTCTTCAAATCCATCCAGAAGTGCTCCGCCTCCGGTCAGGACAATTCCCCGATCCACAATATCCGCAGCCAGTTCCGGTGGCGTCTTCTCCAGTACACTGTGCACTGCTTCCACAATTTTTGTGGTGCACTCCTGCAATGCCTCCCGTACCTCCTCTGATGTAACAGTGACAGTCTTCGGAAGACCGGTGATCACATTTCTTCCCTTCACTTCCATCGTCTCTGCCTGCGGCCGCTTGCACACTGTTCCGATCTTCATCTTTATGGCTTCTGCAGTCTGCTCTCCGATAAACAGATTGTGTGCTTTTCGGACATGGCGGATGATTGCTTCATCAAAATCATTGCCCGCTACCTTGATAGATGCGGAAACCACCACACCCCCAAGGGAAATTACCGCAATATCTGTGGTTCCTCCCCCGATATCGACAACCATATTGCCAAACGGCTTGGTAATATCAATACCGGAACCGATTGCTGCTGCAATGGGTTCCTCAATGATATATACTTCTCTCGCTCCCGCCTGGTAAGTAGCTTCTTCCACAGCTTTACGTTCCACTTCTGTCACGCCGCTTGGCACACAGATGCTGATCCTTGGCTTGCGAAACGCCTTTCTTCCCATTGCTTTTTGTATAAAATGTTTCAGCATCTTCTCTGTGATCGTATAATCGGAAATCACACCCTGCCGCAGCGGACGGATTGCCATGATATTTCCCGGTGTTCTTCCGATCATCTGACGTGCTTCCTCCCCGATGGCTTTGACCTTGTCTGCATCCTTATCATACGCTACTACGGAAGGCTCTTTTAAGACGATTCCTTTTCCTTTTGTATAAACCAGAATACTTGAAGTACCCAGATCAATTCCAATATCTGCTGCTGCCATAATAATCCCCTTTCCTGTACACTGCCTGTTCTCCCACGGCGAATCCTGCATGGCCGCCCCTTTCGTTCCCTGTAACAGGCTTTCAGTTTATTATAATCAATTCCTGTTGAAATGAAAAGTTTTTTTTAGAGGTATTTTTCGACATACTTTCCGGTATATGAGATCGGACTTTTTGCTATTTCTTCTGGTGTTCCCTTCGCAATCACCGTACCTCCCCGGTCTCCGCCTTCCGGTCCGATATCAATAATATAATCCGCTGTTTTGATCACATCCAGGTTATGTTCGATAACCACAACCGTATTGCCTCCTTCTGACAGACGCTGCAGAATCTCTATCAGCTTGTGCACATCTGCAAAATGCAGCCCGGTAGTCGGCTCATCCAGAATATAGATCGTCTTTCCGGTACTTCGTCTTGATAACTCCGTGGCCAGCTTCACCCGCTGCGCTTCTCCGCCGGAAAGTGTCGTGGATGGCTGTCCAAGACGAATATAAGAGAGTCCGACATCATAAAGCGTCTCGATCTTTCTTCGGATAGACGGGACATTTTCAAAGAACTTCACAGCTTCTTCCACCGTCATATTCAGCACATCATAGATGCTTTTTCCTTTATATTTCACTTCCAGTGTCTCCCGGTTATAACGTTTTCCCTGGCAGACTTCACAAGGAACATAAACATCCGGCAAAAAGTGCATCTCGATCTTGATGATACCGTCACCGCTGCATGCTTCACACCGTCCTCCTTTTACATTAAAACTGAATCTTCCCTTTTTATACCCTCTGGCTTTCGCATCTGCGGTTGCCGCAAACAGATCTCTGATCTGGTCAAAAACACCGGTATACGTAGCCGGATTGGATCGCGGCGTTCTGCCGATCGGTGACTGGTCAATATTAATAACTTTATCCAGCTGTTCCATACCGAGAATCTCTTTATGTTCTCCCGGAATCGTCCTTGCACGGTTCAGTTTCTTTGCCAGGCTCTTATACAGTATCTCATTGACCAGAGAACTTTTTCCTGATCCGGATACTCCGGTCACGCAGGTAAAAACACCAAGTGGAAACTTCACATCAATGTTTTTCAGATTATTCTGTTTTGCCCCTTTTACCGTCAGCCATCCGGTTGGTTTTTTCCGTTCGGCCGGTACCGGAATCTTAATCTTTCCGCTCAGATAAGCGCCTGTAATAGAATTTTCATTCTTCATCAGTTCTTCTGCCGTGCCGATTCCTACCAGTTGTCCACCGTGTTCCCCAGCTCCCGGTCCGATATCCACGATACAGTCTGCCGCACGCATGGTATCTTCGTCATGTTCCACCACAATCAATGTATTACCGAGATCGCGCAGATGGCACAGTGTCTTTAACAGTTTATCGTTATCTCTCTGATGCAGTCCGATACTCGGCTCATCCAGGATATAGGCTACACCCACCAGTCCGGAACCAATCTGTGTGGCAAGACGGATTCTCTGTGCTTCCCCACCCGAAAGAGTTCCTGTCGCACGAGCCAGTGTCAGATAATCCAGTCCTACATCTACCAAGAAGCCCAGCCGGGCACGGATTTCCTTTAATACCTGTTCTCCGATCAGTTTCTGGGACTTCGAAAGTTCCAGTTCACTCATAAACCGATTCAGATTCTCGACAGACATCTCTGTGATCTGAGAAATATTTTTTTCTCCAACTGTCACTGCCAGTGCTTCCGGTTTCAGACGCTGGCCTTTGCAGGCACGGCACGGCGTGATCTGCATAAAAGTCTCGTATTCCTGTTTGGAACTTTCCGAACCGGTCTCCCGGTATCTGCGCTCCACATTTTTTATCAGTCCTTCAAAGGCCACATCGTACACACCTTCTCCGCGCTGGCCCTTGTAGTATACTTTTACTTCATGACCATTGGTTCCATGAATCAGAATATCGTGGATCTCCTTCGGATAATCCTGAAACGGCGTGGACAGATCAAAATGATATTCTTTACACAACGCATCCAGAATCGCTCTGGTAAAGCTTCCCTTTGTTGCACAGGACTGCCAGCCGAGTACTGCAATCGCACCTTCCTCGATGGACAACGACGGATCCGGGATCATCAGTCGCTCATCAAATTCCATCTTATATCCGAGCCCCAGACAATCCGGACAGGCTCCGAACGGATTGTTAAAAGAAAAACTTCGCGGCTCAATCTCATCAATGCTGATCCCGCAGTCCGGACAGGAAAAGCTCTGGCTGAAGTTCAGATAGTTTCCATCCATCGTATCTACCACCAGCAGTCCGTCCGCCAGTGCCAGCACACTCTCAACAGAATCCGTCAGACGCTTTTCTATCCCCGGTTTTACCGCAAGCCGGTCCACCACGACAGCAATCGTATGTTTGATATTCTTATCCAGTTTTATCTCTTCAGACAGTTCGTACATATTGCCATCGATCTGCACCCGTACATAACCGCTTCGCTTTGCCTGATCCAGTACCTTTTCATGACGTCCTTTTCTTCCTCGTACAACCGGTGCCAGCAGCTGGATCCTGGTACGTTCCGGCAATTCCATGATCTGATCCACCATCTGATCCACCGACTGTTTTGCGATAACCTTCCCACACTTCGGGCAATGCGGGACACCGATTCTCGCATACAACAGACGAAAGTAATCGTAGATCTCCGTCACCGTTCCCACCGTAGAACGAGGGTTTCTGTTTGTAGACTTCTGATCAATAGAAATTGCCGGTGAAAGTCCCTCGATACTCTCCACGTTCGGTTTTTCCATCTGCCCCAGAAACTGACGGGCATAGGAAGAAAGACTTTCCATATATCGCCGCTGTCCTTCTGCATAGATAGTATCAAAAGCCAGTGAACTTTTTCCTGATCCGGACAATCCTGTCAGAACAACAAATTCATCTCTCGGAATATCCACATCCAGATTTTTCAGATTATTTTCATTGGCTCCACGAATCTTTATATATTGTTTTCCGGTCTTACGCACTGCCATTGTATTTTTCTCCTTCTGTTTTCCATGTGCTCCGCATAATCATACACCTGTAGATTCCGGGAGCGATCTGGCTCCTTTACATCCTGTTCCCTTTAACCTGCTCCGCACATTTTCTATAGTTTCTCCATATGTGTCAGAACAGATGTTCTTTTAATTGTACGATATTTTTTATTCACTGTCAATCTGCCGTTTTTATTTTCCGCCTCTTTATTCATCCAGCAGAAAATCTGCCATGATCGGATTGCTGACACTGATTCCGGCTCTTGTCAGAGCGATCCTGTCTCCTTCTATTTTCAACAACCCCATCCTGCTGTATTTTTCCAGCACCGGTCCGTATACTTCTTCTACGGATCTTCCGAAATTTTTCCTGAATTCGTTCCGTGATACACCACAAAGCAGCCTCAGGCCCAGAATCATGGTTTCTTCCATCTGATCCCCTACTGTCAGTGTTTCTCGGTCCCGTCGGATCGATTCCGGATTTCCGTTGAATTTCCCATACACACTCAGGTCTCTCAGATTGGTAAAACGCTGATTTTGAAACAGAGATGCACTTCCCACACCAAATCCCAGATATTCTTTTCGTGTCCAGTATCCCAGGTTGTGCCGGCATTCTTTTCCTTTTTTGGCATAATTAGAGATTTCATACTGATGATATCCATATGACTGTAAAATCTCCCATGTCCGCTCATACATCCGCCGTTCTTCCTCCTCGTCAGGAAGTTCCGGTTTTTTCTCTGCAAAAGGGGTTCCCTCTTCGATAATCAGGCTGTAGGCCGAGATATGCTCCGGTTCCATTCCTGCGATCACCTCCAGACTCTTCTCCCAGGAAGTCAGATTCTGTCCGGGCAGACCGGACATCAGATCCACATTCAGATTGGCAAATCCCGCTTCTCTCGCCATTTGAAAACTTTCCTGAAACTGTGCCCAGGTATGAATCCGTCCCAACAGTTTCAGTTCCGTATCGTCTGTAGACTGACAGCCAAGACTCAGCCGGTTGATTCCCGCTCTGTGATATCCTGCAAGATTGATTGCTGTCAGCGTTCCCGGATTGGCTTCCATCGAGATCTCTGCATCTTTTTTCAGACAATATGTGTCCCTTACCACCTCCATCAGTTCCTCCATCCAGTCCCCCGGAAGAAGAGAGGGCGTACCACCGCCAATATAAACAGATATAACTTCATATTCTTTTGCCTGAGGTCCCACCGCCGCAAGTTCCCGCAGCATGGCATCCAGATATACCCGCCGGCTCTTCTCATCGGCAGGTCCGGATAAGAAATCACAGTATTCACATTTTCGGATACAAAACGGAATATGTAAATATAATTCCAATTCTTTTTTCATCTTACTCTTCCTCAACTTTGGCTCGTTAAATTTCCCTGTAACGTAAAAAACTGCAGGCAGAACGTTGATCCTGCCGCAGTTTTTTTGCATATTTATTGTAGTACCTTCTGCATATTCTTTTTGATTTTTTCCGTCAGATATGCATATTGCAGCAGTTCATCCTCACTGAAACTCTGGTAGCGGGTCTCATCGTACTCCCGCTGTACATTAACAAGTGCTTCTTCCACCTGCGCGGCTTCCGGCAGCATCCAGACGGTGATTCTGCGATCCTGAGTTTTTTTCTCTCTGCTTTCCTGTATACGGATATACCCTTTTGCCATCAGCTTCTGCAGATGCAGCGACAGACTTCTTCTGGTCATATTGGTATAATCACTTAACTCTCTTCTGCTGACCGGCTGTTTCAGATGGCTGAGATAAAGAAGCAGACGGATCTCCGGAAAAGTAAGATCAAACTGGCTTGCCACCGGTTCAAGATACCTGTCAAAAAGTTTCCGGCTCCGGTATTCATCCATCAACACTCCTTCTCCTTCTACGGCTTCCAGGTACAGACTGCTTCGCTCTTCCCCAAGCTTCTGAGAACCTGGCAGAATCGTCGGTGCAACCATACCGTCTCCCGCCGCATCGATCAGAAAACGATATACCTGCAGACGGTTTTTCTCGTATTCCTCTTCATCCAGAACATTTTTGTAAAAATCCTTATAGTAGGTAAATACCGTCAGCTTCATCTTGATCGTTTTCGACAGATTCATTCCCTGGCTTGCCAGAGAACCTTTCGTCTTCACATAATAATAAATCGGTGTATGCAATGCATAGAATCTTCTGGCATGTCGGATATACTCCAGATTGAACATAAAATCCTCACACCAGCTGATCTCCGGATTCATCTGCAGGTGATGTTTCATGATAATATCCCGCCGGTACAGCTTGTTCCACAGTACACCGTAATAAAAATCTGCCGGTTTTTCCATCATGCAGCCCACAAACGCTTCCTGATCCATCACGCCATCGATTTCGATATCTCCTTTATGAGACAGCCTCTCCCCGATCACCCGGTAAAAATCAGCAATCACAAGATCCGCCTGTTCCTCTTTTGCCGCCCTCACCAGAAGTTTCGTCGCATCCGGTGTGATCCAGTCATCACAGTCCAGAAACTGCAGATACTCCCCGTGTGCCTGAGCAATCGCCATATTTCTGCTCTCAGACACACCGGAATTCTCCTTGTGGATCACCAGGACCCTGTCATCCGCAGCAGCGTACCGTTCACAGATTTCCCTGGTTTTATCGCTGCTGCCGTCATTGATCAGAAACAGTTCAAAATCTTTATATTCCTGTTTCAACACACTGTCCACGCATCGTTCCAGTGTTTTTTCTCCATTATAAACCGGAACAATAATACTTACTGCAGGTTTCATAGTTTTTAATCCTCATCCAGCTTCAGTACACTCATAAATGCTTTCTGTGGGATTTCTACATTTCCCACCTGACGCATTCGTTTCTTTCCTTCCTTCTGTTTTTCCAGAAGTTTCTTCTTACGGGAAATATCACCACCATAACATTTTGCCAGTACATCTTTTCGCATTGCGCGAACAGTCTCTCTGGCAATGATTTTTCCGCCTACCGCTGCCTGAATCGGAATCTCAAACAACTGTCTCGGAATTTCTTCTTTCAGTTTCTCGCACATTTTTCTGCCGCGCTCATAAGCTGATCCCTCAAATACAATAAAGGAAAGTGCATCCACTTCTTCTTTATTGACCAGAATATCCAGTTTTACCAGTTCGCTTCTCTCATAACCGATCATCTCATAATCAAAAGACGCATATCCTCTGGAACGGGATTTTAATGCATCAAAGAAATCATAGATAATCTCATTCAACGGCATATGATACGTCAGCAGCGCTCTGGTTGTCTCCATATATTCCATTCCCTGATACTGTCCACGCCGCTCCTGACAAAGATCCATGATCGGTCCGATGAATTCTGTCGTTACCATGATCTCTGCTTTTACCATCGGCTCTTCCATATATTCAATAGTTGACGGATCCGGCAGATTGGACGGGTTTGTCAGATCCATTACTTCACCGTTGGTCTTGTGTACTTTATAGATAACACCCGGTGCTGTTGTCACCAGATCCAGATTATATTCTCTCTCCAGACGTTCCTGGATGATCTCCAGATGCAGCAGTCCGAGGAATCCACAGCGGAAACCAAATCCGAGGGCTATAGATGTCTCCGGTTCATACTGCAGCGAGGCATCATTTAACTGCAGTTTTTCCAGTGCATCACGAAGATCTCCGTACTTTGCTCCGTCTGCCGGATAGACACCGCAGTATACCATCGGGTTAACCTTTTTGTAGCCCGGCAGCGGTTCGCTGCACGGTCTGCTGTTATCAGTTACGGTATCACCGACACGGGTATCTTTTACATTTTTGATACTTGCGGTAAAATATCCTACCATACCGGCGGATAACTCCTCACACGGAATAAACTGTCCGGCTCCAAAATAACCGACTTCCACCACATCTTCCACAGCACCGGTCGCCATCATGCGAACAGTTGTTCCCTTTCGGATCTTTCCTTCTTTGATCCTGCAGAATACGATAACACCTTTATAGGAATCGTACACGGAATCAAAAATCAGTGCCTGCAGTGGTGCTTGCGGATCTCCGGTCGGTGCCGGAACTTTTTCTACAATCTGTTCAAGAACCTCTTCTACGTTCAGTCCGGTCTTTGCGGAAATCTGTGGGGCATCCTGTGCCTCGATACCGATCACATCTTCGATCTCGTTGATAACACGCTCCGGCTCTGCACTTGGCAGATCGATCTTATTGATCACCGGCATAACATCCAGGTCATGATCCAGTGCCAGATATACATTTGCCAGTGTCTGGGCTTCAATTCCCTGTGCCGCATCCACCACAAGGATCGCGCCATCACAGGCTGCGAGGCTTCTGGAAACCTCATAGTTAAAGTCTACATGCCCGGGAGTGTCGATCAGGTTGAAAATATATTCTTCCCCGTCTTTTGCCTTATATACGGTTCTCACGGTCTGTGCCTTGATAGTAATTCCTCTCTCACGTTCCAGATCCATATTATCCAGTACCTGGGACTGCATCTCTCTTTCTGTCAGCAGACCGGTCATCTCAATGATCCGGTCTGCCAGGGTAGATTTTCCGTGATCAATATGGGCTATAATACAGAAATTACGAATTTTACTTTGATCAAAATCTGCCACTTTAGTACCTCCGATTTCTTTCTTTATACTCAGGTGTTTGTCACTGTTGAACTTTTTCTTCTTTTGGTGCCATCTACCTGATTCTCTGATTGCATCGGGTATCCGGACACTCTGTAATTTTACATTGCCTTTTATTATAGCATAGTTTTTACTGTCCCTTCAATACTTTATCCAGAATCACACTGAAGGGTTCCATCGCATTCATCGCCTCTTCCACCGTATTGGTCTGTGCGCCCACTTCCAGGAGAATCGAGCGCGGCCGCACATGAAGATTATACCGATATCCTTTGAGATAAATACACCGTGTCAACTGTGGATAGTACCGCGCCGCCTGATAAGACAGCTGAAACGAAAATGAGAGATTATCTTCGATATAAGGATTGGGAAGTGTATCCAGATTCCCGTTTTTTACCGTTCTGCTGAGTCCGTTAAAATACATGATCTGCGCTGTCGGTTTTCCGTTGATTTCTGTCACCAGATGCTTTCCTTCCGGTACTCCATCCCTGTGCAGATCGATCACCACCTGAATCGTAGGATTTTCCTCCAACACCTGCCCGATCACCGGAAGTGCATAGTTATATGCCTTGCTCCGGTCCAGCTGACCTTCCATCAGATCGAAAGTATCCTTTCTGTGGATCACCTGATATCCATAAATGTCCCGCAGAATACTCTCAAGATAATTTCCCACACCGACTACGCTTGTTGCCTCATCTCCCTCGATAGAATCGGCAAATCCTTCCTGCGAATGAGTATGGTAAATAAGGATCTGCGGAACGCTGCTGTCTTCTTCCAGTGTCAGCGAATCTCCCAAAAATGTACTGGCATTGATCTGTGACCCGTCCACTGTTGTGTTCGGATCTACCACAAAGAAATTGTTCAGCAGATAGTGAAAATCACTGAGCCGCTCCATGGAAAGGTCTATCTTTGGTGTCGACTCTACTGCTGTAGTCCACGCCGGAAGCTGTGCAGTTGCTGTGCCTGCATTCTCTGTTGTCTGTGGCTCATTCTCATCTGTTTTTCTCTCCTGTTGCTCTTCTTCATTCCCATTTTTTTCCTGTTCTCCCTCCTGTTGGCTACTCATACCATTCTCTTCATTTTCCCTGGCCGTCTCGTTCTCCCGGGTCACTGCCTGACTCTGATTTTCTCCCAACAGCCGGTCAGCGATCGTATTGCCATTGGCATGGATCATCTCATAACAGGTACTTTCATCCTCAATCACCGGATGTTGTTCTTCTTCCTGATGCTCTTTCAGATACATGCCCAGCGGATACCAGTTTTCGATCTTTGTCCACAATTTTGTTATCAGCGGAGTAGTAGTCCCCTCCTCATAAAATATCCCCGGCATATACCACAAATACGCTTCCCGCTCTGTCTCCATACAGATATCCCCGAGTATCTGCTGTGCGCGTGTTCCCGGAGACTGCCTCAGATGCAGATATCCCCGTGCCGCGAGATATCCGCCAAGGCAGACACACAATCCCCACACCGTTGCTTTTACAATCCGTTCTGATCTTCTCATCTTTCCCTCTATGATCTTTCCTGACTTTCACCATACATATTTTTTGCCGGATAAATATATATTATATTCCTGTTCTTACTTTTACTTCTGATTTTCCTGGAGTACATACTTGTATTATATGAATTCCCCTGCTTCTTATGCCTCCATCGCGATATTGATGCCCTCTGAGATCGTATAACTGAGCCTTTTGACTGTCTCATCCACATCTTTGGGCGTAACAAACATTCTGTGCAGCCGCGGCGTGATCAGTTCCTGCAAAAACTCTTCCATCTCCGCCTCTTCCAGATTTTCCAGCAGATGAGCGATGGCATCATGAACAATCGTGGCGCCGTCTACTACAGTCGGCACACCGATACCGATCACCGGTATCCCAAGTGTTTCTTCATTCAATCCGCATCTGTGATTACAGACACCGGATCCCGGATTGATTCCCGTATCCGTTATCTGAATCGTACAGTTTAATCTCCGTACACTGCGTGCCGCCAGTGCATCGATGGCGATCACTGCATCCGGATCCGTCTCCCGGATCACACCACGGATAATCTCCATTGTTTCCATCCCTGTCTGTGCCATAACACCGGGAACCAGGCTGCTGATCTGATGTGCTTTTCTCTTTCCCATACCTGCCTTTCCATATTCTTTAATAATGTGTCTGGTGATCTTCAGATTCTGAATCACCTGTGGTCCCAGTGCATCCGGTGTGATCTCCCGGTTGCCAAGTCCCACCACCAGAATGGATTTCTCTTTCTCCAGATGAAGAAGTTCTTTCAGATGGTGCGCAAGTACCTGAGAAATCCCCCGGTGATAATCCTCATCCGGCACGATCAGATTCGGGGCTTCCATGGTAATATACGTACCTTTCGGCTTTTCCATCGCTTTCGCTCCCTGCTCCGTCTGAATCCGCACCACCGTTGTATTCAGGTCCAGAGCCTCCTCATATTTCTCCTGAATCGCCACACCCTTAATCTCCACATTGTCCTTCTCATACTTCTCCTTACTCTCCACTGCAAGATCCGTTCGTATCCCAAAATTCCCGGACATCGTTGTCACCTTTCCTTTCTGAACACCTTTTCCTGCCTGCGTTCTTTTCTCCTTTTAGATTTCCCTTTTCCTTTCGATTTATCCCTGAAAATCATTACTGTTCGCTCCGTTCACAATAACTGGTTCAAAATACATTCCAAAATGCCTTTTTTTCGGAAAAACCATTGACAAACCACGATAAATGGCATAAACTGTATGGGTATTTTGAGATTAGCCTGTCCGTGTCTGGGCTGATGAATATGATAAATGATTGAATAATTTATTGGAGGTTATGGAAAATGGCAAACATTAAATCCGCTAAAAAAAGAGTTATCGTAAACAGAACAAAAGCTGAAAGAAATAAAGCTATCCGTTCTGAAGTTAAAACATCTATCAAAAAAGTAGAAGCAGCAGTTGCAGCAAAAGATCTGGCAGCAGCTCAGGCAGCTCTGAAAGTAGCTACCGCTACAATCGAAAGTGCTTGCTCTAAAGGTGTATACCACAAAAACAACGCAGCAAGAAAAGTTTCCCGCGTATCCAAAGCAGTTAACTCTATTGCTTAATTCTAATTGATAGAATAAATAAGGAATTTAAAAAGAACAGTCATCCCGTCAGTGACTGTTCTTTTTTGTTGCTCTGTATCCGAAGGAAACTGCCAGTGGTAACTTCTGCAGGTATTCGAAAATCCCGGAAACTGTCCATTTCAGACAGCTCCCGGGATTTTTGATTACGCCGGATTCTTCCGCGCATATTTTACAATTAGAAGTTCCACACTCAGCACATCGCTCAGCCTTCCGGTTTTCACCTCTTCCTCTGTCTGAGTAAAATCTTCCACCGCCTGACGAAGCTGAGCTGTTGTGTATCTTCCGGTACAGCCGGTATAATTTCGAACCACGAAACTCTGCAGTCCGGTCCTTGATGCAATCGTTTTCTGATCGCATCCAAGCCGCTGCAGTTCTTTCACCTGTAACAGAAGATTAAACTGTCTTGCCAGCAAAAAAAGAATCCTCATCGGCGGCTCCTTCAGCGCCAGAAGATCATAATACAGATCCAACGCTTTCTTCTGGTTCTGCTCTGCCACCGCCTGTACCATCGCAAAGATCCGGTTATTGATCTGCGTAGTACATACCGCATCGATATCTTCCCCTGTGATCACCGATCGATCCATGGTATAACATAACAGTTTTTCCAGTTCTTTTTCGATATTACTCATATCCGTACCGGTTTTCGACAGAAAATGCTCCATATCTCTCTGAGTGATCTGTTTTCCCTCCCGTTTCATGATACCAAGCACCCAGCGCATCAGTGTTTTCTCATCCTGCACCGCAAAATCCACCACCCTGCCGATCTGCTTGACTGTTTTAAACATTTTGCTTCGCTTATCCACCTCTTCTTCAACAAACAGAAGATACAGATAATCCGGAAGATTGTTCAGATATTCTGCCAGTTCCGGGCACTGATTTTTGAAAAATCCGGTATTCTCCAGCAAAATGATCCGTCGATCAGAAAAAAACGGTATGGTTTCTCCAAGTGAGATTACTTCTTTCACATCAATTCCCTTTCCTTCGAATCTGGATTCATTCATCGTATCTCCATCCGGATTCCATGCCTGAAGCAACTTGTTGCGATACTGTTTTTTTAGATAACCTTCTTCCCCGAAAAAGAGATATGCCTGCTTATACTCCTGATTTTTTATATCTTCCAATACACTTTTCATCAAATCTTCTAACCTTTCACCCAATTTTCCTCATCTGGATTTATTATACTGTTTTTTTCCTGTTTCAGCAACCGGCATCATCAGTAAAACTCCGGAATGGTTACTGCTCAGTTACTGTTCACTCCGTGCCCTGCAACATGCTCTAGATATTCTGTTACCAGAACCTCCCTCCCCCTCTTCCTTATCGTAATCGCACCACTCTTCATCGTATACCGGATCTCACATCCGGTTTTTTTTAACCGATCTACCGTATCCGGTGACGGATGTCCGTACCTGTTTTTCATTGCGCAGGAAATTACCGCTAACGACGGTTGTACCTGTTCCAGAAACTCCCGGCAGGTGGATGTAGCTGAACCGTGATGTCCTACCTGCAGGATCTCGCAGGCAGGCAGATTCTGCAGCAATTCCCTCTCTTTCTCCTCTGGAAGATCTCCGGTAAACATCGCCCGGACTCCCTCCCATTTCCAGAAAAGCACCAGCGAACCCGCATTGGGTTCTTCAATCTTTTCCTGTTCTTTCGGGTAAAGAACCACAGCTTCTGCCTTTCCGATTGTCAACCGGTCTCCTGCCCGGATCTTTCTACAGGAGGCTCCCGCTTCTTCTGCCAGCTTTTTCAGTTGTTTTCCCTGTTCCGTCCCTTCCATCCAGTATGGATACATAAGATTTTTTACTGTCAGCCAGCCTTTTTTTCCTTCCTCCAGTACTTCTGTTACGCCATTGATATGATCCTGATCTGTATGAGTGAGAACTACTGCTTCCAGACAGGATATTCCCTGCTGCTTTATGTATGGAAGAATCACATAAGTTCCCACATTTTTCTGACTGGTACTTCCCCCGTCAAGCAAAAGTGTCTGTCCGCCGCTCTGTAACAGGCTGGCATCTCCCTGTCCCACATCCAGAAATGTAATCTTTTCTCTCTGCTGCCAGGGATGTGCCATTAGCAAAAGCAGCAGTAACATACTGCATAGTTCCATTCCCGGAAATATTTTCCACCTTTTTTCTCTTTTTATCAGCTGTTTTTCCACTAAAACCAGCAGAAAAATCACCAGATAATACCCTGCAATCACCGGTTTTGACGGTTGACCCGGAGTCCACATACCAACCGGCAGCTTCTCGGATATGTTCCCGATTTCCTGATATAGCTGCAACATTCCATAGGCCGGACTTCCCGCAAGACTGCCCAAAAATATATTCCATCCTGCCAGAACCACTCCCAATCCCCCGGAAGCAATGATTACCGGAAGTAAGGGAATCGCCACAAGGTTCCACAATATCCCCACCACTGACACCTGATAAAAAGTATCCAGCATTACCGGAAGAGTAAAAAGCCACAGATACCAGCCGGCCCGTATGTTTTCCAGTATTGCTCCGACACTGCTCCCTTTTCCTCCTTTCCCTCTGTTCTTTCTTTTTTCTTTCTCCCCGATGCTCCGAAAGATTTTGTTCTTTTCACTGACATACCACCCCACACCGATCACAGCACAAAAAGACAGTCTGCACCCACCATCCAATATCAGATCTGGGTTATCCAGGAGCATCAGAATCCCGGCAAACGCCAGCGCAGACAGCAGATCGTAGGAACGCCCGAGAAGTCTTGCACCCTGAAGTACAAAAAACATCAGTAAAGCCCGTACCGCTGTGGTGGGCTGTCCGATCAGGATACCGTACCCCGCCAGCACCCCAACAGAAAGTATCACCCAAACCGGCATGGGAAAACCTAGCCGTCGGAGAATCCCGGCTACTGCCAGGGCAAGAAGGCTGATATGCAAACCGGAGATGACAAGCACATGGCTGATTCCCGCTGCCTGATAAAGTTCTTTGATATCCCCGGACAGTTCGCTCTTTTCGCCAAACAACATAGCCTCGAGTATGCCTGCCTCCTCATCCGGATAGATTTTCTCACATCGGTTCATCATTTCTGTCTTCCATATTTCCACAACTTCCCTGACACCGGATCTCTGTTCTTTTACTTCCAAAACAGTCGGATTCTCCAGATAAAAATCAATTTTCTTCCCGCTTTCGTAGATTCTTCGGTTAAATTGTCCCGGGTTGCGCGGAAGTTCCGGCAATACAAGCATCCCCTCCAGTCGGACATGCATTCCTTCCCGCAGACTGTTTATTTTTTCTTCTTTTCCTGTACATTTGATATTTCGAATGGGATAATTTTTTGTCGATCCGGAACGGATCAGAATTGCTTTTTTCAGATAAATAACTGTGCGGGTGGTTTTTTCAATACGGTACACCACTCCTTCCGCCTGTACCTTCTGCTCTTGTTCTGCCCACTGCCATGGTTTCTTGCCGGCGGGAGATTTCCATATCCAGGAACCTCCACACCAGTCCGTCACCAGAATAATCAGGATCAGTCCTGCAAACAGCAGGCAGAGAGGACGTTTTCCCGTCAGTCCTCTCCTCCTTTCTCCAATTCATGATTGACCTGGAACAGTTGATTCATATCCACTTTATCTTTAAATAGCAAAGAAGTATCTCCGTTAATGGAAATCTGTACCTGACTTACATTGCCTGCATCAATCAGAGAATTGACAATCGAGTATATCGGAATCTGTGCATCTACCGGCAGTGCCTCATCAACAAACTGTTTTCCAAGATTCACATAAGCGATTCCATCTGCCACAGATACCCCGACGATTCGTGTATCGGACGGAAGGGTGGCATAATGTCCACTCTCTCCCGGACCACGAAGCAATTGTTCTACGATAACCTTTTCAATCGGCGTGTTACCATTATAATATACCTGACGTGCCTCCGGTACCAGTTGATTGCCTTCTTCATTGGTAAAATAAAGGTTGAGTTCCTTATACTGATATGCCATAATTTCTTTTCCTGTGTTTTCCAGAAAGCTGTCCAGACTCATGGCTCCTATCTCCTGCCCCTGGGAATCAACGATAGGTGTTCCTTCCGCAGTAATCGTAACCAGATAAATATTTGGAATCTGTACATAATCTTTTACGATGGAAGCTCGCAAAAGCACCTCATCTACCGGATTCAAATCATGATATTCCTGATTAAAATCTACCCGAATCATCCCGTCGTCATCCACACAGCTCTGTATCTCAATATTCTCCGGGAGCAGTGTATGCCCTTCTGCATTTTTCTTATTCAATTTTTCTGTCATCTCTTCCAGCATGGTCTGCGTGGTCTCCTCGGACGGTACAAAACTTTCCGCAAGGACTTCTCCCTGTTCTTCATTGATATAATAAATTTTGTATTTACTCTCTGTCTCTTTCTTTCCACAGCCGGAAAAAGCAACAGCCCCAAGCACCAGTGCCATCACCAATGCTGTTATTTTTCTTTTTTTCATATTCTCACCATCCTCGATCAGTCAATAAACGTCAGCGGGATCCGCACTGAAAATGTAGTTCCTTCACCCACCTGACTCTTCACACGGATCGCCCCGTGATGCATCATGATGGCACTTCTTGTAATCGCCAGTCCAAGACCGGTTCCTTCGATCTCTGTGGAATGCGATTTGTCTACCCGGTAAAATCGTTCAAAGATATGATCAATGGATTCCTCCGGAATTCCCAGGCCGGAATCAGTTACCGTCACATAAAAATACTTATGATCTGCATTCAGTGATACTCTTACCCAGCCTTCATCCTTATTATATTTGATCGCATTTTCCACCAGATTGCTGATGGCAAGTGACAGTTTTGTCTCGTCAATCTCCGCATCCACCGGGCGGAAACCTTCCAGAATCAGCTCAATATTTCGTTTCGCAGCGATCGGATGCAGACGTTTTAGGATCATATCCAGAAGTTCATTGATATTGACCAGTTCAATGTTCATGTTGGAAGCTTTCTTATCCAGTTTTACAAGCGTCAGCAAATCTGTGATGATCTTACTTTCCCGGTCAATCTCCGCTGCGATATCCTGCATAAATTCCTGATACAGTTCCACCGGTACATTTTCCTGCCCAACCAGTGAATCTGCCAGCACTTTCATGGATGTCAACGGTGTTTTCAGCTCATGAGACACATTCGATACAAACTCCTGACGGGAAGTATCCAGGGATTGTACTCTTCCAAGCATCTTGTTAAACGCATCTGTGATCAGCTCTGTTTCCGTATAATCCGGAACTGAAATTTTCTCATCCTGGAATCCATCTGTGATATCCTCAATAGCCTTTGTGATTTTTGCAAACGGCTTTATCAGGATTCCGGCCAGAATATATCCGAAGATCAGCACCAGGACACCGCTGATCACAAGAATCCGCAGTCCTTTCTGCTCAAGAATATCAATACTTGAGACAATTTCTTCCGTTGAAATACTGATCAGCAGAACTCCCTGTGCCCGTTCTCCATCTGCACCGGGAATCGGCATAGTCATCTCAATATAACTGTTTTTCCTGTCATAATAGCTGCTCTCTTTCAATTTCTGAAAGCACTTGACCACTTCCTTGGAAATCATATATTTTCCTTTGTCAAGATCATATGTATCCTTGATTACCTGAAAATCCTGATTCACAATCAGAATACGGCCACTATATACATTAGAGAGCATTGTCAGCTCACTGTTGATTCCCTCTGAGGACGGATCCTGGAGATAATTCTCTTTTGCCAGCTGATTCACCAGGATATCACACTGATTCTTTACATTCAGCTGTCGGTTTGATACCGCCCGATCCTCGTAACTGTTTACGATTCCCTTTTCCACAATGATACTTGGCACAATACCAATAATGATCAGAATCACTAAAATTCGAAATCGCAGACTTTTTACAAACTTAAATCTGACTTTCCAATTGACTTTCATACTGTTCCTCACTGCTGTTTTTTTATACGGACTTTGACTCGTTGCTCGCGTAAACAAAGAATGCAGGTTTACACGCCTGACATACCGGCTGTGTTTGACCTGCATTCTGGATCTTACGCCTGAAAATAATATCCTACACCCCATTTGGTATGTACGTATTTTGGTTCGCTGGGATTGCTTTCGATCTTTTCACGCAATCGACGGATATGTACATCCACCGTCCGCACATCTCCGGGATATTCATATCCCCATACGATATTCAACAGATTTTCACGGCTGTATACTTTATTGGGATTAAATACCAGAAGTTCCAGTACATCGAATTCTTTCGCAGTCAGATTGATCTCTCTGGTACCGATAAAGACTCTGCGTCCTTCACAGTCCAGTCGTAATTCTCCGACCTCTACCACTTTTGCTTTTGTCTCCTGTGTGGCATTCTTACCGGCACGGCGCATAATGGCTTTAATTCTTGCTTTTACTTCCAGAATATTAAAAGGCTTGGTAATATAGTCATCCGCTCCATACTCCAGACCAAGGATCTTATCCATATCCTCTCCCTTTGCTGTCAGCATAATAATCGGAACATCTGAAAATTCACGAATCTGCTGGCATACCTCAAGTCCATTCATCTTCGGAAGCATCAGATCCAGCAGAATCATATCATATTCTTTATTCTTTGCACATTCCAGGGCTTTCTCCCCGTCGTAGGCACAATCTACTTCCATACCGTCCTGCTCCAGACTGAACCGGATTCCTTTTACGATTAATTTTTCATCGTCTACAACCAATACTTTCTTCGCCATTCTTTACTCCTCAATTGATCCTGATCTGATCTTTCAGCTTTTCATATGTTTTTTCTTTGATGCCTTCTACCTGCATCAGCTCCTCCACACTGGAAAAGCTGCCATGTGTCTCACGATATGCAAGAATCGCCTGTGCCCTTGTTTCTCCAACTCCGGTCAGTGTCATCAGCTCTTCCTTTCCTGCCCGGTTGATATCTACCCGGTCATCCAAAAGGGGATCTTCTTCCTGCAGTTTTTTTTCCATCTGCCCGGCTTCCTCCTTGGTATAGATCCGGATCTTCTGACCATCTGTTAAAAGATCTGCCTGATTCACTGTCTCTAATGAAGCCTCCTCTGTACAGCCACCCGCCTGTTCCAACACCTGAAACACCCGGCTTCCGGCCTCGATCCGATAGACCCCCGGATTCCTGACTGCACCGCATACATCCACATAGATCCATTCCTGCAGAGATTTCTCTTCCTGTTCCGGCTTTTCATTCTGCGTTTCTGACTCCACGTTGTATACCGTTTCCGTGTCCTGCTGTTCTTCCAGTGAACCGGTTTCCGGTTGGCCTCGTTTCAATATGCTGTCCTGCGTACCACAACCGACAAATATCAGCACCGGCAAAAGCATCCATAGAATTTTCTTTTTCTGTTTCATCTGCACGCTCCTTATCGCTTTCGCTCTAAGGCTCCCTCCATGCATACACAATTTATTTTACCCAATTTTCATCTGAATTACAAGACTGTAAACCCGAAATAATTCACTCCCACTTAAAAAGAACAATTCCTGCAACAACAATTGCCGTACCTGCCAGTTTTTTCCATTCAAAAGGCTGTTTTTCCACACCGAAAAGTCCGAACATCTCGATCAGATAGGAAACCACCAGTTGTGCGATCACAATCAGCATCGTTGCCTGTGCCGGTCCCAGTTTTCCCATACTCCTGATCACGGTCACAGTGATAAACGTTCCCAGAATTCCTCCAAGCAGTGTATATTTGTTTTCAACCTGCCACAGTGTTCCAACCGAATCTCTTCCTGTAAAAAACCATGCTGCCACACAGACCAGAAACGCCGTCAGCTGCACCCAACCTGTCGATACCCACAGACTGGACTGTTTTGTCACCTGTGTATTCCACACTCCCTGGATACTCATCAGTGTTCCTGAGAGAATTGCAATCCATATTCCAATCATAAAAAATCCCTCCATACCATAGATCTGTTTTTTACTATAGTATGGACGGATTTCTTACTTTTATGATTACAGGAATCGCATTATTTTAATTTCCAGATGTTCTCATTGTACTGCGCGATCGTTCTGTCAGATGAGAAGAATCCCGCTTTAGCAATGTTGATCAGTGCTTTTTTGTTCCAGGTCTTACGATCTTCATAATCTGCATAGACCTTTTCTTTTGTTGTGATATATTCTTTTGTATCCAGCAGTGTCATAAACCAGTCTTTTCCGATCAGTTCTCTGTGCAGACGGGTCAGACTTTCTTCATCACCGATCGCAAGCAGTTCTTCTCCTGTGATAAAATCTACCAGTTTGTGGATAAGCGCATCCTCTTCATAGATTTCTTTTGAACTGTAAGTACCTGCCTCGTACAGATCGATGACATCCTGTGGTTTTCTGCCGAAAATATAAATATTCTCTTCGCCAACCAGATCCCGGATCTCCACATTTGCTCCATCTTCGGTTCCCAGCGTCAGCGCGCCATTTAACATGAACTTCATATTACCGGTTCCGGATGCTTCTTTGGATGCCAGCGAAATCTGTTCGGAAATATTGGCTGCCGGAATAACCTTTGCTGCTTTGGAAACATTATAGTTTTCAATCATCAGTACGCGGAAATACGGTCTTACCTCCGGATCTTTCTCAATCAGTTCCTGCAGACACAGGATCAGATGAATAATATCTTTTGCAATCACATACGCCGGTGCTGCCTTTGCTCCAAAGATCATTGTGATCGGTGTGGACGGTTTGTTGCCCGCTTTGATGTCCAGATATTTGTAGATTGCATAAAGTGCATTCATCTGCTGACGTTTATACTCATGAAGACGTTTTACCTGTACATCAATGATGGAATGTTCATCAATAGTCAGTCCCTGGGTTTCTTCCATGTATTCTTTGAATTCCAGTTTCTTTTCCATCTTGATTTCTTCCAGCTTGTTCAGCACTGTTTCATCATTTTCAAAAGCCAGCAGTTTTTCCAGTTCTGTGGCATCTTTCTTGAATCCGTTTCCGATCAGAGATTCAATATATCTGGTCAGTATCGGATTACAATGCATCAGCCAGCGACGGAACGTGATTCCGTTTGTTTTGTTGTTAAAACGTTCCGGATAGAGGTCATAGAAATTTTTCAGTTCTGAGTTTTTCAGAATCTCTGTGTGGAGTGCTGCCACGCCATTGACAGAAAATCCGTAATGAATATCCATGTGTGCCATGTGCACTCTGTCCTGCGCATCGATGATGTAAGTGGACTCATCTTTTACTGTTTTTCGCACTCTTTCATCCAGTTCCTTGATGATCGGAACAAGATTCGGAACCACTTCTTCCAGGTATTCCATCGGCCATTTTTCCAGTGCTTCCGCAAGAATGGTATGATTGGTATATGCACAGGTCTTACTTACCACTTCCACTGCCTCATCCATAGTAAATCCTTTTTCTTCGGTCAGCAGACGGATCAGTTCCGGAATCACCATGGAAGGATGGGTATCATTGATCTGGATCACTGCATGATTATTTAATTCATGCAGATCATATCCTGCATCCTCCATCTCTTTTAAAATCAGCTGTGCCCCGCAGCTTACCATAAAGTACTGCTGATAAATGCGGAGTTTGCGTCCGGCGTCATCAGAATCATCCGGATACAGAAAGAGCGTCAGATTTTCCTGTACTTTTTTCTTATTAAAATCGATACTGTTTTCCGGTACGATACTTTCATCAATAGTATCCACATCGAACAGATGCAGGCGGTTACATCCGGAATCATATCCCGGCACATCGATATCGTACAGAACACCGTCCATTGTGAAATCTTTAAATGGTACTTTACAGGTAAAAGACTGTCTGTTTAACCAGCTTTCTTTTGTGATCCACGGATTTTTCAATTCCTGCTGTTTGTGATTGGTGAATTTCTGCTGAAACAGACCAAAATGATAATTCAGTCCGATACCATCTCCCGGAAGACCAAGCGTAGCAATAGAATCCAGGAAGCAGGCAGCCAGACGTCCCAGTCCGCCATTTCCAAGAGAAGGCTCCATTTCCAGTTCCTCAATCTCACACAGTTCATATCCATGAGATTTCAGGACTTTTTCTGTCTCCTCATACAGACCCAGGTTAATCAGATTATTAGATAACAATTTACCGATCAGGAATTCTGCAGAGATGTAATACAGTTTTTTCGATCCCTCGTTTCTCTTCAGGTTACCGGTCGCTTCTTTCGTGATCTCCATCAGTGCATGAAACAGTTCTTCTTTTGTACATGTATCCAGTGTCTTATGAAATCTTTTTTCCAGTACTTCCTGCAATCTTTTTTCCATAATAATTTTCTCCTCTAAATAATCTCCTCAATTTACTGTTTACATCGGGCAGTTGACTCCCTTTGTATTAACTCCCCTTCATAGATCAGCTGCCGTGGCTTTTCTTTTCCTTTGATCAGATCAAATAAAAGTCCTGCCGTTGCCTTCCCGATCTCTTCCACCGGCTGACGGATCGTTGTAAGACTCGGAATATAAAATCTTCCGGCATCCATACCGTCAAATCCCGCCACAGAACACTCCTCGGGAACAGATATTCCCGCCTCCTTCAATGCCCTGCAGGCTCCGATCGCCAGTGTATCTGCCGTCGCATAGACGGCGGTAAATGTTTCTCTTTTCAAAAGCTCCTGCATCAGCCGGTAACCGGACTGATAAGAGTATGTGTCCCTTTTTTCATCCATGTAACACACCAGTTCTTCCCGGTAAGGGATCTGATACTGCTCCAGTGCTGTCCGGTATCCCATCAGACGCAGCTTTCCGATACTGGCATCATTTTTCGGGGCTGTAATAAAAGCAATTTTTTTATGCCCCAGCCCGATCAGATACTCCGTCATCTTATAGCTTTCCTTAAAATCATCCACCGATACGGAAGCCAGGGATGCACCCGGCATCCCCACCGTACAGATGGTACTGAGTACGCAGGGAATCTCCATCTGACTGATCTTTTCCTGACTCTGAGAAAAACTTCCTCCCAGAAACACCAGCCCACGCAGTCTTTTTTCTTTTCCCACACGAATCGCCACGTCCCACTCATCTTCCTGTTCGTCCACATATTGCAGGATACAGCTGTAACCCTTCTTTTCGCACTCCCGTTCCAGAATTCCTACCAGTTCACTGAAAAAGGTATTGCCGATACCTTTGACAAGCACCGCGATAGCCTTTGCATCATTTCGTTTCAGATTTCTGGCACTGTTATTCGGCACATAGTTGGCTTCCTCAATGGCTTTTAATATTTTTTCCTTGGTTTCCGGATTGATATCCGGATGATTATTCATAGCCCTGGACACGGTACTGACGCCAACATGACATTTTTTTGCGATATCTTTGATTGTCATTCCTGCCACAAGACCACTTCCTCTCTCTTTTACAATCTTCCGAACAGCTTGTTCAGATGACACATCTTTTCAAGCATCTCGTCCGTTACCTGCCCCGGCACCAGACGCCACTTCCAGTTGTTGCCAAGAGTGGACGGAAGGTTGATTCTTGCCTCTGTTCCCAGACACAGATAATCCTGCAGCGGAATCACCGCAAGGTCAGCCACGGAACCGAGTGCCAGACGGATGAACTCCCACGGACGTTCATCTTTCGGTGTATCCGCATTGTTCATGTAATCTTCTGCCAGTGCGTTGTCTTCCTCACACATATCGTCCAGCCATCCACGAACCGTATTATTATCGTGAGTTCCGGTGTAAACCACACAGTTATGCGGATAATTATGTGGCAGATAGTTACTTTCCTCTCTTGAATCAAATGCAAACTGTAATACTTTCATTCCCGGATATCCTGTATCTTCCACCAGTTTCATAACACTTTCCGTCAGATATCCCAGGTCTTCTGCAATGATGTTTGCATCGCCCAGTTCTTTTTTCACTGTATGGAACAGATCAATTCCCGGACCCTTTTTCCAGACACCGTTTTCTGCTGTCTTGTCACCGTACGGGATCGCATAATACTCATCAAATCCGCGGAAATGATCCACACGAACCACATCATACAGTGTAAAGCAATGTCTCAGACGGCTGATCCACCAGACATATCCTGTCTGTGCGTGGTAATCCCAGCGATACAGCGGATTGCCCCAGAGCTGTCCGGTAGCTGCAAAAGCATCCGGCGGGCATCCTGCCACTGCCAGCGGTGTACTGTTCTCGTCAAACTGGAACAGTTCCGGATTCGCCCATGCATCTGCACTGTCAAATGCAACGTAGATCGGAATATCACCGATGATCTGGATATCTTTTTCATTGGCATACTGTTTCAGTTTCTCCCACTGTTTTGCAAATTCATACTGCTGAAAACAGATAAAATCCATCTGTTCTTTTAATTCCACTCGTTTTTCTTCCAGGGCAGCTTCCTGTCTTGTCTTCAGTGGTGCCTCCCACTCGCTCCAGGCAATTCCGCCCAGGCTGTTTTTGATCGCCATATACAGACTGTAATCTTCCAGCCATTTTTTATTTTTTTCCACAAAGGTTTCATATGCCTGATCCGGCACAAATCTGTGGAACGCTTTCTCCAGAAGTTCAAATCTGCCCATATAAATTTTTTCGTAATCCACATATGCCGGATTACTTCCAAAATCCACACTGTCACACTCTTCTTTTGTCAGCAGTCCTTCCTCGATCAGTGTTTCCAGATCAATAAAATACGGATTACCCGCATAGGTGGAAAAGGACTGATACGGGGAATCTCCATATCCGGTCGGTCCCAACGGCAGAATCTGCCAGTACTTTTCACCGCCTTTTTCCAGCTGGTCCACAAACTCATAAGCTTCCTTTGAAAAACAGCCGATACCATACGGAGACGGCAGGGATGTTACAGGAAGTAAGATACCACTTGCTCTCATTTTTTATCCTCCTTTAGATTTCCAGTACTTTCGGAAACGTTATCGGTAACGTTTCCATTCCTTGTAATCTGACAGTATCATATTATATGAAAAAAAGCAAGAAAAAAATGTAGATTTATCTCACATTCTTTTCCTGCTTTTTATATTTTGCTTTTGTAACTTTTTTCCTACCGATATTCTCCCATAAAGAACAGCGCTACTGTTCCCGGTCCGGAATGGGTTCCGATCGTAGCCCCGATCGTATTGATCAGAAAACTTTCATATCCGAACTTTTCTCTGACCAGTTTTGCCACATACTGTGCATCCTCCTCACAGTCACCGTGACTGATAAAGATAATATCATTTTTATCTTTCCAGCTTCCGATGCGCTCTTCCATCATGGAGACCAGCGTCGCCAGAGATTTCTTTCTTCCCCGTACCTTACTTAATGGAATCAGATGTCCCTCGTCATCCACGTGAAGCAGCGGTTTCAGATTGATCATTGTTCCCACGATAGCTGCGGCTTTTGATACTCTGCCACCTCTGTACAGATGGAACAGATCATCTACGGTAAATACATGGCAGAAGTTCTGTTTGTGTTCTTCCAGCCATGCAGCCACTTCATCCACAGATGCCCCCGCTTCTTTCATCTGTACCGCTTTGTAAACGAACAGGCCTTCTCCAAGAGAAGCACACAGCGAATCGACTACCAAAATCTTTCTGTCCGGATATTCTTCTTTCAGTTCTTCTGCTGCCAGACGTACACTGTTATAACTGCCACTCAGCCCGGAAGAAAATGCCAGATGCAGTACATCGTTTCCGGCCTCCAGAAGCGGTCGCAGAACGTCTTTCGCTTCCTCACTGTTGACCTGGGACGTGGTCGGCATGGATCCTGCTCGCATCCGACTGTAAAACTCTTTAAAATCCAGCTCATTTTCTTTATTATAAGTGATTCCATCCAGCTGGTATGTCAGATACATATATTCTACCTGATGTTCTTTATAGTAAGAATGAGGCAGATCTGCTGTATTCTCTGTCGTAATTACATATTTTTCCATACTCTGTCCTCCCCGCACTTTTATGTATTACCGGAAAGCTCCCGAAATACATTTTTTTTCATTTTACCATCACTGTTCTGCCTGTGCAACCTTTTCCGAAAGAACCTCTCTTGCTTTTTTCATCTGTGCATCCTTGCTCTCCCATTCCTCCTGAGAAAGCTCGTTAAACTGATTCGGATTGGTAAATTCTTCTGCATTCTCCGGCCAGTCACTCTCCACATCCGGAGTGATTCCGGTTCCCTGGATATTCACACCGTTTGGGGTATAATATCTGGAAGTGGTCAGTTTTACTGCACTGCCATCTCCCAGTGAAAAAGTCTGCTGAACAATTCCTTTCCCAAATGTCGTGGTGCCCACCAGCGTTCCCACACCGTGATCTTTCACCGCTCCGGAAAAGATCTCTGCAGCACTGGCACTGTTTTCATTGACCAGAACCACCAGCGGAATATCGATCGGTGTTTTTCCTTTACAGGTATGCTCCGTCCGATGTCCGCTCTTATCTTCGGTATACACGATCATACCTTTCGGAAGAATCTGTTCCAGCGTATCACATACCGCTGTCAGAAGTCCCCCCGGATTTTCCCGCAGATCAACCAGAAGTCCTTTCATTCCCTGTTCATTCAGTTCACTGTAGGCTTTCTTAAACTGTTCCGAAGTGCCATCGGTAAATTCTGTAATCTGAATATATCCAAGGGAATCGTCAAGCATCCGGCTCTTTACTACCGTTACTTCCACCTTTTCCAGAGATACTGTGATATCGGCAGTCGTTCCATCCCGTTCCACAGTCAAAACCACCTGCTTTTTGTTATCTTCCCGGATGATTGTGGAAATCTCTGACAGTTCTTTTTCAGTAATATCCTTTCCATCCACTGCCGTCAGGATATCTCCTTTCTGAATCCCTGCCTGCTCTGCCGGGCCGCCTTCTGCCAGATCCACCACACTGACAACTCCGCTGTCCGGATCCTTGGACATCGTAAGTCCCACACCTGTATACGCCCCCTGTGTGGACTCCTGCAACAGCTTGTAGGCATCTTCGGAATAGTAGCTGGAATAAGGATCCTGCAAACTGGCTACCAGTCCACTGTACATACCTTCTTCCATCGTATACTGGCTGTCTTCATCACCTTCTTTGTAATCCAGATAATATGTATCCACTAATTTTGCTATTTTGGATGCTTTACCAAGATCACTGAGGCTCAGACCCTGTTCTCCGATCATTGGAACGGATCCAAAGCAGATAAAGTATCCGATACCACCCACAATCACGGTTACTGCCACACCCCCGGCAAATCCTTTGATCCAGGTTTTCATTCTTTCTGTCATCTCTGTTGTCTCCTGTCTGTTACTGTCTTCTCCTGCAATTTCTCAGTTTTTGCAGAAACTCATTCATATACAAAGGGGGCTGCCGCTTTCCTGCTGCATCCCCCTTTGTATTATTTCCAATCACCTTCGGTGATGGCATTTTGATTTCTCTTTCGTTATTTATCAGACTCTCAGATGTTTGCGGATCGTGATCACACTTCCGAACAGTCCGATACCCATACCAAGGATCAGCGCCACCGGAGTCAGTACTTCGAATACCTGTGTAACACTCATAAACTGTACCACACTGCTCAGCATACTGAACTTTGTAAGAACATATTCGATCACTTTCTTGTACATGACAAAAAGTAATACCAGCGGAATGATGGCTCCGATCAGACCGATGATCATACCTTCGATCAGAAATGGTGCTCTTACAAAGAAGTTTGTCGCACCGATAAGTTTCATGATACCTATCTCTTCTTTACGAATGGAAATACCAATCGCTACCGTATTACTGATCAGGAAGACCGCCACACAAAGCAGGATCAGAATGATTGCCACGGATATGTAGGTCAATAAGGTGTTAAAGGAAGACAAGGTCTGTGTCGCGCCCTTTAACTGATTCACTTCCCGGACACCATCAAGCCCCTCGATATATTTTACCAGCGCATCCTGATGCTCGATCTTATCCACATAGACGGAATAACTGGAAGAATTCGCCAGCGGATTATCATTCTTAAATCCTTCTGCCATCTCAGATTCCAGTTCTGTATCCCCAAAATACTGTTTTGACCATTCATCCCATGCCTCTTCAGCGGATACATATTCAACCTTCGTTACGCCTTTATACGCCTTGATCTGCTCCCCGATACTGTTGATCGTCGCCTGATCCACACCATCATCAAAAAGAACGGTAACCGCAACGCCTTCCTCTGCATTCTTTACAATATACCGAAAGTTGATCAACAGCGAAAAGAACAGACCAAATAAGAAGATACATGCTGTCATAGTGGCTATGGAAGCCGCGGAGAACATGATATTTCTCCATATATTTTTGATTCCCTGTTTGGCACTGTAGCCGATTGTACTAATCCTCAAGATATCCACCTTCCTCTTCGTCGCTGACAATTACACCTTTTCTCATGGTAATTACACGTTTTCTGAATGAATTGACGATTTCTCTGTTATGGGTTACTACCAGAACTGTAGTTCCTCTCTCGTTGATCTCTTCGAGCAGTTTCATAATCTCCAGTGAATTCTTCGGATCCAGATTACCGGTAGGTTCATCTGCCAGAAGAATATTCGGACGGTTGACCAGTGCACGAGCCAGTGCCACACGCTGCTGTTCACCACCGGATAATTCTCTCGGAAATGATTTGTACTTTTCTGCCAGTCCTACCAGTGTGAGAATCTCCGGCACACGCTTTTTGATCACCCGGTTCGGCCTCTCGATCACGCGCTGTGCAAATGCTACATTCTCATATACATTTCTATCTTTCAACAACCGGAAATCCTGAAATACAACGCCCACCCCACGACGGTATTTCGGAACCTTTCTGCGTTTCATCTTGCCGAGATTCTGATCGTTAACAATGATTGTTCCGGAAGTCGGTTCCAGTTCCTTCAACAGTAATTTGATCAGCGTAGATTTCCCGGAACCGCTGTTTCCTACTATAAATACAAATTCCCCTTTATCAATGTGCAGCGATACGTCGTTTAAAGCCGGTTGGCCCTTGGCGTAAGATTTGCTTACATTTTCCAATGTAATCATATACTCCTCCTGTTTCTATTATGTTCTCTCTGAATCTTTCTGTGCCTGATTTTGTGAGATGATTTTTTGTCAGTTGTGCCAAAATTTCTGAGGCATACGCAGTGCGTACATTGAGGAAATTCGGGTGCGACCTGCGGAAAATCAGCTACAAAAGCAAGTGCAGAAAGACTCAGATAGTACATTATTAATCAATAGTCTAAGGTTTCCATATACTTCATATATCGTACAACCATAAGAGCGATCTTGAAGGTGATTGCATCTTCAAACACTCTCAGATCAAGACCGGTGCTCTTCTGGAGCTTATCCAGCCGATATACCAATGTGTTTCTGTGAATGTACAGCTGACGTGATGTCTCAGATACATTCAGACTGTTCTCAAAGAATTTGTTGATAGTCGTGATGGTTTCCTCGTCGAAATCATCCGGCGATTTATTCTCGAAGATCTCCTTTATAAACATCTTGCACAGCGGAATAGGAAGCTGATAGATCAGCCGGCCGATTCCCAGTGAACTGTAGGCAATAATTTCTTTTTCATCAAAGAAAATCTTTCCGACATCCAGGGCCATCCTTGCTTCTTTGTAAGAACGTGAGACCTCCTTAAGTTCTTTTACAATGGTTCCGTATGCAATATGCACAAGTTCATCCTTCTCGCGTACCGCCTGCAGAATCGATTCTGCGATCTTTTGCATCTCTGCATAACCGTCGCCGGGATTTACTTCCTTCACCACGATAATACTCTTCTCATCCACAGCGGTGATAAAATCGCCCTTTTTCCCCTGAAAAATATTTTTTACATTTTCAAGAGCCGTATAATCTTTTCCCTGACCGGTTTCCAGGATAAACACCACACGTTTTGTTTCCACATCAATGTGCAGTTTTTTTGCTCTGTTATAAATATCCACCAGAAGCAGGTTATCCAGTAACAGATTTTTGATAAAATTGTCTTTATCAAAGCGCTCTTTGTAGGCCACCAACAGATTCTGGATCTGAAATGCTGCCATCTGACCGATCATATACGTATCTTCACTACCCCCGCTGACAACCAGTACATATTCCAGCCGATTTTCATCATATACTTTGAAAAACTGGTTTTCCTGTACTACCTGACTGTCCGCAGGAGACGCGGCAAATCCTAAAATATCACTGCTGCTTATTTCCGGATTCTGTGCTGTGAATGCCAGGATTTTCCCCTCTGTATCGGCCACACAGAAATCACTTCTGGAAATATTTTTCAAACCATCCAGTGTGTTTTGCAGTATCTGATTTGAAATCATAATCATACCCTCTTTCAGTACATAGTTTATTTAGAATCTGCTATCCACCCCTGATAAGCAAAGTCTCTTAAATCATATTCTAATATAAAATATACAAAAAATAAAGAGAAAAACATGAAAAAGTAACAATCAGAGCAGATTTTCACATTTTGTTCACACCTTATATTCCTGAAATCCTTCTCCCAGAACCTCCCTGGCATCTGTAACGATCATGAATGCTTTCGGATCCACCTGTGCAACCACTTCTTTCAGCTGCACGATCTGTTTTTTACCTACAACGGAAAAAAGCATCAGCCGTTCTGTGCCGGCATACATACCCTGTGCATGAACGCCGGTCACCCCACGGTCCAGATCTTCGAGAATTCTTCTCGATACCTCTTCCTGATGATCCGTAATAATATATACTGCTTTCGCATAATTCAGTCCTTCCTGAAGACCGTCGGTTACTTTTCCCACGATATAAATTGCCACGATGGCATACATTGCTTTGGTCGGTCCGAAAACAAAAGCTCCGATCACCACTATCATCCCGTCGATCACCTGCATGATCCGCGCAATCGAGATGTGTTTTACATACCGGTGTATCAGAGATGCCACCAGATCCGTTCCGCCGGTGGTTCCACGCCCTAAAAATACCAGACCGATACCGGTTCCCTGGATAACACCTCCGATCAATACCGCAAGCACCATATCCCCCTCCACCAGCGGAATCACCGGGATCACAGTCAGCCAGAAAGACAGACTGACCGTGCCCCAGATGGTTTTTGCCATAAAGCCGAAGCCCATAATTTTGATACCAAGGAAAAACATGGGGATATTCAGCAACAGGTTGGTCACCCCCAGCGGAATACCACCCGGAAGCAGCGGTTCCGTCACCGATTTTACAATAATTGCGATACCGCTGAATCCTCCGTCTACGATCCCGTTGGTATCAAATGCGGATTTCAATGCGATCGACATAAGTGCCGTACCGATAAAAATCAGCAGATAATCTCTGATCCATGGTTTTTGTTTGATCATACTCTTCATTTCTTCACCACGCCTTTTCTTTACCTCAAAAAAGTGTCCTGAAAACCAAAATTGGTCCACTGAACCACATTATGCCCGCTGTCTGAAAGCTCTGTCCTCCCGGTTATTCTACCCGAAATACAGGTTTTCATTATTTTGCATAGTAATGATTCAGTGAACCAATTTCAGTTATTTTTTATAAGTGATATATTTGTTCTCTGCCAGAATGCGGAAAAACGTTGTCAGCCGTTCATAAAGAGGTTCTGCCTCTTTGCCGAAATGTTCTTTCACTTTCTGTCCGATCTCATAGATGTTCTGTTCTCCGTCAATTTCTTTCCAGATAAAACTTCCGAATGCATCCATGTGAATATGGCTTACCTTCGGGCGGTTGAAAGCAATCTGTGCCACTTTGGCGGCAAGGCCACGGTGAGTAACTTCCACCGTGACGATTGCCTCTTCATCCTCCTGCCAGGGAAGCTGTGGATTCTTTACAGGAACAAAATCCAGATAATTTCTTTTATCTCTCATTATTTGCTTTTTGTCTTACTCCATACAGAGAATTTCAGCAGACTCAGGATCATCAGAGCCAGTACGATCAGTCCGACAATGTTTCCTGCTGCACCGGACAGATTGAACAGACCACCAATGATAGCACCGATACTGTTGTCACCCACTTTAATGATAGCAAGAACTGCCATCAGGATACCAACCAGACCTTCGCCGGCGATCATACCGGCACAGTACAACGTACCGTTGCTGATCATTTCTTTCTTCTTCGCTTCTGCTTCTTTCTTCTTATCCAGGAACAGACGAACCACACCACCTACCATAATACCGCAGGACAGGTAGATCGGCAGATACAGACCGATGGCAAACGGCATAACCGGTACACGAAGTACTTCCAGAGCCAGAGCCAGGAATACACCCATGAACACCAGTACCCACGGGAGTTTTGCATCCATGATACCTTCCACGATCATTTTCATCAGAGTAGCCTGTGGTGCAGGGATCTCTGCGGAACCAAAGCCCCATGCTTTGTTTAACAGAGACATAACGCCTGCAATTGCAAAACCGGAAGCAACAACACCGATCAGCTCACCTACCTGCTGTTTTGCAGGAGTCGCACCTACGATAAATCCGGTCTTTAAGTCCTGAGAAGTATCACCTGCGATCGCTGCGATGACACAGATGATAGAACCGATTGCGATAGCACCGGTCATGCCTGCCATACCGGTGTTACCGGTAGCTTTCAGTACAAATGTGGAAATCAGCAGAGTTGCGATCGCCATACCTGAAACCGGGTTGTTGGAACTTCCGATCAGACCAACCATTCTGGAAGATACGGTTGCGAAGAAGAAGCCAAAGATTGCGATCAGGAATGCACCCAGAAGGCTTACCGGTACAGACGGTACCAGCCAGATCAGGATGATCACGATCAGAATGATTCCGAGAACAACCGGCATCTTCAGGTCACGGTCAGTACGGACATTTGTTCCGCCGGATGTATTTTTCAGACTCTTCATTGCTCCGGCAAATGTTTTTATGATCAGTGGCAGAGATTTCAGAAGGCTGATCACACCACCGGTAGCGATCGCGCCGGCACCCACGTATTTGATAACGTTAGACCAGATAGCACTTGCTCCGTTTGCTTCGTAAACTTCTGCGATAGTCTGACCTGCCAGACCGGTGTTGCCCAGTGTGGCAAAATCGACGCTTCCGCCGAAGAAAACAACTGCCGGAATCAAAACCAGCCATGCAATGATACCACCGGCAAACATATAAGAGGAAATGGATGGTCCACAGATATAGCCAACACCGATCAGTGCCGGGTAGATCTCCACACCGATCTGGCCTGCATATCCTTTAATATTCGGGGTTGTAATATCGGACGGAACAATTTTCAGGCCGTCTACGATAAATTTGAATGCAGCACCAAGTCCCATACCTGCAAATACAGTAGAAGCGTTAGAACCTCCCTCTTCACCTGCCAGCAGAACCTCTGCACATGCCATTCCTTCCGGATACGGCAGGGTACCGTGTTCTTCTACGATCAGTGCTTTTCTCAGCGGGATCATGAACAGAACACCCAGGATACCACCAAACAGGGCGATCAGGGTAATCTCCAAGTAACCGGGCATATCAATTTTTCCTTCCTCTGCCCACAGGAATAATGCCGGCATGGTGAAGATTGCACCTGCCGCTAATGACTCACCGGCTGAACCGATAGTCTGGACCATGTTGCTCTCCAGAATGGAGTTCTTTTTCATGATCACACGAATCACACCCAGGGAAATAACTGCTGCCGGAATGGAAGCAGATACAGTCATACCGACTTTTAATCCCAGGTATGCGTTTGCTGCGCCGAATACCACTGCCAGAATAATACCCATCAGGATCGATGTCACGGTAAATTCCGGAAGAACTTTGTCCGCACTGATATAAGGCTTGAAGCTTTCGTTCTTCTTGTCCATTTTTCTTTTCTCCCTTTTCTCATCCTCCGAACGAAGAGGATTCATATTCAGTCTCCAAACTGTTACTAAAGCTCCAACAGCTTAGAGTCATACTAACTTACTATAACAAAATCCTCTGTCGGATTCAATGAGAAATATTAACAATTTTCTTCTATTTGTTTGTTCAAATAGCTACCAACGATGCGGGAAAATCTGGAAATATCACGAATATAGGCAAAGTCCCGGCCAAAGATCTTTTTTTCTGCCTCCAGATCCTTCTCTTCTCCCGCGAACACGCCCAGTACAGACACTCCGAGATTTCTTAACCGTCGTACCTCTGTTCCGGTATCCCGCACCGCATATTTTCCCTGATACGGCTGGGGATTTCTCCCATTCGGGCGGTTTAAAATCACATCGTAAGGTCTTCCGTCACTGAGAATGATCATAATCTTACGCTCCTCTTCCCGTTCAAGGAGGCCCAGAGAAGCTGCCCGGATGGCCAGCCCATCCCGGTTATTGGAAGATGTGGTAAAATTAAAAATCTTTTCATTTGCCGATGCATCTTCATCATATTCCCGGTATCGCTGCAGGATCGTATGATCCCAGAAGGTACAAAAGCTCATCACACGATGCGGGATATGCACGCTGCTCAAAGCCTGCATGATGATATATGCCTGCAGTGCCACCTGTTCCTGCCGCACCCTCTGGGAACCGCTGGCATCGATCAAAACATCCACCACAAAGGTGCTTCCGTCTGCCGGACAGATCTGGGAAAACAGTTTGGCATCCCGGCTCCTCCCAATCTTCCAGAGTCTTTCCGGGCAGATCTTTCCCCTGTCGGAAAGGATTGTTATCTCTTCCTGTCGCATGGCCATAGCTTTTTTCAGGATTCCGGAAAGAATCACAATATTCTGTTTTACCGTCCGGTGATTGTCATAATAAGCGTATTTATTTTTCCCCTGTTGTTTTTTTGCATACTCCAGCTGATAATTTTTCTTCACCGGATTGGCCAGAATTCCATCCGTAAAATACAGTCCACAGTCTGCATGGATACCGCGGCATAACTGAAAATTAATCTTTTTTTCTTCCAGCGGCGACAGATAGGTTTTCCCGAAATTCAGTTCAATATACGTATATACTTTTTTCAGATCTTCTTCTGATACCCGAACGATCTTTCTCTTCTTGGAACTTTCTTTCTCGTCTTTTTTTTCTTCTGCGTGATTCTGTCCTGTAGCAGTCATCTGCTGGCTCATCTGTTCCAGGTAGGCTTCAAAGTTTTCTTCATACATATCTTCTGTCAGAAAATCCTTCCAGCTGTATTCCATCAGTTCTTCCACTGTGACAGCAAGCACTTTGGACAGATCACCGTGTATCTGTTCGAATCCAGGATCTACCCAGGCATTATAGCAGTCGTCGATTGTGCGGATCACTTCCAGCGTATCAGCTGCCTTCTCCAGCGGTTCGATCCGGTCCAGCTGTTTCCGGATCTTCTCTTCACACCGCCTTTCCCCGGTCAGTACCTGCCGCATCATCGCCAGCTGCAGCCGCCCGAACTCTGATTTCACCATCGTATCCATCTCGTGATCCAGCACATATTCATATGCTTTTTTCTGAATCGAAGACACACCTTTTCGCTCCCGGGCGATCCGGTCTCCCACCGCTTTTTCCATACACAGCTGCGCGATTGCCACCAGCGCATCCTCACGGGCGCCCAGATAGACTTTTTTTACCAGATACATACTGAGCTTTTCTTTTTCAAAATATTTTGCAAAGGCTCCCTGTTTGATCCCGTCGTACAGGGCAATATATTTTGATTTCAAAAATGCTTCCACATCCGGCTTCGCCTCAAGCGTGTAATCGCCGCACACGGTCCAGATGATGTTTTTCATCCTGTTTGCAATCTCTAACTGTCTTTCTTCCAGTTCCTCTCTGTTCATCTAAAACACCTGCGCTGCGGTCCATTCTTCCGGAATTCTGGTCATGACCACATCTTCTACAATCTCTTTTTCAAATCCGTCAAAACACTTATTGATCACACCCATCCTCACAGCCAGAGACGGTTTCAGTCCCTGGCGGATCGCCCGCAACGAAGCAAGGATTCCTCGAAGATCCAGAGCTTTTGTGGATATTTCTCCGTTCTCCGCCTTTTTTTGCAGATCCAGAAAAAGTCCGATAAACTGTTCGATGGCTTCCGGTTTTCCCTCTGGGAATGAAGTGGTAAATATTTTTTCCAGGGTTTCTTCGTTCTGGTCCGGCATCTGAATCACAAGAAAACGGGATACCAGCGCTTCGTTCAGTTCCTTGGTCCCCGCATAGCCGTAGTTCATCGTTCCGATAAAACGTGCCGCGGGATGCAGCTCAATCTTGTCATATCCCGGCACATCGATACTTCTTCGATAGTCCAGAGTTGCATGCAGCACAGATACCGCATCGTTTTTTGCCATATTGATTTCATCCAGTATGCCAAATCCACCGTATTCCGCACATTGATAGATGCTTCCTTTTCGCAGTTTGACCTGATTATCTTCAAAGGTATCCGTTCCTATCAGATCACCGCTTCCTGTGTTGACATGGAAGGAAATGTTATAAGTGGGTCTTTGGAAGATCCATGCCAGATTTTCCGCCAGAACATTTTTTCCGGTGGCTTTGGAACCGGAAAGTAACAGGTTTTCTTTCTGCAGCAATGCGGCAATTCCCATCTCCAGAATCTCGGTTCCGTAGAAAGGCATCATAGGATCGCTTACCCGGTATTTTACTTTTTCTTCTACCGGGTACTGATTTCTGAATTCTTCTACTGCGCGGATCAATTGGGGATGAACTTGCTGTTGTTCCAGATATGTTCGTACATCCATCGTTGTTTTTTCTCCTTTATTCACAATTTGTTCATTTTTCTTTCAAAATACATTCACTTTTGCATCATTATTTTTTCATTTCTGTTGCATATAATACATTATAACAAATCAAAAGAAAGATACAAGCGAATTACTTTTGATAACACTTTTTCATAATTGTGCCAGGTACCTTTGGAAGGAGGTAGCTGGCACCCTCCTTTTTATGGGGGAAGAGAGTTGTGAATATGCGGACGCCGGAAGAAAGGGATCCTCCAGGGGCGGAGGACGTGGGCAGGGCAACTTTGAACTAGCCGCTAACTTCGGCTATAGTTCACG
>ENA-ORVB01000131-ORVB01000131.1-human-gut-metagenome-genome-assembly--contig:-NODE-131-length-63646-cov-3.77494_pt1 | contig 63646 bp, 50 predicted proteins | sample MGYA00242090_ERZ509231 | MGnify/ENA primary metagenome ERZ509231 (study PRJEB26280, sample SAMEA2338798) | human gut metagenome | biome: human gut; feature: human-associated habitat; material: faeces...
GGAAACAGGCTCATTTGTATTCGGGCAGAAGAGATAACACGGATATGGCGAATATCTTGAGGCGGCTGTTTAACCTCAAGCAGTGGGAAGAATAAGGTCTTGCTGTGCGAAAAAGAGTGGGGTTTTATGTAGCCGGGTAGTCGTCACCTTACAAGGGGACAATGGTCACTTTGTAGAATGACAATAGTCACCTTATAAAGTGACAAATGTCATTCTATAAGGTGACTACCTATTTTCAAACGGACGTGAGTCCTAAAGATACAAAATTAATTGGTGAAAAGCAATAGTGGGGCAGTAATTTTGATAGTATTATCAACAGATGTTTGCCTTTGTAATGCTTGGGCTCATTTTCGCAAATCCCGTCCCTCATACTTGCATATCGCCTCTATCCACTCTTTTGTCAAGGGGATGGATTCATGCTTTTCGAGGTCGAAAGTCACCATGACGGACTTACAGATACATTTTATTTCATTCGTTGTGGTGTCAATGACCCGTTGGATGAGATGAAAGCTTTTCGTACCTATTTGGGAAACAGCCGTTTGCACAGCGATGTGGTCTGAGGCAAAGATTTGTTTGACGAAGTCCGCTTCGATGTGAACGACGACAATTCCCATCTTTTCCCAATCGACTCCCGGACATACTGAAGCGAAGTATTCAGTCTTTCCCAAATCATAAAAAGAGAAATAAACAGTATTGTTGACGTGCCCGAATTTGTCTACGTCATTGAAGCGCAACTGGATAGGCAGAGTGTGGTGAAATACGATTTCTTCCATTGTTTTCACTTAATCTTTTTGAATTTGGCGCAAAAGTACTATTTTTGCGTGTTATTCTCAACAGAAATTAATCAAGAAATGATAGAAGATATTAAAAAAGCCTGTCAGGTGATGAATGAAGGAGGAGTGATTCTTTATCCTACCGATACCGTATGGGGAATAGGCTGCGACGCTACTAATGAAGAGGCTGTACGCCGTGTGTATGAGATTAAGAAACGTGCTGATAGCAAGGCTATGCTGGTGTTGGTGGACAGTCCTGTGAAGGTGGATTTTTATGTACAGGATGTACCGGCTGTAGCGTGGGACTTGATTGAAGTTGCCGACAAGCCGGTGACGATTATATATTCCGGTGCGCGCAATTTAGCGACGAACCTGTTGGCGGAAGACGGCAGTGTGGGAATCCGTGTTACAAACGAAGAATTTTCCCGAAGGCTCTGCCAGCAATTCCGCAAAGCGATTGTCTCCACATCGGCCAATGTGAGCGGTCAGCCCGGAGCTGCGAATTTTAGTGAGATCAGCGATGAAATCAAGTCGGCGGTGGACTATATCGTCGGTTTCCGTCAAGAGGATATGAGTCGGCCGAAACCCTCAAGCATTATTAAGTTGGACAAAGGTGGAGTGATTAAGATAATTCGCGAATAAATGAAAGAAGAAAAATTGAGTTTATTACAGCGTTGTATCAAGTGGCGGGAAGCGAATATAAAGGAAAAGCAGTTTATCCTTATATTAAGTTTTTTGGTCGGTATCTTTACAGCGTTTGCCGCATTAATATTGAAATTCTTTATCCATCAGATACAGAATTTCCTGACCGATAATTTCAACGCGACCCAAGCTAACTATTTGTATCTGGTATATCCGGTAGTCGGAATTTTCCTGGCAGGCTGGTTTGTACGCAACATTGTTAAAGACGATATCAGCCATGGAGTCACAAAGATTCTGTATGCCATTTCCCGCCGACAGGGACGCATCAAACGACATAATATCTGGTCGTCTACCATTGCCAGTGCGATAACCATCGGTTTTGGTGGGTCGGTTGGGGCGGAGGCGCCTATCGTCTTGACTGGTTCCGCCATCGGCTCCAATCTGGGAAGTGTGTTCAAGATGGAGCACCGTACGTTGATGTTGCTCGTAGGTTGTGGTGCGGCGGGTGCGGTTGCCGGTATCTTTAAAGCACCGATTGCGGGATTGGTATTTACATTGGAAGTTCTGATGATTGACCTTACCATGTCGTCCCTGCTTCCGTTGCTGATTTCTGCGGTCACGGCAGCTACCGTTTCCTATATTACTACCGGTACGGAGGCTATGTTTAAATTCCACCTCGATCAGGCGTTCGAATTGGAACGTATTCCTTATGTCATCCTGCTGGGTATCTTTTGTGGTTTGGTTTCGCTTTATTTCACACGTGCCATGAATTCGGTGGAGGGCGTGTTCGGCAAGCTCAATAATCCCTATAAGAAACTTGCTTTCGGCGGTGTGATGTTGAGTGTGTTGATTTTCCTTTTCCCGCCTCTCTACGGTGAAGGATACGATACGATTGAGCTGTTGCTGAACGGAACTTCCACAGCCGAATGGGATACGGTGATGAACAACTCCATGTTTTATGGTTATGGTAATCTGCTGCTGGTCTATCTGATGTTGATCATTCTGTTGAAAGTATTTGCCTCTAGCGCGACGAATGGCGGTGGCGGTTGCGGTGGTATCTTTGCCCCTTCGCTTTATTTAGGGTGTATCGCCGGATTCGTCTTTTCCCATTTCAGTAATGACTTTACTTTCTCCGCTTATTTGCCGGAGAAGAATTTTGCTTTGATGGGAATGGCGGGAGTCATGAGCGGTGTCATGCACGCTCCTCTGACGGGAGTATTCCTGATAGCCGAACTGACGGGTGGATACGATTTGTTCCTTCCGCTGATGATTGTATCCGTTAGCTCATACCTGACGATTATCGCATTTGAGCCTCATAGTATATATTCCATGCGTCTGGCAAAGAAGGGGCAGCTGATTACGCATCACAAAGACAAGGCTGTGTTGACATTGATGAAGATGGAGAATGTGGTGGAGAAGGATTTTGTAGTTGTACATCCGGAGATGGATTTGGGTGAGCTGGTGAAAGCGATTGCCGCTTCCCATCGGAATGTGTTCCCGGTAACGGATAAAAAAACGGGCGAACTGTTGGGTATTGTCCTGCTCGATGACATCCGTAACATCATGTTCCGACAAGAACTTTATCATCGTTTCACTGTTAACAAATTGATGACATCCGCACCTGCCAAGATATTCGATACGGACGGAATGGAACAGGTAATGCAGACGTTTGACGATACGAAAGCCTGGAATCTTCCGGTGGTGGACGAGGAGGGACGCTATGAGGGCTTTGTCTCTAAATCGAAGATATTTAACTCATATCGGCAGGTGCTGGTACATTTCTCGGAAGACTAGACTTTGCGTTTTAATGATAACATAGTTGGATTATGAAGAAAGAAGACTTAAGAATAGTATATATGGGTACTCCCGATTTTGCGGTAGAGGCCTTGCGTCAGTTGGTGGAAGGCGGTTATAATGTAGTGGGTGTGATCACGATGCCCGACAAGCCTGCCGGACGCGGACATAAAATACAGTATTCTCCGGTCAAGCAATATGCGTTGGAGCGGAACTTACCGTTGCTTCAGCCTGAGAAGTTGAAAGATGAGGCTTTTGTGGAGGCCTTGCGCGAATGGAAAGCCGACTTGCAGATTGTGGTTGCTTTCCGGATGTTGCCGGAGGTGGTCTGGAATATGCCGCGACTGGGTACGTTTAACCTTCATGCTTCTCTGCTTCCTCAATATCGTGGAGCTGCTCCTATCAATTGGGCGGTGATCAATGGTGACACGGAGACAGGAATCACTACGTTTTTCCTGAAACATGAGATTGATACGGGAGAGGTTATTCAGCAGGTACGTGTGCCTATTGCGGATACAGACAATGTGGAAGTGGTACATGACAAATTGATGATGTTGGGAGGGGAACTGGTTCTTGAAACGGTAGATGCTATATTGAATGGAACGGTAAAACCGATTCCTCAAGAAGAAATGGCGGTTGTCGGTGAACTCCGTCCGGCTCCGAAGATATTCAAAGATACTTGCCGGATTGATTGGAATCAACCGGTGAAGAAGGTGTACGACTTTATTCGTGGATTATCGCCTTATCCCGCCGCTTGGAGTGAACTGGTCGCTTCTGAAAATGAAGCGGTAGTGGTGAAAATCTTCGAGACTGAAAAGATGTACGAATCACATCAGCTCTCTGCGGGAACGGTTGTGACGGATGGCAAGAAATATATAAAGGTTGCCGTGCCGGATGGGTTTGTATCCATTCTTTCCTTGCAGCTTCCCGGCAAGAAACGTTTGAAAACAGATGAGTTGCTTCGTGGATACCGTTTGGCGGACGGCTGTAAGATGAAGTGATAAACCTTAAATATAGAAGAATTATGAAACCGATTATTGCTCCTTCCATTCTTTCTGCCGATTTCGGACAATTGGCGAAAGATATTGAAATGATAAACCGCAGTGAAGCGGAGTGGGTACATATTGATATAATGGACGGGGTCTTTGTCCCGAACATTTCATTCGGCTTTCCGGTATTGAAGTATGTAGCGAAGTTGAGTAAGAAACCGTTGGATGTGCATCTGATGATTGTTAATCCGGAAAAATTCATCCCTGAAGTAAAGGCGTTGGGCGCTCATACGATGAATGTGCATTATGAGGCTTGTCCGCATTTGCATCGGGTGATACAGCAAATCCGGGAAGCGGGGATGCAGCCTGCCGTAACCATCAATCCTGCTACTCCGGTAGCTCTGCTGCAAGATATTATCCGGGATGTGTATATGGTGCTTGTCATGAGCGTGAATCCGGGATTTGGCGGACAGAAGTTTATCGAACATTCGGTTGAGAAGGTCCGTGAGCTGCGTGCTCTGATTGAACGGACAGGATCGAAAGCGCTGATTGAAGTAGACGGTGGTGTAAATTTGGAAACAGGAGCCCGACTGGTTGAGGCGGGAGCCGATGCGTTGGTGGCAGGTAATGCCGTCTTTGCAGCACCGGATCCGGAGGCGATGATTCATCAATTACATGACTTGTAATTATTGTATCCATCAATATCCTTATATGCGCCTGGTTATCCCCTGGATAGCAGGCGTTTTTTGTGGAGAACGCTTTTTCGACTGTTCGATGGATGTTCTTTGGGGAGTATCGGCTTCCATCTTCCTGTTAATCTTGGTTTTTCTCTTTCATTTCTGTGAGCATTATTCGCAGCGTTGGTGTTTCGGAGCAGTCCTGACAGTCCTGTGTTTCGCGGGCGGATGGACGGGAATAACTTGGCAGCTGCGGCAAACACAATATACCTTTCCTGACGATGACGTAATTTATCGGGCTCTGATAACGGATACTCCACAACCAAGGGAGCGTACATCGCTCTGCAGGGTATTTGTGAAAGAATATTATGATTCTATCGGTAGTCATCCGGTAGAGCGAAAAGCGATACTCTATCTGAAACAGGATTCAGCTGCCGCCTGCTTGAAGAGCGGGGATGAATTGTTGGTTTCTACACGCATTTCCCCACCTGCTAATCAGAAGAACTTCGATGAGTTTGATTATGCCCGCTACTTGATGCGAAGAGGTATTAGTGGGACGGGTTATGTTGCTGCCGGAAAATGGATAACACTGCGTTCCGTACAGACAAATGGAGCGATTCATTTGCGTCTTCGGTGTCTGGCCGATTCTTACCGTGAGAAAGTGATAGCTCTTTACCGTCAATTAGGCTTTACCGGAGATGAACTAGCCGTGCTGTCTGCTTTGACCATTGGTGATAAGACTGAATTAAGCGAATCTGTTCGCGAAAGCTATTCGATAGCCGGCGCGAGTCATATTCTAGCTCTATCCGGGTTACACATCGGACTTCTGTATGCTTTTCTTTTCTTTATTCTACGACCTGTTGCCCGAAAAGGACGGACCGGCAGATGTGTCCGTTCCGTGTCTCTTTTAGTCTTATTATGGGCTTTCGCCTTTTTTACGGGACTTTCTCCCTCAGTAGTCCGTTCGGTCACCATGTTCTCCATCCTGGCATTGGCAGATGTATTCGGCCGTCAACCATTCTCCTTGAATACACTAGCTGTGACAGCATGGTTTATGCTGCTTTGTAATCCGGCAGGACTGTTTGATGTCGGCTTTCAGCTTTCCTTCCTTGCGGTTGCCTCCATTTTATTGATTCAGAGGCCGGTTTATCGCCTGTTTACTGTAAGAAACAGAGTGGGGAAGTCCGTCTGGGGACTGATGAGCGTATCTATTGCCGCACAGATAGGAACTGCTCCGCTTGTCATGTTTTACTTCTCCCGATTCTCCGTACACTTTCTTTTGACGAATCTGCTGGTCATTCCTTTGATTACTATTATCCTGTATGCCGCTATTTTCATGCTTCTTCTGACTCCTTTTCCTTGGCTTCAGATATGGGCAGTGGTAGGTGTCAGAAAACTGTTGGAGGGATTGAACCTCTTTGTGAGATGGGTGGAGCAACTTCCTTGCTCGTCTGTCGATGGAATCTGGCTTTATCAATTGGAAGTTTGCGGTATCTATGTTTTCCTGTTCGGAGCAGCCTGTTACTGTTTGCATAGGCGGCTTAGAAACCTGTTATTCTGTCTTCTTTCCGTTCTTTTATTAAGTATTTATCATGTTACGATGGTTTGGATAGACCGTCCGCAGAGAGGTTTGGCCTTTTATAATGTACGGGATTGTCCGGCGGTTCATTGCATAGAAAGCAGTGGAGATTCCTGGATAAGTTATGCGGACACGTTACCGAACAAAAAAGCATTGGAACGTGTGACAGCCAACTATTGGAAACGCCGACATCTTTTACCGCCGACGGAAATCACCTCCGACTGTCGGACTGACGTATTTTCCCGACAACGGCAACTTGTATCATTTCATGGATGTAATATCTGTATTGTAAACGATAATCATTGGCAGACGTTGCGGAACAAATCGACGACTCCCACGTTATATATTGATTATCTTTACTTATGCAAAGGCTATGACGGCCGATTGAAAGAACTTACCAAATTCTTTCTTCCCGGTTGTATCATCTTCGATGCCTCCCTCTCAGAGTATCGTAGAGACTGTTTTAAGGAGGAATGCAAGGAATACGGTTTACGTTTTATCTCCTTATCGGAAGAAGGTTCTGTCCGCTTTTTGCTCTAAGTACAAAGAATTATCGTACATTTGCACCTTGATAAAGAAAAAAAGTATGTTGACGAAAGTAATAGAACAAGCTAAAATAGACCATTTTACTAAATGGTTTGAGCGAGCTGACAAAATAGTAATAGTATCTCATGTATCTCCTGACGGTGATGCAATCGGTTCATCACTGGGATTATATCATTTCTTGGATTCTCAGGAAAAGACAGTGAACGTAATTGTGCCTAATGCATTTCCCGATTTCCTCAAGTGGATGCCGGGCAGTAAGGACATTCTTTTGTATGACCGCTATAAAGAGTTTGCGGATAAACTGCTTGCTGAGGCCGATGTTATCTGTTGCCTGGACTTCAACGCGCTGAAACGCATCGAAGATATGGCGGATGCCGTAGCTGCTTCTCCTGCGCGTAAGATACTGATAGACCATCATTTGTATCCTGAAGACTTTTGTAAGATAACGATGTCCTACCCGAAGATCTCTTCTACTTCCGAACTGGTGTTCCGCCTTATTTGCCGGATGGGCTATTTCGACGAGATTTCTAAAGAGGGTGCCGAGTGTATCTATACGGGCATGATGACCGATACGGGTGGTTTTACCTATAATTCCAACAATCGGGAGATCTACTTCATTATTAGCGAACTCCTTTCCAAAGGCATTGATAAAGACGATATTTATCGTAAGGTGTACAACACCTATTCCGAGAGCCGTTTGCGGCTGATGGGATATGTCTTGTCGAACATGACCGTCTATTCGGATTGTAACTCGGCTTTAATTACACTGACGAAAGCCGAACAAAGCAAGTTCCACTATATAAAAGGAGATAGTGAAGGCTTTGTCAATATCCCTCTCAGCATTAAGAACGTTCGCTTTTCCTGCTTTTTGCGGGAAGATACAGAGAAACCGATGATTAAAATTTCCCTCCGTTCGGTCGGGACTTTTCCGTGCAATCAGTTGGCAGCCGAATTCTTTAACGGTGGCGGTCACTTGAACGCGTCCGGAGGTGAATTTTTCGGAACGATGGAAGAGGCAAAAGCTGTTTTCGAGAAAGCGCTTGAGAAATATAAGCCTCTATTAACAGCCAAAAGCTAAAGGTGGAAGGTTAAAAGTGAATATGGAAAGGTTAAAAGATACGAACTTTCAACATTGCTCTTTCAACTTTTAATGATTTTGAGATACATTTGTGCGGAATATAGCTAAATAACAGATAATGAAGAAACTTGTATTTTTATTTCTCTCTTTGCTGACTGCCGGAAGTCTGTTCCAGGCGTGCGATGATTCGAAGACATACGCGGAAATGCTGGAAGATGAGAAGAATGCGGTAAGCCAGTTCATCAAAGATAGTGCGATTCATGTGATTTCAGTCGAGGAATTCGAAAAGAATGATACGGTGACGAAAGCGAAAGCGAATGGGGACGCATACGATGAATTCGTGTCTTTCACCAGCGAGGGAATATATATGCAGATTATAGACCGTGGACGTGGTGATGATAATGGTGGAGAATATGCGGACGCGGACAAAGAAAAAGATAAGTTCGTAGACGGTAATATCGTTTGTACCCGTTATGCGGAGACCAACATCGCTACACGCGAACTTGCGGCTTTTAATATACCTATGGAAGAGTATATGGACGCTTCACAGCTGTATGCCTATCCTGCCGTATTCCGTTATGTGAAGACAGACACTTATTCAGCTGGTACATTCATCGAAATGGACTATGTCTGGTCGTCCTATTACGCCAGTACGGCCGTACCTCAAGGATGGCTTTTGGCATTGCCCTACCTGCGTGACAATGCCCACGTGCGTCTGATCGTTCCTTCAAAGATGGGACATACTTCTGCTCAACAGTACGTAACTCCTTACTTCTATGATATCACTGAGTTCCGTAAAGCACGAAGCTAGAAACACTAACATTTAAATAAATCTTTAAGTAAAGAACCTATGACTCTAATCAAATCTATCTCTGGAATCCGCGGAACTATAGGCGGAGGAGCGGGCGAAGGATTAAATCCGCTCGACATCGTGAAATTCACCTCGGCTTATGCTACTTTAATCCGTAAAACTTGTACGGTAAAGAGTAACAAGATCGTTGTGGGACGTGACGCCCGCATCTCCGGTGAAATGGTAAAAAACGTAGTAGTCGGTACCTTGATGGGAATGGGTTGGGATGTAGTGGACATTGACTTGGCTTCTACTCCGACTACAGAACTTGCTGTAACGATGGAAGGCGCCTGTGGCGGTATCATCCTGACAGCTTCTCATAATCCGAAACAGTGGAATGCACTGAAGTTACTGAATGAACATGGTGAGTTTCTGAACGCGGCGGAAGGTAATGAAGTACTTCGTATCGCCGAAGCTGAAGAGTTCGACTATGCCGATGTTGATCACTTGGGCTCTTATCGCAAGGATCTTACCTACAATCAAAAACATATCGACAGCGTATTGGCTCTTGACCTGGTAGACGTTGAAGCTATCAAGAAAGCTGATTTCCGTGTGGCTATTGACTGTGTAAACTCAGTAGGCGGTATCATTCTTCCCGAACTTCTCGAACGTTTGGGTGTGAAACATGTAGAGAAACTATATTGTGAACCTACCGGAAACTTCCAGCACAACCCGGAGCCGCTTGAAAAGAATCTCGGAGACATCATGAACTTGATGAAAGGGGGAAAAGCGGATGTGGCATTTGTGGTAGACCCTGACGTTGACCGTTTGGCAATGATTTGCGAAAACGGTGTGATGTACGGTGAAGAATATACATTGGTTACTGTTGCCGACTATGTGCTGAAGCATACTCCGGGCAATACGGTATCCAACTTGAGTTCTACTCGTGCCCTGCGTGATGTAACCCGTAAATACGGTATGGAATACAATGCTTCTGCCGTTGGCGAAGTAAACGTTGTAACGAAGATGAAAGCAACCAATGCTGTTATCGGTGGTGAAGGAAATGGTGGAGTGATCTATCCTGCCAGCCATTACGGTCGTGACGCTTTGGTAGGTATCGCTTTATTCCTTAGCCATCTGGCTCACGAAGGAAAGAAGGTAAGCGAACTTCGCGCTACTTATCCTCCTTACTTCATAGCGAAGAACCGTGTTGATCTGACTCCGGAAATTGACGTGGACGCTATTCTCGCTAAAGTGAAGGAAATCTATAAGAATGAGGAAATCAACGATATCGACGGTGTGAAGATTGACTTCGCAGACAAATGGGTACATTTGCGTAAGAGTAATACAGAACCGATTATCCGTGTATATAGTGAAGCTTCTACTATGGAGGCTGCCGAAGAAATCGGACAGAAGATAATGGATGTAATCAATGAATTGGCGAAGAAATAATTAATCGCCTGTCTTATAGTAGAAACGCGGATTAACGCAGATTGTCGCAAAGAAGAGTTACGATTTGCGATGATTGCATTGGTCCGCGTTTTAATGTTTGGTTGTCAAACCATAAATCGATGCCTTGAGTAGGGTAATCATAACTTTCGAACAGACATAGTAAGTGTTCGTTGCTGCTTTTCAATGTAGTTTCCGCCTGTGTTTTTTATCCGAAGAAACAATTACTTGGATAGAGAAGGTATAAGAGAGACTTTCTGCAATTCTTCTTCGAAGTTGGGAGTGAAAATCCCTTTGCCCAGATTCTCTTTTATTTCTTCAACTGTCCAGAACCGTCCGCCATCCAGTTCGTCACTGGGATGAATTTCTCCGTCATAAACGGTCTTGTGGACAAAGACAAGCTCCTTTTCACATTCGGACTCGAATACATAGCTGGTAAGCCGTTCGGGAGTGAAATCTGTGATACCTAATTCTTCATTTGCTTCTCGACTGAGAGCGATATCTACGCTTTCACCCAAATCAATATGTCCGCCTACGGCTGTATCCCATTTTCCCGGTTGGATATCTTTCCATTCGGGACGCTTCTGTAGATACAAGTCTCCGTTGGCATTGAATATATGAAGGTGGACGACCGGGTGGAGCAACTTGCTGCCGCTATGACATTCTCCGCGTGTAGCGGTTCCGGTGATATTTCCCTGCTCATCTACGATAGGGAACATTTCTTGGTTATTATCGCTCTGTGCCATTGTTTTTGTATTCGGGGGATTATGGTATTAATAAAGAAGAGTCTCCATAACTAAGGAAACGGAAATCGTGGCTTAAGGCATAGTCGTAGATCGTCCGCCAATTGCCTTTTACAAAAGCGGAAACCAAAAGCAGCAGGGTACTTTGAGGCTGGTGGAAATTGGTGACCATCGCCTTTACGATTTTATAATCATATCCCGGTGCTATGATAATCTGAGTACTGGTGTGAAGTGTTTCCAAGCCGTGGCGGTCGAGATACCCCAGTATTTTCTGCAGGGCAACTACCGGAGGTATCTGGTCGTACTTCTCGTAAGGTTGCCATTGTCTGACGTGTAGTTCCTCTTCCGTTGCGTCCGGATTCTCTGCGAGAGTGACTCCGATATGGTAAAGGCTTTCAAGTGTTCTCACAGAAGTTGTTCCTACGGCGACAGCACAACCGTCATGGTCGATCAGTTTCTTGATGGTACTCCGGTTGACTGATATGTATTCCGTATGCATCTCGTGACCTTCAATCTCTTCACTCTTTACAGGTTTGAAGGTTCCCGCACCTACGTGCAGGGTCAGTTCTTCAAGTTCGATTCCCTTCTCTTGCAGTGTATCCAATACCTGTGGAGTGAAATGTAGTCCGGCGGTAGGGGCGGCGACTGATCCTTTTATCTTCGAATAAACCGTCTGATAAGTTTCTTTATCACTCTCTTCCGTATTCCGATTCAAATAGGGTGGAATAGGAAGTTCTCCGAATACTTCAAGAATATCGGCAAAAGTAACTTCCGCATTATTCCAGGTGAAGTCTACCCAATGGCTGGTCCCTCTGCATTCTCCTCTCGTTGCGGTCAGAGTGATGGGAAATCCTTTCACTGTCATTTCCCGTTTCAGTTCCCCGTCTTTCCATTTCTTCAGATTGCCGATCATGCACAGCCATGCAGCGTGTTCCGTCTGCTGGAAGTTCAGTACATAATCATTGGGCTGAATCGGCTCAAGGCAGAACACTTCAATCAACGCACCTGTTTCTTTCCGAAAATGAAGACGGGCCTGGATGACTTTCGTGTTATTGAATATCATCAGGCTTCCTTTAGGCAAGTAATCAGGTAAAGAAGTAAAAATGTCTTCGTTCACTTCACCGTGGTGGTAGATCAGTAATTTGGACTGGTCGCGAACGGGCAACGGAAACTTGGCGATACGTTCATCCGGCAACGGATAGTTGTATTCACTGATTCGGATATGTTTCGGATCTTCTTTCATTACTATAGGGCTATTCTTGATAAATACGGGTTTATTGTTCCAAATGTGTTCCTCTAAAAAATAAATCAGCCACTTACTGTTTGTAAATGGCTGATTCTCAATGTCGGGGTGACTGGATTCGAACCAGCGACCACACGCCCCCCAGACGCGTACTCTAACCGGGCTGAGCTACACCCCGAATTGCGGATGCAAAAGTAGTGCTTTATTTTTAATTAGCAAATAAATTCTTTGAATTTTATTGTGCGGTGATTTTTTTTGTGCGGTTTTAAATCTTTTCTTATGTTTGGTAAAGGATAAATGAGGTATGGCAGGTTTAAAGTGTCGAGGTACGGATAAACAATTCACCAGTAGTTTTGTTTATGAATTAATGTAAATAACAGGTATATTATTTCTGTAGAATAATACCATAATTCCACTGATAGTGCTTTGGTATAAGGGGATGTTATACATTTGTAGAAAAGACTAGTTTAGATTAGAAAGGCGTTAAATGTTAGACATTAATAATACAGAGACATTAGAGATATATGTTTTGGGTGATGACTTTAAATTTTACCAGAATCTAAAATACCTTCCTCTGACTTCCTATCCTTCCAATATCCAATCTGCTTTGATTGTATATAGTTTGAGGGGAAAAGCGAAACTTACTGTACATGAGGACGTACATTGGATACAGCCGAAGGAACTGATAATACTGTTGCCCGGACAGTTTGTCTCATTTAGTGATCCTAGCGAAGATTTCTTGACTGTAACAATGGTCATATCATCTTCCTTGTTTAGCGATGCGTTAAGTGGAGCTCCCCGATTTTCTCCACATTTTTTCTTTTATATGCGAAACCATTATTGGTATTCGCAGACGGAATCTGATGTTCTTCGGATCTATAATTTTCTGGGGATGATAAAAGGAAAAGTTACATCTCAGGATATATATAGACGGGAACTGATAGTTCATCTGCTGCGATATCTGTATCTCGAGCTGTTCAACGCTTATCAGAAGGAAGCTACTTTGAAGACTGATAGGAAAGATATACGTAAGGAAGAGTTGGCTAATAAATTCTTCGAGCTTATCATGAAGCATTTTAAAGAGAATAAGGATGTGGCCTTTTATGCGGATAAACTCTGTATCACTTCCAAATATCTGACTATGGTTATCAAGGAGACGAGCGGAAAGTCTGCGAAAGACTGGATCGTTGAATACGTCATACTGGAAATAAAAACACTGTTGAAGAATACAAATATGAATATTCAGGAGATAGCCATTAGGACAAATTTTGCCAACCAGTCTTCGCTAGGACGTTTCTTCAGAAAACATACGGGAATGTCGCTTTCTCAGTATCGAATGTCTCACTTGGGCTAAGGGAATTAAATTCCCATACATTCACGGTAAAAGTCCAACATTTCAAAGATGGTATCCTTATCGGCAGTCTGGTTGATACAGATGTCTCCGATGTCTTTCAATAATGTGAAATTAATTGTTCCTGAAGTATTTTTTTTGTCATGTGTCATGAATGCGTATAGTTGTTCATATTTCTTGCAGTCGAAAGTGAATACTCCATAATTGTCTTTGATAAACCGGATTGTCTGTCTCATTTTCTCTTTCGGAAAACCGACTTTAGTATGGGACAGGTACAATTCACATACAATTCCCCAGGCGACTGCATAACCATGCAGTACCGGACGGTTTTCCGCCAATGCCATGCTTTCGAATGCGTGTCCTACCGTATGCCCCAGGTTTAATGCTTTACGAATGTTACGTTCGAAGGGATCCTGTTCCACTATTTCTTCTTTCACTTGCACCGACTTGCCAACCAGCCTTTTGAGAGCGGCATAGTCGATATTGATGGTATCGAAACTGAGTAACTCTGCCCAATGTTCTACGTTGCTGATCAAACCGTGTTTCAGCATTTCTGCATATCCGGAAAAGAAGTTATGCGCATCCAGTGTGCGCAGGAATTCTGTTTCGAGTAGCACACTGTTGGCCGGAAAAAATGAGCCGATCTCGTTCTTCAGTCCGTTGAAGTTGATTCCTGTTTTACCGCCGACAGACGCGTCCACCATAGCCAATAGGGTAGTGGGTATATTGATATAAGCAATACCACGTTTGAAAGTGGCTGCGGCAAAGCCACCCAAATCCGTAACCATCCCCCCTCCGAGATTGATAAGCAGAGAGTGGCGGGTAGCTCCTTGCGTGCTTAATGCCATCCAGACGGAGGCGAGTGTATCCAACGTCTTATGTACGTCTTCGGCTCCGATACATATTTCAACAGCCTCTTTCAGCAATGATGTTTCCTTTAGGGAAGGGAGACAGAGAGAGCGGGTATGCTCGTCTGTAAGAATGAATAATTTGTCGTGCGGACACTGTTCGATAGCACGGCGCAGGCTTGTTTCCAAGCTTTCACAGAGAATAACTTCTTGTTTACTCATGATTCTTTTGCTTTTCTGTCTGCAAATGTATATAAAATTATCTTTTTTGCTTACTTTTGTCTCGTTAAAACGTTCAATCATTCAATTATGAAAGCATTATTACCTGTCTATTGTCGTCCTTTGGGATATGTTGTCTTGTTGGTAGCTCTGTTCATTCCTTTTATTCTGGTGATGCAAGGGATGGTGACCGACAGAAATCTGTTGTTTTATAAAGAATGTACAAAGTTGCTGATGATGGCAGGATGTTTATTGATAATCTTTGCTTTTAGTAAGCATGAAAGTCGTGAAACGGAGCAGATTCGTAATGCGGCTGTTCGGAATGCGATCTTTCTGACGTTCCTGTTTGTCTTTGGAGGGATGTTATGGCGCGTTATGCAAGGAGATGTCATCAATGTTGATACTTCTTCTTTTCTTACTTTCCTAGTCTTTAATGTGCTTTGTCTGGAGTTTGGTCTGAAAAAAGCGCTCGTTGAGCGATTCTTTAAAAGATAATTATCTTCCCGATTAAACCTTTTACGATCTTATTTGTCAAAAGAGCATTGCTATTGCTACTAATATAATCGTAAATAAGGTAAATGAAAAGATTTTCAGTCGGGTTGGTGTTGCTATTGCTGAGCACCTTCTCTATTTTTGCACAAAATAAGGTGATTACTGTTTCGGGACGTGTTGTAGAGTCCGACTCGAAAGAGCCGGCGGCACAGGCTACAGTTCAATTGTTGTCATTGCCCGATAGCGCTTATGCTGCCGGTATTGCCAGTAATAATCAAGGTTGGTTTACTCTTCCCAAAGTGAAGGCCGGGAAATATCTTTTGAAGGTATCCTATATCGGTTTCCTCACAAAGTATGTACCTCTTCATCTTTATGCGAACATGACGGAAAAGCGTGTGGGGACGATAGCGCTGGAGTCTGACGCTGTTATGCTGAAGGAGGCGGTGATTACTGCCGAAGCTCCCCAAGTGACTGTGAAAGAAGATACATTGGAGTATAATTCCTCCGCTTACCGTACCCCTGAAGGAGCTATGCTCGAAGAATTGGTGAAAAAACTTCCCGGTGCGGAAATTGACGATGAGGGGAATGTCAAGATCAATGGTAAGGAAGTGAAGAAGATTATGGTGGATGGTAAGGAATTCTTTGGCGGTGATGTGAAAACCGGACTGAAGAACTTGCCGGTTAACATGATTGATAAACTGAAGACGTATGATAAGAAATCTGACTTGGCGCGTGTTACGGGAATTGACGATGGAGAAGAAGAAACGGTTCTCGACTTGAAGGTGAAGAAGGGAATGAACCAAGGCTGGTTTGGAAATGCGAGTGCGGCTGTCGGTACGGAAGACCGTTATGGGAGTAACTTGATGTTGAATCGTTTTGTTGATAACAGTCAGTTCTCCTTGATTGGTTCAGCTAATAATGTAAACGATCAGGGATTTTCCGGAGGTGGTGGACCCCGTTTCCGAAACAGTAATGGACTGACTGCAACCAAAATGTTAGGAGTCAACTTTGCTTCCCAGTCGGAGAAACTGGAATTAGGAGGTAGTGCCCGTTATAACTTTAGCGACCGTGATGCGCTTTCTACCAACTATTCGGAACGTTTCTTGCAGAATGGAAATTCTTACTCGAACTCAAATAGCAAGAATCGAAGTAAAAATACGAACTTCAAAGCTGACTTCCGTTTGGAATGGAAGCCTGATACACTGACCAATATAATCTTTCGTCCGAATTTTTCGTATGGAAAGTCTGACAGTTACTCTAAATCCGAGTCGGGAACTTTTAAGAGTGACCCATTCAATTTGGTATCCAATCCTAATGACTTTCTGGATAAAAGTATTTGGAATACGACGGATGATCCTTTGGATGATATCCGTGTGAATGCCAGCAATAGCGAGTCTTCGACTGAAAGTAATAGTCTGTCAGCTAATGCTTCTTTACAAGTGAACAGAAGATTGAATAATCAGGGAAGGAATATAACTTTTCGTGGCACATTTAGTTATGGAGATAATGATAGTGAACAGTTTAGCGAGTCGTTAACACGCTATTTTGATACGGCAGCGGGAAAATCGGATGATAAACGTAAGCAGTATATAACATCTCCGACCCAAAATTATGATTATACGGCAGAACTGACTTATAACGAACCGGTTGCAAAGGCTACTTTTTTGCAGTTCCGGTATAAGTTTCAATACAAGTATAGCGAAAGTGACAGAAGTACGTATAGTCTGCTTCCCGATGCTGATAAAGGACAAAACTGGATTTGGAATTATGGTGATGGACTACCTGAAGGTTACGAAAGCAATAAGGATATGAGTCTGAGTAAATATGCTCAGTATAAATATTATAATCACGATATTAATGCGGGGTTGAACATAATCCGTGAGAAATATCGGTTGAACTTTGGAGTATCTTTGCAGCCACAAAACACAACGTTGACTTATAGAAAGGATGATGTGGATACGATTGTCAAAAGAAAGGTGTTCAATTTTGCGCCTAATATCGATTTCCGTTATCGTTTCTCTAAGGTGAGCCAATTGCGGTTTACTTATCGAGGGCGCGCTAGTCAGCCAAGTATGGAAAACCTCTTGGATATTGAAGATAACTCAAATCCGTTGAATGTTCGTAGAGGTAATCCGGGACTGAAACCTTCTTTTTCTCACTCTATGCGGTTGTTCTATAATACTTATAATGGAGACAAACAACGTGGAATGATGGCGCACGCCTTCCTTAATATGACTCAAAACAGCATTACCAATTCTACTACTTATAATCAGACAACCGGTGGGGTGACAGTAAAACCAGAGAATATTAATGGTAACTGGAATGCAATGGGTATGTTCGGATTTAATACGGCTCTGAAGGATAAACGTTTTACTATCAATTCGTTCTCTCTTGTTAACTATACTAATGCAGTGGCTTATCTTTATAACGAAAGTACACAGGTGAATGATAAGAACACGAGTACAACGTTGACTTTGGGTGAAAATCTGAATGGAACTTTCCGTAATGATTGGTTTGAGTTTACTATTAACGGTTCGATCAACTATAATTTCGAACGTAATGAGTTGCGTCCGGAGAACAATCAGGAGCCATATACATTCGGATATGGAGCAAGCACCAATATTTCTTTGCCTTGGAGTATGACATTGTCTACAAACATAACCAACAATGTACGTCGTGGCTATCGTGACGCCAGCATGAATAAGAATGAGCTTATCTGGAATGCGCAGATTGCCCAGAACTTCCTAAAAGGTAATGCCGCGACAATCAGTTTAGAGATATACGATATTCTGAGACAGCAGTCCAATATCAGTCGTTCGTTGACGGCCGATATGCGTTCCGTTTCCGAGTATAATGGAATAAACAGCTACTGTATGCTTCGTTTTTCTTATCGTCTGAACGTCTTTGGAAATAAAGGAGCTCGTGGCAATATGCGTCAAGGCGGATTTGACGGAGGTGGTCATCGTGGACCGCGTGGACCACACGGCGGTGGACCGGGACGGATGATGCGTTTTTGAGGATAAGTGAATACAGATAAAAAGGAAGTCCCGGTGTAATGAACGAGAGTTGTTACCGGGACTTTTTTGTTTATCCGATAAATTACTCTATATTTGTTGCTTAGTATCCGCTTTAAGAAGAGATTCCTATGATAGACTGGAATTACATACTTGCTCAGATTGCAACAGTGGCTTTTGATATACTTTATTTCGGGGCCATCATCGGTACGATTGTCATCATTATCCTTGACAACCGGAATCCGGTTAAGACTATGGCTTGGATACTGATCTTGCTTTTTCTGCCCATTGTAGGTCTTGTCTTTTATTTTTTCTTTGGGCGCAGCCAGCGTCGCGAACGGATTATCGGGAGGAAGAGTTATGACCGTCTTCTCAAGAAGCCGATGGCGGAATACTTGGCGCAAGATTGCTCGGAAGTGCAATACGAATATTCCCGTCTTATCCGACTATTCCAGCATACCAACCAAGCCTTTCCGTTCGAAGGAAACCGGGTAGCCGTCTATACGGAAGGTTATACTAAACTTCAGTCTTTACTGCGTGAATTGCAAAAAGCGAAGCAGCATATTCACATGGAATATTATATCTTTGAGGATGACGCTATCGGGCGTATGGTCAGAGATGTATTGATAGAGAAAGCCATGCAGGGAGTTGAGGTACGGGTGATTTATGATGACGTAGGTTGCTGGCATGTTCCCAACCGCTTTTTTGAGGAGATGCGTAATGCGGGTATTGAGGTGAGGAGCTTCTTGAAAGTCCGCTTTCCCTTATTCACAAGTAGGGTGAATTATCGGAATCATAGGAAAATTGTTGTTATCGACGGGCAGGTAGGCTTTGTAGGAGGAATGAATCTGGCGGAACGTTATATGCGCGGTTTCTCTTGGGGAATCTGGCGAGACACGCACATCATGATAGAAGGCAAGGCGGTACACGGTTTGCAGACGGCTTTTCTGCTTGATTGGTATTTCGTAGACCGTACTCTGATAACCGCTTCCCGTTATTTCCCGAAAATAGACTCTTATGGAAATTCACTGGTACAGATCGTTACCAGCGAACCTATCGGTCCTTGGAAAGAAATCATGCAGGGATTGACCGTAGCGATAACCGGTGCAAAGAAATACTTCTATATGCAAACACCTTATTTCTTGCCGACCGAACAAATATTGGCTGCTATGCAGACGGCGGCATTATCCGGAGTGGACGTACGTTTGATGTTGCCGGAACATGCCGATAATAGAATCACCCATCTTGGTTCCTGCTCCTACCTGGCTGATGTGATGCAAGCAGGTGTGAAGGTTTATTTCTATAAAAAAGGCTTCCTGCATTCCAAACTTATGGTTTCGGATGATATGCTTTCTACAGTAGGCTCCACCAATGTGGACTTCCGCAGCTTTGAGCATAATTTTGAGGTGAATGCCTTTATATACGATGTGAACACAGCACTTGAGATGAAGGAGATATTCCTGCAAGACCAACGGGAAAGCACGCAGATATTCTTAAAGAATTGGGTGAAGCGTTCGTGGAGACAAAAAGCGGTAGAGTCTATTGTCCGTTTGTTGGCTCCATTGCTGTAGCCCGAAAGATAGAGAAGTTCACGCTTCCATATACTCTCCTTTCTACAAAATACGGATTTTCCTCAAAGTTATTGTCCTTTCCGTGCTCCAATACTAATAAGCCTCCCTCTTTGAGTAAATTGTTTTGGAAGATAAGTTCGGGGATTGTCTCCAGTTCCTTTAAAGCGTAAGGGGGATCGGCAAAGATGAAATCGAACTGCTCGCGGCTGCTCTTGATGAATTTGAATACATCCCCGCGTATCGGCAGGCATTTGTCTGTCTTCACCTCTTTCATTATTTTGGAGATGAACGCGTGATGAGCAGGTTCTTTCTCAATGCTGATTACACGGTCGCAGCCTCTCGATACAAGTTCGATACTTATGCTTCCGGTTCCGGCAAACAAGTCCAATGCGCTGACTCCTTCTTCAAAGTCGATATAATTGTTGAGTACATTAAACAGATTCTCTTTGGCAAAATCTGTTGTGGGACGTGCTTTGAATGTTCGTGGCACATCGAATCTTCTTCGTTTGTAAATACCGCTGATTACTCGCATAAGATCATAACCTTTTATAATGTATTGAATATCACTAATGAAAAGCCAGTCTCCCCTGCTTGGAAGTAACAGTATAGTAACGACATTGATGAATCAGACTGTTTTGGTAGACTTTTCATGGTCAAAGATACAGATTCTTTTTGATATAGCAATATATATTGATTGGCGCTTACTTGTTGCATTGAACACATTTGCTTACTTTCGCAGAAAAGATATTCCCCAATAGAATACAGCCCAAGTCTGACAGTATATCAATCGCCTGCCTCAATTGTGCTAAAAGAATAACACCAAAGTAGAATAAGATGGAACAACTCGAAGTAATACAGATCGTTTTCCTATTGATTTTATGTTTCAGTTGACAGATGAAAAAACGGAAATCAAAGACGGCCATACAAATAAACATGGGCATTATGCGTGCTTTTGTTGCTGTTCGTCAGTTACTGTTAAGTCCTCTTATCAATCCGGTACATGAACTACAGCGTGAAGTCAAGGAACTGAAAGAGTATATCGAAGAAGTGTTCGCAGACTACAACGACATCAATGACGACACTCGTATGCAATTGGAATTGATAAATCAGACATTAGCCGAATTGCAGGTGCAAAAAGCATTGGCAGACAAGCCGCGTAATCCTATTGGCTTCATTGCCCCTAAGAAGAAATAAAAAACAGACTGCCTTATCGTCTCTCCGTTAACCACCGGTTATTCGCATGTCAATAAGGCCTGCATATCAATATTAGTGGCAGGATTCATGATAAATACCTGTAATATAAACTTTTTCAGTTCACTCATCAGAGTTTCTTTATCCGGAAGCGTCCCGGTCAGATGCAGTTCGTCCCTTTCCTGATTGAACTCCAATTGTTTCCAGACATACAACAGATAATAAATGCGGTCCTCCGTATGCGTGCATTCAAAAGAATTGGCTAAAAGCAGATGTCCCCGTTCAAAACAATAAATGTCAATTGCTTCCCGACGTATGGAAACGTACATCTTTTTACTGTTTCCCAGCCTGCTCTTGACGGAGAAATAATCGATGAGCGGGGTAGATTGAGAATAGAAATGAGCTTCGGGGTATTGTTCGCTCAGAAAGGTATGTGCACTCTTGTCCATACCGAAAGTGATAGCTACATTATTCTTTTTGAGAATATTGCAGATCACCGTCTCGTTTTCCCGTTTCTGATGATTGTGGTAAAATAGAAGTTCCGCCTGTTCCTCTTCAAACAACTCCAGTGGCACGATAGTAAAACGCTTATCAGCCATCATGATGTTAACTCGTTTGTAGGAGTGGTTTAGAAAGTCCGATTCACGGAAAGTAGCTTTCAGATTAGCAGTAAGAGACAGGGAAGTATCCGTCTCTTTCTCTATCGTCGACAGCGAATTATCGTGAATCGGGTTATAGATAGAAAAAGAAAATCCATCCGTACTAAGACGGATGGATAAAGTATATTGTTGTGATTTAGTAAAATCAATCATTATTCCCAGTTACCGGCACCATTGTTCGGAGTATCGATAGAACCTACCATCAAACCGCAGTATCTACCCAATTTGCTCTGAACATCTTTTAAGTTAATGATTTCCTGTTTGTCAAGACCACCTAGATAAGTTTCGTACGGAGCTTTTACTTCGAACAAGAATACAGGAGCACCGGATTTAGCGGTATCATTCCTAACATTCATTTCGAACTGAGCACCGTTTCCGTAAGGAATATATCTCATAGAGTCAGGATTGAATCCTTTAGGGAAGATAGTATCCATAACGGCTACCCACATAGTATCACGTTTGAAACCTTCGAGTCCCCATTTCTTGACTTCGTCATATTTGCCTGTCTTCTTGGCTTTGTTGATGATAGCCATTGCCTTCTTTTCAGTCAGTCCGTCTTCCAACTGCTTGTCTGTCAACATACCCATTTTCATTACGAACGGTAGTTTTTGATTTTTAACGAAGTCAATCAGCGTATCAAATTTGTCTGTATACATTCCGTGATTAAGCGTGCGGTATTCCTGCTGCGCTTTACGGATGTCAATCAAACGGGCAATGACTGCTTTTTCTCTGTCTTTTTTTGCGTTTTCAAAATTGATAGGACCCATGATACTGGCGTAGCAGATGTAAACCAATGCGGCAGCACAGAGCACCAATACAATATTAAATACTGTTTTCATGATAAATTATGTTTTTAGTTGTTATATTCGCATCGCAAAAATAGAATAAATATATTTAAATACGATAGTTCCTCGAACTTTTTTCTCGTACAAAAATGATAAATAACTATTTAGAAAGGCAAATTAAGGAAAATTTTCCTTACCAACCAACTTTAGAGCAAGAAATTGCTGTAAAATCTCTTTCAGAGTTCCTGTTATCTACTCTGGCGGATGAAGTTTTTATCTTGAGAGGTTACGCCGGTACCGGTAAGACATCTCTGGTCGGAGCATTGGTGAAAACGATGGATCAGTTGCAGCAAAAGTCTGTATTGTTGGCTCCTACGGGACGTGCCGCAAAAGTTTTTTCGGCGTATGCAGGCCATCCCGCTTTCACCATTCATAAGAAGATATACCGGCAACGGTCCTATTCCAACGAGCTTACTAATTTCTCCATAAATGACAATCTTGCTACAAACACCTTGTTTATTGTGGACGAAGCCTCCATGATTTCCAACGAAGGTCTGTCCGGCAGCGTGTTCGGTACAGGACGTTTGCTGGACGACTTGATACAATTTGTCTATTCGGGGCAGGGTTGCCGCCTTTTGCTGATGGGAGATACGGCACAGTTGCCTCCGGTAGGAGAGGAATTGAGTCCGGCGCTTTTTACCGATGCATTGAAAGGGTACGGACTTGAAGTGCGTGAGATTGATTTAACTCAGGTGGTCCGTCAGGTACAAGAGTCCGGTATTTTGTGGAATGCTACCCGATTGAGGCAGTTGATTGTGGAAGACGAATGTTACTCTTTACCTAAAATACGAGTGAACGGTTGCCCGGATATAAAAGTAGTTTTGGGCACGGAACTGATAGAGGAGCTAACTAACTGCTATGACCATGACGGGATGGATGAGACAATCGTTGTTTGTCGTTCCAATAAACGCGCTAACCTATATAATAATGGGATACGTGCGCAAATCTTATGGCGTGAAGATGAATTGAATACGGGCGACATGTTGATGGTTGCCAAGAATAACTATTATTGGACAGAACAGTATAAGGAAATGGATTTTATAGCTAATGGTGAAATTGCCGTTGTCCGTCGTGTCCGTCGCACCCGTGAAATGTATGGATTCCGTTTTGCAGAGGTCACCCTGAGATTTCCTGACCAGAATGATTTTGAACTGGATGCTAATCTATTATTAGATACTTTGCATTCAGATTCACCAGCATTGCCGAAAGCGGATAATGACCGTTTGTTTTATACTGTGCTTGAGGACTATGCCGATATAGCCAATAAACGTGACCGGATGAAAAAGATGAAAGCCGATCCGCACTATAATGCCTTGCAAGTGAAGTATGCATATGCGGTGACTTGTCATAAAGCACAGGGCGGACAGTGGCAGAATGTGTTTTTGGATCAGGGATATATGACGGACGAGTGTTTGACTCCTGATTATTTCCGTTGGTTATATACAGCGTTCACGCGTGCGACGAAGACTCTGTATTTAGTGAATTATCCGAAGGAGCAGGTGGAATAGGTAATTTGAATAATAAACATGAAATTTAGTTGATGCTATACTTTCTTTGTTGTATTTATATCAAAAACAAGATGGAGATGATTTCTCTTAAAGAAATGAAATGCACCCCAAAAGTTTTTTATCTAACTTTGGGGATGCATTTCATTACATGATTACTTCTTGATTAAATTATAGTTTAATCCGGTTGGATGTGCTTGTTGAAAGATTGTATGCGTATATAACCAAGTCTTTCCATCATCATTGGAACAGAATGGAATACATGTATAGCCTATATTAGGCTGAAATGGAAATGGTTTAAGAGTAATTGAACCGTCATTGTTTGTGAACATTTTGAATTCTCCATTACTTTCTGCTATTTTCCATGAGTTTACTGTGCTTCCCGGAGTAGCCCAATGCATTTTCCACATTAGCGGTTCTTCTGTGTCCGGATTATGAAGCATCTGGGGAATAGGAATTCTGATAGATATATTTTCTGCTATATATTCTGCAGTCAGTGGGTATTTTTCTAATAATTCACTGTAAGGAGCCCAACCATACACATAATAAGATTTATCTTTAATATTTTCTTCTATTCTTATTGTGAACTTCATACCTGGACCTCGTTGATTCCAATTTCGTCCTGTCCAAGTAAATGACTGTACCGTTTGTATTTCCCATGTACCTAAATAGTAGTTATAATCTTTAATTGCGGTACTAGGTGAAGGAATGAAGTCTGTTCTTCCATATTCTTGTTTTGTCCAAACAATATTTTCTGAATATAATGCTTGTCCTATTTGATTGAATTTATCAATATAATTATTGCCTGCTTTTAGATTATACGTTGCGAAATATCCGTATCCTTCATCTTTTATTCGGGATAGATAAGTCGGATTAGGATTAAGTAGTGATATTTTGCTGAGATCTAATGCATAAGGACATTGTTTTACAATATTAATGTGGTTTAGTGTATTCCATAAATTATAATTCCCAAAAACAGTATAATCTAACAAATCATTTACATCCTTACCTTCAATGTCTCCTAATGGATAATTGATAGAAGGCTCACCATTTTCCTGTTTACACCAATATACCCCAATTTGTTTATCAGGCATTATTTGTCGGCACTCGTAAATCAGGCGGCTGTATTGCTCTTGTGATGGAACTACCAATCCGGGATGCCCTCCCACTTGTTCATAGTTTGACCATTCATCATCAAAGCTTATACCGTCAAATCCATAAATGTCCACATATGATTTTAGTTCTTTGGCAAAATCTTTAGCAGCTTCATCCCCTAAACTTCTCATGCCCGCCGGTGTATGGTCGCCTAAAATGGTTAAATGGACTTTTATTCCTTTTTGCTGTAACGGACGAATTAGCTTATCAGCATTCTCTAAAACGAAAGTTACTTGCGGATTGCAATGTACATATGGCTTTCCCTCTTTATTTAAACGAATATTGGCGGCAAAAACATTGACTATATCGAAGAATGGTTTCTTACTGTTTTCCATGGTATATTCACCTGCATTCAATATATTTTCATTATTTACCTCTATGTAACAGATTGTTTTGACTCTTCCTTTTTCCGTATCAGGTAGAGTAGCTTGTGGAGTTACAAGATAAATATAAGATTCGTTATTGCTCGAAGTTTCAATTCCGTCAGAAGCAGTAGCTGATACTGCTACCGCATACGTTGTACCGATTGTACCTCCGGGTTGAATATCCAACTCTACAGAAGAGGATTTGCGCTTTCCGGCGGGAATGGTTGTTATTCCTTCATTTTCCAATGAAAGTTTATCTGTCGGATACATTGGATAGTTGGTGCCATTTACCTGATTGTAGGTATTTAGCGCTGACTCATCAACTTTAAATGTTACTGTGATGTCTTTATTGGTGGCTTTGTTCAGTTCAAAGTATAAATGTCCTGTACCATGCTTGTCACCATTAATGGCTATGGCAGTGAGAGCTTTTGCTCCGGCGGCTGATTTTACGTAGCCAAAATTACCTTCTATATTACCAAATGAGTTATTTTCAGATGATATAGTAATGTCATCTTCGCAGGCGGTAAATACGTTACTTGTACAGGCAAGTAGCGCAATCCAAAAAGATGATTTGATAAATCTTGTATATTTCATGACTTAATTCTAATTAAAATTGTTGATTATTAATCCTCTTTAGCCGGAAGAGCTACGTCTACCCAAGTCAGTGTTGAAGAAGGGGTTGCATTATTACCGTTTACGGAATAATCTTTTATTTCATCAAGACCGTCATTCAGTTTCCAATACGCTACTAATCCTTCAGAGTTAGGATCTACTTCGTATGCATGATCTTTTGCATTAATTTCTTCTTCACTTAATACACGGTTCCAAATTCGTACTTCGGCAATATCAGCATCTAACCAACGTTCATTATTGTATGAATAACCTATCCAGAAGCAACGTGGTTTGCCATTAGATTCGTCAGAATGAGGAATTCCCCAGTTAATAGCGCCAATATTCATTGGACTATTAGTAACTAATTCTCCATTGTAGTAAGCCTTTAAATTTTTTGCTTCAGCGTCATAAGTGATGACAATGTGTAACCATTCTTCCAATGGTACATCCCGATTAATGTGTATGTTTGTAGCACTTGAGGTTCCTGCTATTTGCAAGTGGTTCGCTGGCACGCCATCATCACCGAATCGGAATAGGAATTTGCCTTCAATTCCCATTAATGTACTAATGTTATGGTCAAAGCTGTGTGGGCGAATTAATGCTTCTGCTGTCATCATTGTTAAATTGTTAACTACTTCAGGATTTTTCCATTCTACATAGATATTGTTTTCTTTAATATTCGCTACTTTATTGATGAGTGACGCTCCTTTAAATACATAATAGAAAGTTTGTGCTGAAGCTAAAATGCCAATATTAGCATTGTCTATACTGACGGGGAGTATGTACACTTTGTCAATATTCAATTGATTAATTTCTTTGAAGTAGACTGTGATTGGTGCGGAGATAACACTTCCTGCAAATATTTTTCCTTCCGTATTTGAGAAAGAGTAATGTTTTTCAGGCAACATTTCCACATCATTTGTATAGTAGATATCTTTGTAAGCAGATACTAATGCAGGGTCTACTTTGATTGTAAAATTAATATCACTTTCTTCCGGTTTTGCAATTTCCAACTGGAAAGTACGTTCGTCGGATTCTATGTTAGATTTGACTAAGATGTTTTCAGGACTAACAGAACTCATGAAAATATTATTGGAGAAGTTTTCCATATCATCATTGCATCCTGTAGAGATGAAAGTCAATAATCCTAACGTAATGCCATATAATTTTTGTAGTTTCATAATAGTTTAATTATTTGGTGGGGGCTGGATTCATTATATTAATAGTCTTTTTCACATTGTGGTAATTCCCGCTTGTTTGATAATAATCATTTTGGACATTATTAATAGCTATGCCACATTTATCATATTCTTGAGTATCTGCTGTTATCCAATAAGCGGTTTCAATAATAGCCCTTTCTGTGCCTATGAAGCCTGTACTTGTGTCAGACGTGTCCAAAGAAGGAGTTGAAACAGCCATGATGAAACGGTCTGTTGGTACTCCTGTTTCCAAACAGTCTTGAATGGCAAGAGTAAATTTATTTTTATCTGTTACTTGGTACATCTCTATGATGAGATGAAGGAATTTGGATAGAATATTCTTATCTACTACATTTTGAGGCTTTCCCTGTAAAGAGAGGAATTTTCCCTCATTTTTATTAATCCAGTTTAATGCAGCATTGAAAAAGATATTTTGACTGGCAGTGTAAGCAGCTTTATCTTCGGCTGTCATATATTTCGGATTTTGTCCGATAAACTTTAGTATAATTCCATCAAAGGGGGCAGCATATGCCAATTGCTTTTCTATTTCTTTTGAAAGAAAATAGTCAAATGTATTTTCATTTTCAGCTTCTGATTGGGTAGAAATAATGTCCTCATATTGCTTATGTATCTCATCATAACTGATGGCGTAAACTACTTTTGTACCCTTTTGTTGTAAAGTCATTATTTCTTCTTTTTCAAAAGCTGCCAACTCTGAAGGATACATCAAACCGACAATATCAATGCTGTCAGGTAGGCTTGTTATATGTTGTGCATAACTGGAAGGATTCTTTTCGCTATTATCAAACCACGCGTACACTTTTTTATGTTCCGTATCGGCTTTGTATTGGCGTAAGTTCTCCAAGTACTTGGTATATAACTCAGGATTCTGCTCCTGAATATTGGGTTGTTTGATATCTATACCTTCAATATCTGTCCAATCACTGCATGCTCCTAATGTGAAGCTTGTCGCAAAGAACAATAAGGTTGCTATTTTAAATTTATTCTTCATAATATTTAGATTTTATTCATTTGACAATCTAGGATTGCAGTCCCACCATATGTGAGTCGACATTTTATCTCCTCCTGGTAACGTACTGACAATTTGCTCTACATTAACTTTATTCGTATTATATTCTTGTTGCGGATATTTCAACCGACGGGCAAATTTACCTTCAGCAATCTCGTTGCTTTTGTTATTAGGAGTGGATAGCAATCTGGGATAACCGGTTCTGCGGAAATCTGCCCATCCTTCCAGACTTAACGGGAAATTTGCAATCCATTTTTGCGTAATGATACGTTCCAGATTAACTTCATTGTCAGCTCCTGACCATTTTACAGAAACTGCGCTTCCCGGTAATGTTACAGTATATGTGTCTTTAGGATCTTTATAACTGCTAGGTGCTGTCGTTCCTTCCAAATAGCTTTCTACGTTACTAACCCCATGTTGACCAAATGACAAACGGATACCTGCTTTATAATAATTTTCCGGTGTGTCTTTGGTATCCCATCCCAACAGGGCAGCTTCTGCTCTCAGGAACATAACTTCGGCAGCATTCATCCACATTAATGGTGCTGTAGCCGCAACATTCATATTTGAATACATTTTGGCATCAACAGCAGTATGCTCGTTTCCAATACGTAAACCATGATAACCGTTTGTTATCGATGAACCGGCAAATGTGCTCTTCAATGCATAAACAGAGCGACGGGGATCTTCATAAGCATTCATGTATGTAAGTAAGTCGGCACCGATTCTGGAGTCTCCCCAACCGAAAATAGTATAAAACGGATTGAGGGAAACTTTCATAAATGCATTATCGTCATTATTCTCCATTACACCAACCTGACCATTTTCCGTACTGATAGCTTCTTTTACCATTTGTTCTGCCAATGTAGCATCCGCATAGCGAATACGTATAGCCATACGCAGTTTTAGTGAATTGGCAAACTTTATCCACTTTTCAACTTTACCACCAAAGACTTGATCAGCATTCGGAGAAAAGTCATTTGTACGGTTGGCGGTCAAAGTAGTGATGGCATCAGATAATTCCTGAAACATTTTGGTGTAGACATCCTTTTGTGTGTCAAAAGGAGCTGTCAGTTTACCATCCTGTCCTACCTGTGAATAAGGAATAGGACCATACACATCTGTAACACGAACGATAGCTGTTACTTTTAGCACTTCCGCTACTGCCAATGGGATAGGATCGGTAGTGGATTTTTTTACTTCTGCAAGATTGGAGTAAATTTCAGGCATGATATCCAGATAGACCTTTCCGTTCCAATCTTCTGACTGATTAAAATATGAGAACGAATTTCCCCATGTTTTAGAGTCTGCCATATAGCCGCTGAAAACACCGCCCAACAAACATTCGGAGAACTGTGCCAGATGTTCTCCTACAGGCACGATTACACTTTGCATACCCACGAGTGCTGCCCCCAATTTGTGGGCATCCCGTTCCATTTCGTCATCGGTCACTTCGTATGGGTTTTTATTATAATCCATATAATTGTCTGTACAGGAAGTTATTGAGGTTATAGTCAATCCTCCTAACAGAAATAATTTTATAATTGATTTATTCATTGTACTTTAATAAAAGAGGTTAAAACTTGAATCGAACGTTGAATCCTAAGCTGCGTGCGCTGGGAGTCATGAAGTTATCAATCCCTTGGTAATAGTTGCCGGTAGTTGCGACCGCTTCAGGGTCAAATGGTGCTTTACAATACAACATCCAAAGGTTACGTCCTACCAATGATACCGTGATGTCTGCAATTCCCCATAATTTATTTTTAGGAATAGTGTATCCAATAGACGCTTCCTGCAAACGTACATTAGTTGCGCTATATGTATAGTATTGGGGAATACCGTTCTGTGCTCCGACAACCGAATACCATTTTTGTGCATTAATCACATCACTGCCATTTACGGTAACTCCACCGAAATCGCGTGCGGCAGCCGAAGCTTCAGATACTCCGTAATAGTCAAGATAAGACTGAGTTGCAGAATAAACAATGCCGCCAAAACGTGCTGAAAGCATAAAACCGAAGTTCAGATTCTTCCATTTGAAATCGTTACGCCATGAAAGATTGCATTTAGGGAATACACTGCCTAACTTAATATCTTCTGATGCTACACTGGCAACTTCTCCTTTTTCATTCACATATATGTTGCCGTTACCATCACGTTGCAGATCTTTAATGGAGTAAAGGTCTCCTAAGCTGCCACCTTTTTTCAGAACAAATTTAGCATCTCCCAAGCCACCTACTTCTAAACGATCCAATGTTATGATAGCACCTGTTTCCGGATGTTTGTAATTTTCCATCAATTCAAGTATTTCATTTTTGTTGGCACTGAAAGTAACAGTGGAACCCCATCTGAATTTTCCATTCCAATCGTTGTCGTATCCTAAAGATAACTCGATACCCTTATTGCGTACACTACCTGTTTGTACATAAATTGTAGAATATTGAGAAGACACTGAGATGTTTGGTTCGAATGTCTGGTTATATGTCTTAGTTGTGTACAATCCTAAGTCGAAGTTGAAATGGTCAAGGAAACGTGCAGTAATACCTATTTCCCATGAATTTGTCTTTTCCGGCTTTAATTCATACATTGGATAATGAGTCTTTACTGCCCATTTTTGTGCTTTCTGATCCCATTCGTATGTAGGATTTGCCAGAAAACGTGGGAAAGGAAGACCTACTGAAGCATAGGAAGCCCTTAACTTCAAGAATGAAATCTGCTTAGGCATTGGTAAAAGCTCTGACAAAATCACCGAACCACCAATAGAAGGATAGAAGAAAGCACTCTTTACAGAATTCGGACCAGCTAATTGTGAAGGCCAGTCTGTACGTCCTGTCAATGTCAGATAATAGGTACTTTTATATCCTAATTCCACACTGGCGAAAATAGATTGTGTCTGTTCACGATAACCGGATTGCGAGCGTTTGGTCTTGTCATTATCCAAATGGAAAACATTGAATACATTGGCGATACCTTTTGTATCACTGATAGGACCTTCATTGCTAAATACATCTTGCCGCATATCTGAATAAGATGCACCGAGATTAGCTTGCAGGCTTAATACTTCTTTAAATGTTTTGTTAATGTTGACCATGAAGTCTGCATAAGTCTGTTTGTCATTGGTTTGGCTGATTCCATAAAGACCGTTCTTTGAATTTTCTACCAGAATTTCATTACTGGTTGCATATAATTTACGAGTATATTTGGAATCTGAATTGTCAACACGTACACGTCCTGAAACGCTTAACCAATCCAATATCTTGTAATTTAACGCTGCACTCAGCATGTAACGATCTTTATCCGTTTCGCGTAAGTTGCGATAAGCAATCCAATAAGGGTTTTGCCCGGTTAAGCCGGAAAAATCTTGTGGCCAATATTGAGTATAGATTTTACGTGTGGTATCATAACGTTCGTACATCTTAATATCATTCCAATCATCACCACGAGGGAATAAGTAAGCAGTGACGAGAGGATTGGAGTAGGTTCCCTGATTAACCATATTACGATCGTTCTGCTTGACGTAATTAGCGCTTACATCCAAAGTCATTTTATCTTTCAGGAAAGAAGTTGTGTTGCGGAATGTAAAATTATAACGATTATAATCATTATTCGGTACCATGCCGTCAGAGTTTATTGCACTTGCAGAAAAGTAAGTTTGATTACGTTCTGTTCCTGTAGAAAGAGCAACAGTTTCGGTCGTAACAACTCCCGTTTGTAAGAAATCATCTACGGGAGAATATCCCATATAATTCGCAGAATTCAATTTATGTCCCCAACTTTTTTCTACCGAAGAAGTATTGGACAGTAAATCTCCCGTGCCGTAGCGGTTCTGAAACTCCGGCATTCTGAAAGGACGGAGGAATTCTGTGTTTTGACTTACAGTTAATTGCAAACGTCCTTCTTTTCCTTTTTTAGTCGTGATAACAATAGCTCCATTGGCAGCATGGCTTCCATATAGTGCAGCTGCAGCAGCACCTGTTAATACTGACATTGATTCGATATCTTCCGGATTAATATCAGCAATAGCTTCTGTTGTTCCTTTAGAGTCATTTTCTTGACCACCTTCACTTCCTAAGTTAAACATGGGAACACCATCAATGACATATAATGCATTACTGGATTGATTGATGGCTTTTGTTCCACGCATCACAACCTTACTTGCACCACCAACACCAGAAGATGAACTATTGATAGTGACACCTGCTACTTTACCAGATAAAGCATTAATAAAGTTGGCATCTTTATTGGTGAGAAGTTCATCACTTTTTACTTCTTGTACATTATAACTCAAAGCTTTAGTTGCTCGTTTAATACCTAAAGCAGTGACAACAACTTCATCGATTACTTGTGTGTCATCCATTAATGTTATATTCAACGAAGTCTGACCGTGTAATGGAACTTCTTGGGTTTTGTACCCGATATAGGAATATACAATAATAGGATTGTTGCTCTTTGTAGTAACTTTGTAATTACCGTCCAAGTCGGTGATTGCACCGTCAGTTGTACCTTTTACCAAAATGCTGACACCAATCAATGGCTCTCCTTTTGAATCTAAAACCTGCCCTGTTATGGTGCGTTCTTTTCCTACTTGTTGTTGATTAGAATTGAGATCTCCTTTTTCCGATAAATAAATTATATTATCATCTATCTTATAAGTGACATCCTTATTATTTAAAAGCTTGCTCAGAACTTGTTCTAATGAAGCGTCTTTTACCTTGAGAGGATCAACAGTGATAGTTGATAGTTTGTCATTGTAGAAAAACTGATACTTGGACTGAGACTGAATTTGTTTGATTACAGCTCCTAGAGTTGTACGGGGAGTTGATAAGGTCAGCTGTGCAGTAGCCCATTGTAAAGGAACTGCCATAAACAGGAGAATCAATAAAGTCCGAAATAGCTTTGGCTTTCGAAGCGAATGTTTGCTTTCCATACATTTAATTTAATGGTTATACTTTTATTAAACTCTACAAAGAAGAGTGTCGACTGTCTCTCCTTCTGTTAATAAAACAATGCTAATATAATAAACACTTAGTCTTATTTCTCATTTTTTTTAGAAAAATGAAAAATATCAGAAATCTTCTAGGGCTTTAGAGGCTTTTCTTACCAAGTACTTGGAGAACTTACGCCAATACAAAGCCGATGCGGAACATGAAAAAGTGTACGCGTGGTTTGATAATAGCGGAAAGAATCCAGTCAGCCGTGCGCAACATCTTGTCGATTTGCCCGATAGTCTTGATGTTGTATCCTTGTTATGTCCGGATAACTTATTGGATTGGGAAATAAGAGAAATGGCAGAAATCCGGATGAAAAAAGATACGAAAGTGATTTATGACATAAGTTTTGATTCTATAAAAGTAGCCTATAATAGGCAGCAGGGGAGTCTCTTGAATGTAGAGCCTGTATCGGAAAGGTTTGAAGATTTTCTGATGGATTCTTTGTTGAATGCGTTGAAGATTATGCAAAAATACAATTATGATGGTATTTGTGTAAGTTACACGGGGCGTAAAAGTACTCATATGACTGAAGAGGAAAGGAATGAATACATAATGAATGAGAGTCTGTTTACGGGAATCATAAAGGATTGGCACATTCGGAATTCAGGTAAACTGCTTTCATTCAAGGGGAAACCCCAGAATCTGTATTTTAAAACCTTTTTGAAGGAGTGTGATATTATTTGGGTATTGGGAATACAAGTCACTAATAAAGATATGCTCACTTATGAATATTCTCTTGCAACGGCGGAAGGTGTGGATGATATTCCGGTAGGAATGATAGTCTCTATGCCATCGTTGGACACTTCCGATAAAATAACCGGATATCTGGGAAGTGTACTTGCAGTTGATGTCGTTGCCGAATGGGCGATATTGCCTCAAGGAGGAAAACAGGTGGGAGGTGTCGGGATTCATAACGTCTCAAATGATTACTTCTATGCGGATAAAAACTATAAATATACCAAGAAAATAATTTCATCGCTTAATCCGTCAGTTAAATAAAAGGAGGTTTTTAATATGAAGAAATATAACTTAATTTTCAGTCTTTTTGTATTGTTGCTGGCTGTGAATGTAATATCCTGCCAGGACGATGCCGAGAGTTTTGACAGCAAGGTGATTACCGGAGATGTGTCCAAAAAGGTTGCAACACATTTGCTTAAACCCGGTGTAGACGAAATGTTGCAGACTTTTCAGGCTACCATTCCTCAGCCGGTGGAGAGTGATATACATATTGTATATAAGGCAGAACCGTCATTGGTTACAACATATAATGAGATTTATTATGATGCAGCTGTTGCGCTGCCGGAGGATTACTACGAAGTAAAAGAGTCGAATGTCATAATTAATAAGGGAAGTGTTGTTTCTACTGATGTTGTATTGCATTTTAAGGACTTGACGGCGTTGAACAGTAATTTGGTCTATGTATTGCCTGTAACTGTAGCTGAGTCTGATTGGGAACTTTTGGAAAGCGCACGTACAGTTTATTATGTATTTAAAGGTGCTGCATTAATCAACACAGTGGCCAATATAAAAGAAAGAAGGTTGAAGCCGAATTTTCTTCATGCCGGTGTATTGATAGGCTTGAAGACAATAACGGTAGAAGCACTTGTTCGTGCCGATGAACTGAATAATAAAATCAGTACTTTGATGGGTGTGGAAGGAGGATTTCTTCTTCGTTTTAGCGATCAGGGGCTTCCGGGAAACCAGCTTCAACTTGCTACAGGTGTAGGGAATGCAACAAATTCTAATTGGACTATAGAAACGGGAAAATGGGTGCATATAGCTTTTACTTATAATGGTAATACCGGGCGGTCTGAAATGTTTGTGGATGGTGTCTCAAGAGGATATGGAAATAAGACCCTTCGTACCACAGTAAATTGGGGATACTCTTATCCGGTGGAAGATGAAACAGAACTTAAACGCGGTTTCTGGATTGGTTATTCTTATGAAGCTGCTCGTTATTTGGATGGTGATATTTGTGAATGCCGTATTTGGAACCGTGTTTTGACAGCGGAGGAAATTCAGGCAAAGAATCATTTTTATTATGTGGATCCAAAGTCGGAAGGTTTAGTTGCTTATTGGAAATTTGACGAAGGGCAAGGAGTGAGTATAACTGATTATGCAAATGAAAACAATCTTACCGCCAATAAGGATTTGATATGGAAGCCTCTTGAATTACCAGAGAAAAATCAATAATATGAATAAAAAATGAAGAATATGAAATATCTGAATCTATTTAAATTACAATATATGGTAATCCTGATATTGGGATGCCTGTTTATCTCTTCCTGTACGGAAGAGGATATGACAGTGGGTACTGTTGATGAAAAAATATATGAATTTCATGATGAATTATTAGGGTATTTGACAGACGACCAGGGAAAACAATTGTCTTCAGATGTTGAGTTCAGATTGTCCGGTGATTTGTCATTGTATCTTAATCTGACGAAAAAAACAACATCAGATTGCACCGTATCTGTTGTTTATGATGAAAATGTGCTTGAGGAGTATAATGCCAGAAATTCTTCTTCGTATGAATTGCTTCCCCGGTCACAAGTGATATTGCCGGAGGAAGCGGTATTGGAAGTGAAAGCCGGTGAAAAGAAATCGTCTCCGTTTCAGATTTCTTTTGTTTCAAATGGTGAACTTTCAGTTGACAATAAATATGTTGTACCTTTGAAAATAAATGTGACTTCCGGCAATTTGAATTTGGTGCAAGAGGAAAATACTTGGTTGATTTTTGTTACAGATAAGACCGGTATGCCTGATTGTAACAAAGCAAGTGGTTTTAAGATATTCAGTTGTATGGAGGTAAATGATACTAACCCGCTCAATAATTTAAGCTTTACATTAAAAAATAGTAAGAAACTGTTGATTGACGCTTTGATTATGTTTTCGGGTAACATGATGTATAATAGAGAGACCGGACAGGTTACGATGAAGTATAATGGTAATGTTCAGGCGTTATTAGATAAATATGATCATTATTTGAAGCCGCTACAGGATCGTGGCATGAAAGTGCTTATGGGCATAATGCCCGATCATGATGGTTCGGGATTATGTAATTTGGCACCCGAGACTTGCCGGGACTTTGCTTTGGAAATCAAGGCAATGTGTGATGCCTATAATCTGGATGGTATTTTCTTGGATGAAGAATATGCTGATTATAGCATATATGACTTATATTTGACGGTTCCTGGATTTGTCAGACCAGCAGCGTCTGCCTGTTCGCGTCTTGCTTATGAGGTGCATAAACTTCAACCGGAAAAGGATATTATGATATATGCTTATAGTACTATTTATAGTTTACCGGCTATTTATGTGGATGGGCGTACAGTGCAATCCGGCGAATATGTAACTTATGCAGTTCGGGATTATGGTATAGCGGGTGATATGAGCTATTCTTTTCCGGGATTGCCGAAGAGCAATATGGGATTATATTCACAAGAATATACCGGTAAATTTATAGCTAGTAAGGCTAATCTGCAATGGATGGTTGATGGAGGATATAAAACGCACATGATTTTTGCTATGGATCCGTATAGACTAAATTTTGAATATCAACAGTTACCTTCCATGCAAGATATTGCAAAAGTCTTTTTTGATGATGAACTTGTGTATGATGGAGTGAAATATCCTAAGGATTGGGAATAATATTATATGTGAAAATAAAATAGATATGACTATGAAGATTATATATAAAACCATGTTACTGTGTGTCGTGGTGCTGTCATTTTTCAGTTGTGGTAATGATGATGAACCGGGTATAGATACACCGCCTTCGAATCCCGAATTGATGGTTGCTGAAGATGCATTGTTTGTGAGAATCGGAGAAGATACCGGCGCCGAGCTTGAAGTATTACAAGGTGGTGGAGAATACAACGCTTTTTCGACTAATGAGAATATTGCAAAGACGGAGGTTGTGGACGGAAAGATCATGATAAAAGGTATCAGTATTGGCAAAACTTATATCGTGGTATCCGATAAGAATGGTTATTATGAAAAGAAACCGATACTGGTGGGCCTTACTGATGTGATAGAATTGGATAAAACAGAAGTGAAGATTGAATCTCTCCTTAATATGTCGGTATATGCAACAGTTAATATAACAAAGGGTAATGGTGGCTATAAAGTTGTGTCTGATAATCCGAAAGTAACTGTTTCTGTTTCGGAAAACGGGGCGATTACCATAATGGGAAAACCGGAAGACATAGAAACTCCTACAACTGCACTTGTGACTGTTACTGATGCTATAGGTATTACGTCTGTATTCGACGTTTGCATATCAGCACATCGTACTGATGTCCTAAAGTTAGATGAGACTAATGTGGAAGCTGAAGGGGCTGTCGGGAAGGCTTTTTCTGTAATGATAAATGTTGTAGATGGTAATGGTGGTTATAAAGTAGTATCCAATAATCCGGAAGTATCAGTATCTGTAACTATGTCAGGAGCGATTAAGGTCACAGGAATACTGAAAAGTGCAGATACGGATCTTGTTGCTACAATTACAGTTACTGATATTCTTAATTTGAAAGCGACTTGTCAAATACGCATAATACCAACAGATAATCCTTATACTGAAGAGGAAATTCAGACTATTCTTTCCAATAGTTCGCGTCGTTATTATTTAGATGATAGGGACATGATTACGCCAGGATGGAAGGTTAATTTTAAAAATGTACAGCAAAACATGAGGATAACTTATGGATGGGAATATTATGATTATCACTTCTTGTTGACATTCGGTAATGATAGGAGTGAAGGGAAAAAGATAGATGCTACTTTCTCATGTTATAATTACTATTACCCTAGCTTTATAATTTACGAGGAAGAACCTGTTGTTTTGGAAATTATAAAAAATAACGGAAGCCGTATATGGGGAGTATTCTCATTTACTAAAGATGCTGTACTGCATAGAGGGTATTTTTGTGATTCAATTTAGTTGAAATTATAAGATAAATAAAAACTTCTGCATCGGGAAATCTCCTTTTTCTTTGTTCTGCATGCAAACAAAGAGAAAGGAGATTATTGTGTTCTATTTGTTTCTTATTTACTCCAATACCAAAGAAAAAACGCTTTTAATAGCGTTCTATTTGAGACCCGGGTCTCATCACCTTTGACACCCGGGTCTCAGGTATGCCAACACCCGGGTGTCAGTACCATTGAGACCCGGGTGTCAGATAGATTGTTTATGTAATAGGGGAGAATCTAAATTATATCAGGTAATCTCTTTCCTAACGAGACAGAAGGCTGAAACCCGAATGGTTTCTTTTAATAAGAATTATTTCTCTTTAGAGAACGAATAAGGCATATCTTCCTCTTTCGTGCCTCTTTCCGTATTCGGGTGGTTGCTCATATCTACTTTGATAATACCACCTTTGAATAAATCTCCGTGACAAAGATAATTCTTGGTATAATCTGTTCCGTTGAAACTCATGGAGTTAATATAGACGTTCTTCTTGCTGTTGTTCGGAGCGTCAATCACCAGGCTGTTGCCGTTTTCAAAATGCAGTGTGGCTTTCTTGAATAGCGGAGCACCTATGATATATTCGTCCGTTCCCGGACAAACAGGGTAGAAGCCCAATGCGGAAAATACATACCAGGCGGAAGTCTGCCCGTTGTCTTCATCACCGCAATAGCCGTCCGGTGTCGGAGTGTACATCCTGTCCATAACCTGACGCAACCAGTATTGAGCTTTCCAAGGCTGGCCTGCGTAATCGTATAAATATATCATGTGTTGGATGGGCTGGTTGCCATGTGCATAGTTCCCCATATTCATAACGGTCATTTCGCGGATTTCATGAATCACCTGTCCGTAGTAGCTTTCATCGAAAACGGGAGGTACAGCGAATACGGAATCCATCATAGTAATAAATTCATCTTTCCCGCCCATCAGGTCAATAAGTCCTTGAGGATCGTGAAATACAGACCAAGTGTAGTGCCAACTGTTGCCTTCCGTAAAGGCGTCACCCCATTTCAGCGGAGAGAACGGAGATTGGAATGTACCGTCCGCATTGCGTCCGCGCATCAGTTTAGACTCCTTGTCGAAAAGATTCTTGTAGTTCATGGCACGTTTTGCGAAGAGGTTAATCTCTTTCTTCGGGCGTTTAAGTTCTTTTGCCAGTTTATAAATGCACCAGTCATCGTAAGCGTATTCCAAAGTGCGGGCAGCGTTCTCATTGATTTTTACGTCATACGGAACATAACCCAGTTTGTTGTAGTATTCATGTCCTAGGCGTCCTGTTGAAGAAACTTGAGGATGAACATTCTCTGTCCCGTGAAGCAAACCCTCATACAAGGTTTTGATATCGTCTACTCTGACGCCTTTCATATAGGCATCCACTAAGATGGAAGCGGAGTTATTGCCCACCATACACCCTCTGTGTCCGGGACTTGCCCATTCGGGGAAGAATCCGCTTTCTTTGTACGTATTGATAAGTCCTTCCTGCATTTCCTTGTTGATGGAAGGATACATCAGGTTCAATAATGGGAACAGGCAACGGAATGTATCCCAAAAACCTGTGTCGGTATACATATAACCCGACAATACTTGTCCGTTGTACGGGCTGTAGTGAATAGGTTTTCCTGCTGCGTCCAGTTCGTAGAATTTACGCGGAAAGAGTAAGGAACGGTACAGACATGAATAGAATGTACGATATTGGTCAAGATTTCCACCTTCCACTTCTATCTTGCCCAAAACCTGATTCCAAGCTTCTTTCCCTTTCTTGGCTAGCTGTTCAATATTGTCTTTGCCTAACTCTTTCATATTGGTGGCAGCCTGCTCGAAGCTGATAAAGGAAGAAGCGATGCGGGCGTGCACCTGCTCACCTTTATGTGTACGGAATCCGATAATGGCTCCGGCATGATCAGTCGTTTGTTCTGCAACGTTTTCGTGCAGATTGCCGTTGGCTACCGTTGCTTTATAAGTAAAGGGCTTGTCGAACTCGATGATAAAGTAATTCTTGAAGTTCTCGGGAACTCCTCCGCTATTGCGGGTAGTATAGCCGATGATCTTGTTTTCTTCGGGAATCACCTTGATATATGAACCTTTGTCGAAAGCGTCTACCACAATATATGAATGATCGTTTTCCGGGAAAGTAAAACGGAAAAGAACGGCACGTTCCGTCGGTGTCATTTCTGTCACTATATCATGTTCGGCAAGATATACCTTATAATAATAGGGAGTGGCTGTTTCTCCTTTGTGAGCAAACCAACTGGCGCGTTTTTCTTCATCAAACACGGGTTTTCCGACTATCGGCATGATGGAGAATTGTCCGTAGTCATTAATCCACGGGCTGGGCTGGTGCGTTTGTTTGAAACCGCGAATCTTATTGGCAGTATAGGTGTATTGCCATCCGTCTCCCATTTTTCCTGTTTGGGGAGTCCAGAAGTTCATTCCCCAAGGACGGGCGATGGCGGGATAAGTGTTACCTGTTGATAACTCAAAGGAGGACTGCGAACCCATTAGCGGATTGACATACTGTGTCCAGTCTTTCGCTTTGGCAAAGAGTGTACAACCAAGTACACAAGCAATTAATAATATTCTTTTCATGGTATATGTGTTTTGTTATTAGGTTTGTCGGTCATACTGATTTCCATTGTTCCACCATTTGCTATATCCTGATGATTGAAGAATGGAGTATCCAAAGATTTGCCGTTCAGTGATATGCTTTCAATGTATTTATTCTCTTTGGAGTTGTTTTTAACTATTATACTGAATGTCTTATCTTCGGGCAGATTGATCACTGCTTTGTCGAAAGCTGGACGTCCGATAGAATATACCGGTTTTCCGGGACATACCTGATAGAATCCCATGGAGTTGAGAACGTACCAGGCAGACATCTGACCGCAATCCTCATTACCGGATAATCCATCTACACTGTTGGCATACTGACTACGATAAACACTATCCACCAATTCTTGAGTTCTCCATGGACGGTTCACGTAATTGTATAAATGAATCACATGATGGCTGGGTTCGTTGCCATGTGCATATTGACCGATAAGTCCGCTAATGTCTGACGATGTTGTTTCGCCTTCGAGTGATGAATCGGCCGTGAATAACGAATCGAGTTTCTGAACGAATGCGTCTTCTCCACCCATCAGATTGACCAGGCCCTCTATATCGTGAGGTACAAACCAAGTCCATTGCCAGGCTGTTCCTTCACAATAATCATCGTTGCGATGGGTTGATGCACGCGGATTGAATGGTGTGCGCCATTCACCTTTCGAATCAAGTCCGCGCATGAAACGAGTTGATTTGTCGAAATAGAATTCGTATGCTTTGGCAAAACGTTCGTATTTGGCTTTGGATTCAAAATCGTTCATAGCTTCTGCGAAGATAGAAATACACCAATCGTCATACGCATACTCCAAGGCTTTGGCTACGGATTCGTTTTCGCGGTCGCAGGGAATATACCCAATCGCATTTTTATAATATTTCGCTTTCGGCATGAGATGAGGCAGTACCAAGTCCGGGCATTTGATACCGGTGGTATCATATTCGGCTGCACGCAGACAGGCTTTATAGGCTTCTTTTGCATCGAAGTTACGGTATCCTTTCATGTAAGCATCCACTATGACGGGAACAGCATGATAGCCAATCATGGTGCCTGTATAGTTGGAAGCCAAATCCCACATCGGGTATATTCCGCCTTCCTGGTGCTTCTTTATCAGTGAATTGATAAACTGGTTATTCAGATCGGGGTCGATAATCGTCATCAACGGGTGCAATGCACGGAAGGTGTCCCATAAGGAAAATACTGTATATACGGGATTGACGGTATCTCCCTGATGTACTTCGAGATCCATACCTAAATAACGTCCGTCTGCATCGCTGAACAGATTCGGGCTGATTCCTGTGTGATAGAGAGCGGAGTAGAAGATGGTCTTGTCTTCCTTGTCGGAAGTTGTAATATCAATTTTCGACAGATATTGATTCCATGCCTGGCGTGCGTCTTTGCGTACTTTATCAAAATCCCATCCGGGAATCTCTGATTCGACATTCTTGCGTGCACCTGCTATGTCGACGGCAGAGACGCCTACTTTCGCAAGTATTTGTTCATTCTTCTTTGTATTGAAATGCAACAGGGCTTTGCAGACAGGAAGACGTTTGCCGTCGTCCATGGTGATAGAGTCTGTTATCAATGTGTAAGAGAACGGTTGGGAGAATTTGGCATAGAAATTAATATATTGGTCGAAAGCCCAATAGGTCGTTTTCTTATGTCCGCATATTTCCGTGTCACTGATTACTTCTATTTCCATCTCCGAGTTTGTCTGTCGTTGCAGGCTGTAATCTAAATCGATGATTAAGCCGGATTCCGAACTTTCGGGGAAAGTATAACGGTGGATAGCGCCACGTTTGGTGGCTGATATTTCAGCTTTTACCTGGTAAGTATCTAGAAAAACAGCATAATATCCCGGTTCGGCTACCTCATTTTCGTGAGAAAAAGAAGAGGCATAGGCTAGTACTTGACTTTGAGGATCGGTAGTCAGGTATTGTTGTTTGCCTACAGTTGGCATGAACAATACGTCCCCATAATCACAGCACCCTGTGCCGCTGACATGTGTGTGGGAGAAACCATTGATTGTAGAATCAGCATAATAATAACCGGAACAGGCGTCCCAACCGTCAATCCGGGTGTCCGGACTGGGCTGAATCATGCCGTGGGGAACTACTGCGCCGGGAAAAGTATGTCCATGTCCACCGGTACCGATGAAAGGGTTGACGTATGCACTATAGTCTTTTACGTTAGTGGGGGCTGTGCAGGAGCTAAGTGTAAATAAACCTCCTAAACATCCTACTAGAAGGAATGTTTTTAATTTCATGGTATTAATAGCTTTTTAGTTTCACACCTTATATTTCTTATTTAGGAGAAATAAAGATATTGTTTCCGACAATCTTATAATCAATAGGTATGGAGTTCTGCAATGATTTCAGTACGGATTCGATGTCGGACTTCCGTTTCAGTACACCGGAGTAAGTTTTGTCCGGTTTCATATCGGGAGACAGAATAATCTTCACATCATAGAAACGCTCCAATGTTCTGGTTATTGTGAATATATCGGCTTTTTGGAATGGAATCAGGTTGTCATGCCATACTGCATCCAACTTGGCGTCTACTTGTTTTACAGTCAGTCGGCCGTTGCTTTTGTTCAGTTCCGCACGCTGTCCGGGAGTAAGGATGATTTGTCCCTCTTCCTTGTTCCCTTTTACTTCTATTTCGCCTTCAATCAATGTTGCTTCGGCTACTCGGCAACGCTTGTCGCATTTGAAGTTGAATGTTGTACCCAATACGCATACACGCATGGCGTCACTTTGTACGGTGAATGGCTTATGACGATTTTTGGTAACTTCGAAGTAAGCTTCTCCTTCCAAATGTACATTACGTTCTTTTTCGGAAAACTCGCGCGGGTACTTTAAGGTAGCCGAGTTGTTTAACCAGACTTTGGTTCCGTCCGGCAGAACGACTTCCTTCACAATACCTTCATTGGCAACTGCAACCATCATTTGCTGGTCGGTTCCATTGTGATAAAACCAATATCCGATTCCACCGCTGATGGCAAATATGATAGCAATGACTGCTGCATATTTCATCCAACGACGCATACGCAGTATTTTATTCTGTTTTCCTTTCTCCTCGTCCAGTTTCTTATAAAGTCGTTTTTCTGCACGAAGCATCCGTTGCCCGTCGGCATATTGGTCGAATTTACCTAAATGATAAATTTCTTCCATACGAAATAACTGACGGGCATTCTCTTCATCCAAGCATTCACTTCGATAAGCTCTTCTTCGGAGCATTGTCCGGTCAGGTATTTATTGATTATATCTTCACTTAGATTATTCATTTTCTTTTCCTTCATATTAATAATACAATTCAGAACATAAAAACACTTACCAATCTCTCTATAAAAATAAGAAAAGAATTATCCAAAGCGGCTCGAGGCGGCTGCGCAAGTACTTCAAGGCCTTGTACATATGGGCCTCTACCGTGCGGAGTGAAATACCGAGAACATCGGCTATCTCCTTGTTTTTCATTTCGTGCAGATAGCTTAACTTGAAAACTTCCTTGCACTTGTCCGGCAATTCATTAATGGCGTTGTAGATCTCTTTACGGAGTTCTCTGTCTTCAATTCGCCGGATTATTTCATTGTTGTCCGGCTGATAGAATTCTGCACGCTTCTGGTTGATTTCTTCCATAGCAGCACAGTAGCCGTCTTCCACATTGCGATGTTTCAACACGTTGAGGGCGCGGGTATAGACGGCACGGTAGAGAAAAGCCTGTATCTGGTCGCCTATCTCTATGCTGTCTTTCCGTCTCCATAGCTCCACAAAGACATCCTGTACCACGTCTTCCGCCTCCTCTTCCCCTACCAGGCGGGTAGCGTAGAAGATGAGGCTGGGGTAGTACTTGCGGAATAATGCTTTGTAGGTTACATCGAAGTTTTCATTCATTCTCTCAATAGATATTAGTTCAGATATACTTAAGGTCGTTTTTCCTCGAATATGACTCCGATTGTTTTTGGGGTACTGCCCATCTCGAATTCTATGGTGGCTCCACTCATGATTTGTTCATGGGTGATATACGTTTTGTCGTAGGGGTGTCCGTTTACTTTGGTTGACTGTATATAGATATTCTTCTTGTTTACATTAGGAGCTAGTACGGTAAATGTTTTACCGTTTGTCAGATGCAACTGCATTTCCGGGAAGAGCGGGGTCCCTATTTCGTACTTGCCGCTGACCGGATTTACCGGATAGAAGCCCATTGCGCTGAATACATACCATGCCGACATTTGCCCGCAATCTTCGTTGCCGCAAAGACCGGCAGGCTCGTTCTTATAAAGTTCGTTCATTACTTTTGCTACGTAATATTGAGTCCGTTCATTGAAGCCTATTGAATTGAAAAGGTAGATAACATGATGGCTCGGTTCGTTTCCATGTGCGTATTGACCGATCATTCCCGTACTGAACAGTGGAAGTTCGGCGTCTGCTGCCGGATGATAGGTGAACATACTATCCAGTTTCTCGGCAAATCTGTTTTTGCCGCCTACAAGGTCTATCAATCCGTCGATATCGTGCTGTACTGACCAAAAATACTGCCATCCGTTGCTTTCGCAGATGTGTGGAGTATAGTCGTCGGCTTTGAAACCTTTGATAAAGCGCCCCTTGTCATCGCGCGGTTGCATGAAAGAGGTTTCCGGGTTATAAAGATTTCTATAGTTCCGGGAACGTTTGTAGAATGTGTCCGCAATGTCTTGTTTGCCCATCTTCTTAGCCATTTCGGCAATACAGTAATCATCGAAGGCATATTCCAAGGTTTTAGATAATGACCAGTTCTCAGCGTTGTAATGGTCTGTCACGTTGTAGGGAATATATCCTAATTCTTTGTAAAGCCCGATACCGCGATAACTGTCCAGATTAGCGGTCGCAACACAAGCGTTCAATGCTTTCTCCGCATCAAAATCACCGATACCTTTCAGATAGGCGTCTGCGATGACAGGAACGGCATGATAGCCGATCATCATGTCTGTTTCACTTCCATAGAAGTTCCATACCGGCAACCGGTTATTTTGCTCGTAGAAGGCAATGAAAGATTTTATCATGTCGTTGACGCGCTCCGGCTCTGTGTAAGTGAAGAGAGGATGGGCTGCACGATAGGTATCCCACAGGGAGAAAGTGCTGTAGTTCACCCAGCCGTCTGCCTGGTGCACTTTCTTATCAGGGCCGTAGTAAGCGCCGTCTACATCATTGTAGATGGTCGGGGCAATCATCGAATGATAGAGAGCGGTGTAGAAGTTTACTTTGTCGTCTTCGTTACTGCCTTTTACTTCGATTTTACCAAGTTGGCGGTTCCAATTCGCTTTCGTTTCAGCCAGGTATTTATCGAAGTCGTTTTCGGGGACTTCCGCTTGCAGGTTTTTGGCTGCACCGTCCATGCTTGTGCCGGAAATGGCAGTGTTGACGAGAATTTGCTCACCTTCTTTGGTGTTGAAGTCGAAGCGGGCGATGACGGCTGTACCGATACGTTTGTTGTCTTTGATAATAGCCGTAGTGTCCAGTTCCATTTTCTCGAAAGGCTTGGAGAAACGGGTGCGGAAATAGATGTGCTGGTCGCGTGCCCAGCCATCGGAGAAGCGGTAGCCTTGAATGGTAACGGAGTCTACCTTTTCGATATAAGAATCATTAGTGAAGTCCCAATTCATAGCCTTTTTCAAATTTAGGAAGATGGCGGATTGGGCTTCGGGAAAGGTGTAACGTTGGATACCGCAACGTTCGGTTGCAGTCAGTTCGACGTTGATATTGTAGTCTTTCAATCGTACTTGATAATAACCTGCGTAGGCACTCTCATCTTCATGAGAAAATTTGGAATGAATGCCTAGAGGCGCTTCCGCTTCTTTATAAGGAAGGGTGACAGGCATGAAAGAGATGTCGTACAGATCTCCTGCTCCGGTACCGGAAAGGTGGGTGTGGCTGAATCCGGCAATGGTACTGTCCGGATAGAAATAACCGGAGATGCGGTCCCAGCCGGGAAGTCCGTTGTCAGGGCTGAGCTGCACCATGCCGAAAGGAGCTTGAGCACCGGGATACGTGTTTCCGGTGAAGTCGGTTCCGATGAACGGATTTACGTACAATGTGTAATCTGTTTCGTGTTTTTCTTGCGTAGGGGTACAGGAAACCAGCATGCAGGTTAACAGCAAGCATAGATAAATAGGCGTTCTCATTGCTCTTTAGGTATTAGTGATTACTTATTTTATTTATTTGAAGGATAAGAAAATAATTAATCTGTTGGCAAAGATAGAAAATCTTTTCTAGATGTCTTATAACAATGAATTTATTTTGTCGGTTTCTCTCGGTTCTTATCTTTAGCTTTTTTATTTAGCAGTTGAATAGTTCTTAAATATTCCTGTTCGACAGGTGACAGTGTGCGTACTTCGAATTTGTGGTATTCTTGGGTCGCTTTATCCATCGCTTGATTATGGCTGACATTACCTGCTCCTTACATTCGAACCTGTCGGAATTTCCGACAGGTTGATATTTCATCTAATTCTCTTTCTTCATAAATATGTTTGATGTGTTCCACCACATTGGTTCTCGGGTTCTCTAAGTTTGATAAAGATCGGATAGTTGCTGTTAGGAAAGCCACACGGTCTCCTCTTCCATTCTTACTTCTATACGAGTTTGCCCGTCTTCGGTTTGGTATATGATTATGTTACTTTTATTCGGTTCCATATATGTTTTTTGTCATGTGATTATGATAATAAGACACTATCCTCAAACAATAAAGAGAAACTTGTTGTCCCCCAAGTTTCTCTTTATTATAAACTAGACTTTCAGTTTTCTATTTTAGATTCCTGCCAGCTCTATCACTTTTTCAACTGCTGCCGGTAGTCCGTCGGCATTCTTACCTCCGGCGGTAGCAAAGTGCGGTTGACCACCGCCGCCACCTTGAATCAGCTTGGCGGCCTCTTTCACCAAGTTGCCTGCCTTCAGGCCGGTTGCTACGAGGTTGTCGCTCAACATGACTGTCAACATCGGTTTGCCATTGTCCGTGCTTCCGGCTACGAAGAACAAGTTTTCCGTAATTTCACCGCGAAGTTGGAAAGCAATGTTCTTCACCACTTCTGCAGGCAGTGGAGCGCAAAGCTTAATAACCTTGACACCGTTTACTTCCTGTATATTTTTCAACAGTCTTTCTTTCAAGGCTGCTTCTTTTTCTTTCATGAAGTCTTCCACCTGCTTCTTCAAACCTGCGTTTTCGTCAATGTATTTACGGATAGCGATACCCAGATCCGGAGTATTGTTGAAGAGAGCTTTCAAGTCATTGAGGGTGTCTTGAATAGTGTCCAGCATTTCTTCTACCCGTGCTCCTGTGTAAGCCTCGATACGGCGGACACCGGCAGCAACGGAACTTTCGGAGATGATTTTCACCATACCAATGTTTCCTGTAGCAGCTACGTGTGTACCTCCACAGAATTCGATGGAAGATCCAAACTGTATCACACGCACTCTGTCGCCGTACTTCTCGCCGAAGAGAGCGATAGCACCCAGCTCTTTCGCTTCTTCAATAGGAATATTGCGGTATTCCTTCAAAGGAATGTTGGCACGTATCTTGGCGTTGACAATGTGCTCTACCTTGCGGATTTCTTCATCGGTCACTTTCTGGAAATGAGAGAAGTCGAAACGTAAGGAATCCGGTGTAACCAACGAACCTTTCTGTTCTACGTGTTCACCCAAAACTTCACGGAGAGCGGCGTCCAGTAAGTGAGTGGCCGAGTGATTGGCTGCGCAGGCAGCGCGTTTGTCGGTGTCTACACAGGCCATCATCGGAGCTTCCGGATGTTCGGGTAACTTTTTGGTAATATGTATCGGAAGGTTGTTTTCTTTCTTGGTGTCGATCACTTCAATTGTTTCGAACTCGCTTACCAACACACCGGTATCACCCACTTGACCACCGCTTTCCGCATAGAACGGAGTATAGTCTAGTACAATCTGATACAAGGTTTGGTTTTTTTGCCTGATCTGGCGATAGCGAAGAATTGAAGCTTCGTATTCCGTATAGTCGTAACCGACGAATTCGGTCGTCCCTTCTTTCAGCGTGATCCAGTCACCGGTTTCGATTGCGGCAGCGTTACGGGCACGTTGCTTCTGCTGCTGCATCTCTTCGTTGAACTCTTCGATGTTGACGATCATACCGTTTTCACGGAGAATCAGTTCTGTCAAGTCGAGCGGGAACCCGAAAGTATCATATAAGGTAAAGGCGTCTTTACCGCTGATTTCTGTTTTTCCGGCAGCTTTGGTATCTTCCATTGTTTTATCCAACAGACGGATGCCTGTCTCCAATGTGCGGAGGAATGATTCTTCTTCTTCTTTGATTACCTTTTCAATCAATGTCTTTTGTGCAATCAGTTCCGGATAAGCCTCACCCATATTCTCAATCAGCACAGGAAGCAACTTGTACATGAATGCTTGCTTCTGTCCGAGGAATGTATAGCCATAACGGACGGCACGGCGGAGGATACGACGGATCACATAACCTGCTTTAGCGTTGGAAGGTAACTGACCGTCTGTGATAGAGAAAGCAATGGTACGGATGTGGTCGGCAATCACACGCATGGCGATATCTTGCTGCTTGTCTTTTCCGTATTCAGTGTCCGACATGGCTGCAATCGCTTTCAGCATTGGCTGGAATACGTCCGTATCATAATTGGACGTTTTGCCTTGGAGTGCCATACAAAGACGCTCGAATCCCATACCAGTGTCGATCACTTTTGCGGGAAGCGGCTCAAGACTGCTGTCTGCCTTGCGGTTGTACTGCATGAATACGAGATTCCAGATTTCAATCACCTGCGGATGATCATGGTTCACGAGGTCGCGACCGGAAATCTTGGCGCGTTCTTCTGCCGGACGAAGGTCGATATGAATTTCGGAACAAGGTCCGCAAGGTCCTGTATCACCCATTTCCCAGAAATTATCGTGCTTGTTGCCGTTGATGATATGGTCTTTCGGCAGGAATTGTTCCCAATAAGAAGCGGCTTCGTCGTCACGGCTCAATCCTTCTTCGGGACTTCCTTCGAATACGGTTGCGTAGAGATGTTCCGGATTCAGTTTCAAGACATCTACCAGATATTCCCATGCCCAACTGATGGCTTCTTTCTTGAAGTAATCGCCGAACGACCAGTTACCGAGCATTTCGAACATGGTATGATGGTAAGTATCGTGTCCTACCTCCTCCAAGTCATTGTGCTTTCCGCTTACGCGCAAACATTTCTGAGAGTCCGCGACTCTTTTGTATTTCGCCGGGTGGTTGCCCAAAATAATATCTTTAAACTGGTTCATACCCGCATTGGTAAACATCAGGGTAGGGTCGTCTTTAATCACCATTGGAGCCGACGGAACGATGTGGTGTCCTTTCGACTCAAAGAAATTCTTGAATGAATCTCTGATCTCTTTTGCAGTCAACATATAATGAAGAATTATGAGTTATGAATTATGAACTATGTGGCTGTGGGATATGAGAGAAGGGAGGAATCTCCAATAAATCATAAATCACAGCTCATAAATTCGTAAAAACAGTGCAAAGATAGCTCGTTTTTATTACTTTTGCCGTATTAACAAGCGAAATATTTTCAAAAAGATGCGCAAAGTTTACTATATCTATAATCCACAGACGCAGACATACGATCGAATTTACCCCACCGTGCGGCAGCGTGCGCTTAGTATTTTGCGTCGGCTTTTCTATGGTATGGGGTTGGGAGCGGGCTGTTTTATCGTGTTGCTTCTTATCTTCGGCTCTCCATCGGAGAAGGAATTAAGAATTGAAAACAGCCGTCTTTTGGCACAATATAATGTACTTTCCCGTCGTTTGGACGATGCTATGGGGGTACTTCAGGATATTCAGCAGCGTGATGATAACCTCTATCGGGTAATCCTGCAGTCCGATCCCGTTCCTCCCGCCATCCGTCAGGCCGGTTACGGAGGTACGAACCGTTATGAGGAACTGATGGACTTAGCGAATGCGAAACTGGTGGTGAATACTACTCAGAAGTTGGATGTTCTATCTAAACGGCTCTATATCCAATCGAAATCTTTCGATGACGTGGTGGATATGTGCAAGAATCATGATGAAATGTTGAAATGTATTCCTGCCATTCAGCCTATTTCCAATAAGGACCTTCGTCAGACGGCTTCCGGTTATGGTACACGTATTGATCCTATTTACGGTACGACGAAGTTCCATGCGGGAATGGACTTTTCCGCTCATCCGGGAACGGATGTGTATGCTACCGGAGACGGAACTGTGGTAAAGGTAGGGTGGGAAACCGGATATGGCAATACCATTGAGATTGATCATGGCTTTGGATATCTCACTCGATATGCTCACTTGCAGGGGTTTAATACGAAAGTCGGAAAGAAAGTGGTGCGTGGAGAGGTGATTGGAAAAGTGGGCAGTACGGGAAAGAGTACCGGGCCGCATCTCCATTATGAAGTGCACGTGAAGGGACAGGTGGTGAATCCGGTGAATTATTATTTCATGGATTTAAGTGCTGAGGATTACGAGAAGATGATTCAGTTGGCTGCCAACCACGGTAAGGTATTCGATTAATTCTAAAAAAAAGACAGGGGTATTATGCTTAATACGGATAAAGAACTGAAACTATATTATTCCATAGGGGAAGTTGCCGATATGTTCGGAGTCAATACTTCTCTGCTCCGTTTTTGGGAAAAGGAGTTTCCGCAAATTTCCCCCAAGACTGCCGGTAGAGGAATACGCCAATATCGTAAAGAAGATGTGGAAACAATCGGGCTCATCTATCATCTGGTGAAAGAGAAAGGCATGACGCTTCCGGGCGCTCGCCAACGTTTGAAAGATAATAAAGAAGCTACTGTCCGGAATTATGAAATCATGAATCGGCTGAAGGCGATTAAAGAAGAGCTTCTGGCTATTAAAGGAGAATTAGATGGTCGCAAGTAAAGACGGCATGGTATAAGAATAATAAGAATTAAACGCAGATTTGCGCAGATAGTTCATATTCTCTTTGCGTTGCGTTAATCTGCGATAATTCTCGTTTAAAAATAGAATTTACTCTTCTACACGGCTCACCTGTTTGATATTCTGAATCTTTTTCAGATTGTTGCAGATAGTCTTTACATCCTCCACATCATGAACCCATAGCTGTATTTTACCCTCAAATATACCGTCTTCGGTTTCGATGGTCAGCTTGCGGATATTCACATTAAGCTGCCGGGAGATAACTTGCGTCACTTCGTTTAACAGTCCCATGCTGTCTATACCTTTTATATATATATATACGAGGAATGACAGTTCTTTGTGGGTATCCCATTCTGTGGCTAATATGCGGTTGCCGTAACTGCTCTTCAGCTTGGCGGCAACGGGGCATTGGCGTTTATGAATGATAATCCGGTCATTCTCATCCACATATCCCAATACGTCATCACCGGGAATAGGGTGGCAGCATTCTGCCATGATATATTTTTTCTGCAAACTTTCTTCTGTCAGTTTGAGCACTTGTTTCGGGTTGATCTTCTCTTTTTCCTGAGGTTCTTTCTCCTCTTGCTGCTTGTCTTTGTTGCCGTTGACAAAAGAGAAAGTAAGGTACTTCTTCCAGTTGCTGGTTTGCTTTTCTTTCAGTTCATTTTTGTCAGCTTCCCCCAGAATGATTGCTTTGCTGCCAATCGCTGCCAACAGTTCTTCTTCATTCTTGGCGTTATGGAACTTGCGCAACTTTTCGATGACAGCTTCTCCCGGTCGTATTTCCTCTTTTTTCAAGAACTCATTCAGTAGTTCTTCACCTATCTTTTGATTGGCTTTGCGCTCTTTGCGGAGAATTGCCGCTATCTTAGTGCGGGCGCGGGCGGTGGTCGCAAAAACTTCCCATTGCGGTTGCACACGTTGCGATTTAGAAGTTAATACCTCAACCTGATCTCCACTTTGCAGCTTGTGACTAAGCGGCACTAATTTGTGATTGACTTTAGCACCGATACAATGGCTACCGATGTCGGTATGCAGGGAGAATGCGAAGTCGAGTGCCGTTGAATTCTGCGGCATAGTCTTTAGTTCCCCTTTGGGTGTGAACACAAATATTTCGGAAGCAAATAAGTTCAGTTTGATAGTGTCCAAGAAGTCGATGGCGTCCGGTTGTGGGTCATCTAATATTTCCTTAATGGTCTTCAACCATTTTTCCAGTTCTCCTTCATCCTCGCTGCCTCCTCCTTCTTTGTATTTCCAATGTGCTGCAAAGCCTTGTTCGGCAACGTCGTTCATCCGTTCGCTACGGATCTGGACTTCGATCCATTGCCCGTTGTTACCCATAAGAGTCACGTGCAATGCCTGATAGCCGTTTGCTTTGGGATGGCTTACCCAATCGCGCAGGCGATCCGGGTGCGGCTTATATATTTTGGAGATAGATACATAGATGTCAAAACAATCATTGAGTTCTTCTTCCATATTGCGGGGCTCGAAAATAATCCGGACCGCCAGCAAGTCATAGATCTCTTCGAAAGGAACATGCTTGGTCTGCATCTTGTTCCAGATGGAATAGATTGATTTTACACGGGCGAGAATCCGGTATTTCAATCCCATCTTATCGAGTTGTGTACGGATAGGGGCTGTGAAATCATTAAAGACCTTATCGCGTTCGGCGGCTGTGGCGTTCAGCTTTTCCTCTATCTCTGCATATTCTTCGGGATGTTCGTATTTGAAGCTCAGGTTTTCCAGCTCGGTCTTTATCTTATAGAGCCCCAGACGGTTGGCCAGCGGAGCGTAAATATAGAGCGTTTCACCCGCAATCTTATATTGCTTGTTGGGCAACATCGAACCGAGTGTGCGCATATTGTGCAAACGGTCGGCTATCTTGATAAGGATAACCCGGATATCATTCGACATGGTAAGCAGTAACTTTTTGAAGTTCTCTGCTTGTGCTGAGGCGCGGTCGCCAAATATTCCACCGGATATCTTAGTCAGTCCGTCTACGATTTGGGCAATCTTCGGCCCGAAGATGTTTTCAATATCTTCAACGGTGTAGTCGGTATCTTCTACCACATCGTGCAATAAGGCTGCGCAGATGGAGGTCGAGCCCAAACCGATTTCGTTGCATACAATACTTGCAACGGCAATCGGGTGCATAATGTAAGGTTCACCCGAACGGCGTTTAATACCTTTATGCGCTTGGTTGGCGAAGTTGAAAGCTTTCGTGATGATTTCAACTTTCTTGCGATGTTTTGTGCTGAGATAATCATTCAGTAGTTGCTGGAACGCCTGATTGATCATATCTTCATCAGCTATTTCTTTTGGGGGCAGATTATCCATAATTGTTATCCTCTCATTTGCTTAGTTTTGCAAAAATAAGCAAATTTCCGAACGGTGCAAGCGGGAAACTGTTTATTTGTATATTTTCAATCGTTTTCCTGCTGCAATCTTCGTGTTAGACATTCCGTTCCATCGCTGTATATCCTTCACTCTGACTCCGTATTTCTCGGCAATGGACGATAAAGTGTCACCACTTTTTATCTTGTAATAGGTTGGTTTCCCTTTACCTGCAACTGCTGTCGTAGCCCTTCGTGTAGAAGGACTGATCTCTTTCACGGCAACGGTCTTACGGTTGCGGAACAATTCATCCGCACGATGTGCGAAAATTGTATCCTGCCTGTCGATAAAAGTGCTGATGGCTTCGATCGGTAGGCGGAGGGTATACGGTTTGTTATCACCCGGAATGATTTGTTTCTTATATTGCGGGTTCAGACTTTTGATTTGGTCCAACGGAACGTTGCACAAGTCGGCTATTTGCTCGAAGTGCAGGTTCTTGTTGACTTGTACGGTATCCGTGCTTGCCGGAATGTTGGTTTCCATCGGGCAGATATTATGATCGCAATAATAAGTCATCACATAGTTGGCTGCGATAAAGGCCGGTACATATCCGCGTGTTTCTTTGGGCAGGTAATTGTAAATCTTCCAATAGTCAGTTTCACCATTGGCGCGGCGGATTGCTTTATTGATAGTGCCGGGACCGCAATTGTAGGCTGCAATCACGAGATTCCAGTCACCGTAAATATCATACATCTCTTTGAGGTAGCGTGCGGCAGCCCAAGTCGCCTTGATTGGGTCGCGACGTTCGTCTACAAGACTATTCGACTCCAGTCCGTAAATCTTTCCCGTACCGATCATGAATTGCCACAAACCGGAAGCTCCGGCACGCGATACGGCTGAAGGATTCAACGCGGATTCGATAATCGGAAGGTATCTCAGCTCCAATGGAAGTCCGTATGCATCTAATGCTTCCTCGAAAATCGGCATATAGAAGTTGCAAGCGCTTAACATGAAAGAAACCTGGTTGCGCAAACGTCCTGCATACATATCGATAAATTTGCGTATGATATCGTTGTAGGGCATTTCCATGACAGCCGGAATGCGCGACAAACGGTCGATGTAAACCGAATCGCTGAACAGAGGGTTGATTTCCGCTGTGCTGCAATCTTTACCCAAGTCAATATAGTTTTTGGCTTTCCAGTCATTCAACAGGCTGTCGAGCGGGTATGTCATACTTTTAGGCAAGTCAATGCTCTCTTTGCGCTCAGTTCCATTTTCACGAATCACTACATCTACACTTTGCGCTTTTACTTGCGATGTTGCCACTAGTAAAAGGAAAATCATCGAACAATAGTTAACTAATTTCTTCATGCTTCAATAATAAGATCAATCTAAATTGTGTTTTTTAAAATCGTAATACACATTGCAATCCCACCGATTTGTTCTTCAAACTGGTAGAGCGGAATTGGTTGTTATTGTCAATAACAGCCGGTTCTACTTTCATACTCAGGTCGGGGGTGATATCGAAGTTGGACAACTCCGCATCTACGTATGCGTCGATGATAGAGATCAAGTAAACTCCGATAAATGCAAATATGCTGAGGTCCCGATAACGACGGAACATATCTTTTCTTCGTTTTATTGTATTTTTCAACTGCTCTTCGTTGTAGGTGGCGTTGGGCGGCAACAAGTCTTCGTAACTTTTTGTGTTCGGATTGCTGTCCATAATGTCCAGATAGGCTTGTGAGTAGTCTTTATACATTTTGCCATTCCAACTCAATGCGTATGCACATCCGGCAAATCCTCCATATATAATAGGCAGTTTCCAGTATTTGCGGTTGTAAATCTGTCCGCCGCCGGGAAATACGACTGCCAGCCAAGTTGCTTTGGTCGGATTCGGGATGAATATCTTTTTGTTGATATCCTTTGCGGGCGGCACGCTGTCTGCCTTAACCATGATGGATGCCGGCTGCTCAATCTTTTTTAATTCTTTCTTGTTGGCTGCATCCAGACTGTCGGCTATTTGTATACTGGCGGCCGACAGGCTGTCGAGGGGTACAAGCTCTTTGGAGGGAACAATCCGGATCGAGTCTTTCTTCAAAGAATCTTGTACAGCCGGTTCACGATGTCTGCGGGCACGGGCTTTCGGGGCTTCCCGTTGCGTGATAGTCGTGACCCTTTTCATTGGGGTGACAGTGGACTGTGCATACACATCAATCCCTGCCACCTGTAAAATACAGAGAAGCAGGGTGATGACGAGTAACTGATATTTCTTACTTTTTCTTGTCATTTACTTCTTTAGCGTGTCGAAGATTTCCATGATACGTTCTAGCTCTTCCTCGTTGCCGAAAGGAATGCTAATTTTACCTTTCCCCTTTTCGGAGCAGGTGAGTTGTACCTTGGTGTTGAAAAAGCCTGAGAGTTGTTTCTTCAGTAAGTTGAACTCTTCCGGAAGTTTGGCACGCTTCGGAGTTATTTTCCGCGTACCGCTTTTCACAGCTTCTCCTTCGCTTAATGATTTAACAATTTCTTCTACTTTGCGGACTGAATATCCGTGTTCTTGTATTTCCTCAAATATTTTAACTTGCAGTTTCGGATCACCCAGTGAAATCAACGCACGCGCGTGTCCCATGTCCAACTGCTTGTTCTGCAAAGCCATCTGTATGGGAGCGGGCAGTTTCAACAAACGCAGATAGTTGGCGATGGTTGTCCGGTTCTTGCCGATACGTTCGCTCAAGCGTTCCTGGGTCAGTTCATACTGGTCAAGCAGGTGCTGGTAGGCAAGTGCGATTTCTACGGCATTCAAGTCTTCACGCTGGATGTTTTCAATCAGCGCCATTTCCATCATGTTCTCGTCGTCGGCAGTGCGGATATAAGCGGGAATTGTTTTCAGTCCGGCTTTTTGTGAAGCGCGGTAACGACGCTCTCCGGCAATGATCTGATATTCATTGTCCGATATTTTGCGTAAGGTGATCGGCTGGATAATACCGATTTCGGCAATCGAATCAGCCAGTTCCTGTAAAGCTGTTTCGTCAAACTCACGACGGGGCTGGTTGGGATTGACAGCAATCTTTGCCAGTTCTATCTCATTAATGGAAGAAGAACCTTCGGTTTTCACATCATCCATCGAGAGCAAGGCGTCAAGTCCGCGTCCTAATGCATTTCTTCTCTGTGTTGCCATATCTTCTTCTCTTATTTATTTCGGTTGATAATCTCTTTAGCAAGAGCCAGGTGGTTCTTGGCACCGGTGGAATCCGCATCATAAAGAATGGTCGGAACACCGTAGCTGGGAGCCTCGCTCAGTTTGACATTTCGTTGGATAACGGTGTTGAACACCAATTCCTGGAAGTGGCGTTTCACCTCATCGTAGATCTGATTGGCCTGACGCAGACGTGAGTCGTACATCGTAAGGAGGAATCCTTCGATTTCCAGAGCCGGATTCAGTTTTGATTTGATGATTTTGATCGTGTTCAGCAGCTTACTGATACCCTCAAGAGCGAAATATTCGGCTTGTACGGGGATAATCACAGAATCTGCCGCTGTCAGGGCATTAATGGTGATAAGTCCCAATGAAGGCGAGCAGTCTATCAGGATATAGTCATATTCTTCCTTCAAAGGAGTGAGCACTTCTTTCAGAATCTTTTCGCGGTTTGGGAGGTTCAGCATTTCAATCTCTGCTCCTACAAGATTGATGTGCGAAGAGATTACTTTTAAAGAATCGATTTCCGTGTCGAGGATAGCGTCCTGTACGTTGGCTCTGTCAATAATACATTCATAGATAGTGCATTCCGACTGCTTAATGTCTACTCCCAGTCCGGAAGAGGCATTAGCCTGCGGGTCGGCATCTATCACGAGTACCTTTTTTTCCAGTGTGGCAAGTGAGGCTGCGAGGTTAATCGTAGTCGTTGTCTTTCCTACACCACCTTTTTGATTGGCTAAAGCAATAATTTTTCCCATATTCTCTAAATTTATTGGCAGCGAAATAAGTGATAAATCCTTAGAGCGCCTACGAAAAAAGAGAAACTTTGCAATTTCTGTTGATAAGTCACCTGTTTTGTTAATAACTGTCGGACGAAGCAGTTACAAAATCTTGCAGGTTCGTCATCTGTTTTTCTCTTTATGAGTTTGCAAATATACATATTTATATTGGATATCTATTCCTTTTTTTGCTCGCTTGCAGAAGATTAAGATTTGTAAACGGGTGGGAGAGGAGGAGATTCCGTCGCTTTCATAGAGTTTTAAAACTCTCTTTTTATTGTCACTTTTTAGACTTAACATGCTGATAGTCAAATGTGATTTGGTGATAATAAGGTGATAACAGGAAAAATAAGACCTTTTATTATCACCTTAATCCATTACTGTTTGGGCATTCGCGTGTATTATATGATTGACTATTAGTGTTTTGATGCGTAATCTGACTTTTGTATTCCTATGTATTAAGAAAGTCCTTTTTGACCGGAGGATTGAGCTTTTGCTGTGTTTTCTTCTGAATGAAGTAGTTGTTTAGTGGTTATGTTCTCTGTATATGATGCGGTATTTAAAGCCAAAGCCGGTAGATGTAACGTACAGACGGGGTACTGCAAATGTATTTGGAATGCATTGCGTTCCCGTTTCACGTACATGATTCGTTCGGATGATGTACGTGGACTTTCAGGTTTTCGTACGTGAACCGAATGGCTCATATACGTAAAACGGGTTATTATTACCCTCTAAATACATTAAACCTACCGTATAAATGTATTAAGTAAGCTGTATAATGTATTAAACAAGCCGCATGAATAACTCAATGTCCGGCTTGTATCCGGCTGAGAAAGCCGTTCTGACCGGAAAATGACCGCAGGCGGATTGAGTTTGTCGGTTGAACTTACGAAACTTCAATGGATTATATTTGACCAATGTTGGCATTCCGGCTTCTTTTTGCTACTTTTGTGCGAATAATTAAAAAAGGAAAGGATTGAATATATGGAAAATAAGAGGCCGTTGATACTCGTTTCAAATGATGACGGGATTATGGCTAAAGGTATTAGTGAGCTGGTTAAGTTTCTCCGTCCATTAGGAGAAATCGTGGTAATGGCGCCGGATTCACCGCGTTCCGGTAGCGGATGTGCGCTTACGGTGACACAACCTGTTCATTATCAATTGGTCAAAAAAGAAGTTGGGCTGACTGTATACAAATGTTCGGGAACCCCGACCGATTGCATTAAACTGGCTCGGAATACAGTACTCGACCGGACACCGGATTTGGTAGTGGGTGGTATTAATCATGGGGATAATTCGGCTACCAATGTACATTATTCCGGTACGATGGGAGTTGTGTTTGAAGGTTGTCTGAATGGGATTCCTTCCATTGGATTCTCTTTGTGCAATCATGCTCCCGATGCGGACTTTGAAGCTGCGGGACCTTATATACGCAAAATTGCCGCGATGGTACTGGAAAAAGGGCTTCCTCCTTTGACTTGCTTGAATGTGAATTTCCCGGATACGGCTGATATAAAAGGAATAAAGATTTGTGAACAGGCCAAAGGGTGTTGGACGAACGAGTGGGCTGCTTGCCCTCGTCTGAGCGATCCGAATTATTTCTGGCTGACAGGTGAATTTACCGATCATGAACCTGAAAATGAAAGGAACGATCATTGGGCGTTAGCAAACGGCTACGTGGCCATCACTCCGACGACTGTCGATGTGACGGCATATCACTTTATTGATGAACTTAATAAATGGTTTAATTAGTTGAAAATTGAAAGTTGAAAAAGAAAGCATGACACTCTATTGGTCATCTATCCCTACCAACTCTCAACTCTCAACTCTCAACTCTCAACTCTATGAAGTATTATCTGATTGTGGGCGAAGCCTCCGGTGACTTGCACGCTTCTCATCTGATGGCAGCTTTGAAGGTGGAAGATCCTCAAGCTGAATTTCGTTTTTTCGGCGGTGATCTGATGGCTGCCGTAGGCGGTACGTTGGTGAAACATTATAAGGAGTTGGCTTATATGGGATTTATTCCGGTGTTGCTCCATCTGCGTACTATCTTTGCCAATATGAGACGTTGCAAGGAAGATATCGTTTCCTGGAATCCGGATGTTGTCATTTTGGTAGATTATCCGGGATTCAATCTGGATATTGCCAAGTTTGTCCACGCAAAGACGCAGATTCCCGTATATTATTATATTTCTCCGAAGATATGGGCTTGGAAAGAATATCGTATCAAGAATATAAAGCGTGATGTGGACGAGCTTTTCTCCATTCTTCCTTTTGAAGTCGAGTTCTTTGAAGGAAAGCATCACTATCCTATCCATTATGTGGGGAATCCTACAGTGGATGAAGTGACGGCCTATCAGGAAGCGCATCCGAAAAATACGGCTGAGTTTATTGCGGATAATCAGTTGGAGAATAAACCGATTATTGCACTTTTGGCAGGAAGCAGAAAACAGGAGATAAAAGATAACTTGCCGGATATGTTGAAGGCGGCTTCTGCTTTCCCTGACTACCAACTTGTTCTGGCTGGCGCTCCTTCCATTGCTCCTGAATATTACGAACAGCATATAGGAGAGTCGAAGGTGAAAATTATTTTCGGTCAGACTTATCGTCTGATGCAACACGCGGATGCGGCTTTGGTTACTTCGGGGACGGCTACCCTTGAGGCGGCGTTGTTCCGCATTCCGCAGGTAGTTTGTTATCACACTCCGATTGGAAAAGTGATTTCGTTCTTGAGGCGTCATATTCTGACGGTGAAGTTCATTTCTTTGGTCAATCTGATTGCGGACCGTGAGGTTGTGAAGGAATTGGTGGCTGATACGATGACAGTGAAGAATATGCAGAGTGAACTGGAAAAAATTCTTGAAGATGACAAGTGCAGGAGTGAAATGCTGGCGGAATATGAGCGTATGGCTGAACGGCTAGGTCCGGCAGGCGCTCCTCGTCATGCGGCGCGCAAGATGTTGGAGCTGTTGAAAAAATAACTTTCTTTTTCTGAATAAACGTAAAGCCGATGCAATATTTGCACGGCTTTTTTATTTATAAGACAGAAGGTTGAAAAAGAAAGGATCTAACATGAAAAAATTTAAATGGCTTTTAGGAATTCTATTGTTGGCATTGGTGCCAATGTTGCAGTCATGTGACGATGACGACGATTATTATTCTATCGGAGATTTCAGTTGGGACTGGGCGACCGTACGTACAACCGGTGGCGGCGGTTATTTCCTGGAGGGTGACCGTTGGGGAATCATTGATCCGGTCAGCTCTTCCATTCCTTGGTACAGACCGGTAGATGGTGAACGGGTGGTTGCATTCTTTAATCCTTTGGCTGATATGAAAGACGAGAAGGGCGTTCAGGTAAAAATGGAAGGCATTCAGGATGTCTTGACTAAAGGGGTGGAAGAAATGAAAACTACGGAAGAAGAAGAGGAATTTGGAAATGATCCGATTGTGATTTATCAAGGTGATATGTGGCTAGGGGGAAAATACCTGAATGTTATTTTCCATCAGAACCTGCCTCGTTCGACGAAACATCGTATCAGCCTTGTTCAGAATCTGATGGATACGACTGAACCCGGTGAACCTGGTGACCCATCAGCACCGGAGACGGTAAATGTTGCTGAAGACGGTTATGTTCATCTGGAGTTGCGTTATAATACGTATGATGATGTGACCGGTTATTGGGGATGGGGACGGGTTTCCTATAATCTGGAAGATTTCTATCCGACGGAAGAGGATGGTGAAACTACGATGAAAGGTTTTAAAGTTACTATAAATTCAAAAGAAAATGGAGAAGGAAGAGTGATCGTTCTTGATTTCGACCATCCGGTAGGAGTGCCGGAAAAGGCGAAGGATGTGCATTCCACTTCTTCAATCCGATAACCTCTAACTATGATTCGCTGTATGTGAAAAAGGTCGGGAGCACTTCCTATGAAGTTCCCGACCTTTTCTTTTTATGATGTTGGTTTGTTTGATAATCCGATAAAGCGATTGGATTAGAACCAGGTTAGTGCATACAAATAAACGACCGCTGCCGGGATAGCCATTAAAGAACTGTCAAAACGGTCGAGCATTCCTCCGTGTCCCGGAAGAATAGTTCCCGAATCTTTAACGTGCAACTGACGTTTCAGCAGTGATTCTGTCAAATCCCCCCATGTGCCGAATATAACTACGACTAAAGCTAGCCCTGCCCATTCCGGCATGGACATCACTGGGAAATAATGAGCAAGTATGAAGGCTACTCCGATCGCTACTACTCCGCCGCCGATAGAACCTTCCCATGATTTTTTAGGAGAGATACGCTCGAACAATCTGTGCTTTCCGATAAGCGAACCGATGCAATAAGCACCTGTGTCATTCAGCCAAAGGAAAATAAAGATAGATAGTGGTAGAATAGGGTTATAACTTATGCTGCTGTATTCCGGATCGTTGTGGAAAGCTAATACATTCAGTAAAGCGAATGGAAGTCCGATGTAGAGTTGGCTGAACATGGAATAAGCCCAGTTAAGCACGGGATTCTCTTTCTTCAGATACAGCTCGCTGATCATCATATACAGCAATAGCAGTACGTAGGGGATAAAGATTTTGGAATCAGCCGCGTCAATGCAGAATCCCATGATGGCAAGAAACAGATAAGCGCCGCCCAGCATATTGATAGCCTTGTTTATCTGAACCCCTTCCGCACGCATATTAACCAGTTGTCCGAACTCATAAATGGCGAGTGCGCTAATGGCGGTAAATAAGATGCCGAAGCTAAATGCGCCATAGAGGATGCATCCTACCAAAATAGCAACAAAGAGTACACCTGTGATGGCTCGTTTTATAAAATTGTTCACAATCAGCTCGTTTTTTAATTGATTAAACAGTGGCTTATTTTTCTTTATCGGTAGTCGGTTCCGTAGATGTATTTTTCTCTACAGTGACTTTAGAACCTTCTATGGTAACTTTTCTTTCCGCAGCTTTTTCTTCCGCAGAATTCTTGGCTTCCTCTTCTTTTATCTCTTTTTCTTCCCCTTTCAGCTTTTCAGCAAGTTGCTTTTCTGCTTTAGCCGCATCCTGGCTTTCTTTGGCTGCCATGATTTCTTCTGAACGGGAAGCCCAAGGACGCTTTCCGAAAATACGCTCAACGTCTTCCGCAAAGATCACTTCTTTGTCAATCAGTAATTGTGCCAATTGATTGTGACCTTCCTGATGTTCAGACAGGATCTTTTTGGCACGTTCATACTGTTCGTTGACCATCTTTTTTACTTCTTCGTCGATAAGCTCGGCTGTTTTCTCGCTATATGGACGGTTGAAGGAGTATTCTTCGTTGTTGTAATAACATAAGTTAGGCAGCTTATCACTCATTCCTAAATAAGCAATCATACCGTATGCCTGTTTCGTAACTCTTTCCAGATCGTTCATTGCACCGGTAGAGATACGGCCGATAAATAAGTCTTCGGCTGCACGTCCTCCCAGCGTAGCACACATTTCATCGAGCATTTGTTCTTTTGTTGTGAT
>ENA-ORVB01000135-ORVB01000135.1-human-gut-metagenome-genome-assembly--contig:-NODE-135-length-63205-cov-2.9635_pt1 | contig 63205 bp, 68 predicted proteins | sample MGYA00242090_ERZ509231 | MGnify/ENA primary metagenome ERZ509231 (study PRJEB26280, sample SAMEA2338798) | human gut metagenome | biome: human gut; feature: human-associated habitat; material: faeces...
GATTTCCATTGATACGACGGCTTACATAAGAATCCTCAGTTGCTCTTACGGCTCGCCCATTTTCCTGAAAATAAAACCATTCTCCCATCTCTCCGCTGGTAACCACTGTGGAGACTTCTCCATCTTCCGGGGAGCTGTCCTCATCCCATTCCAAAGCTAGCCAGCCGGTTTTCATCGCTCCGTCGTTTTCATCACCCAGATAATACAGATTTTCATCATCTGTAAACCAGCCATAGTCCATAGTTCCATCGCTGTCAAAATGATAACGGTTTCCATTGATCGTCTGCCATCCATCCGTTACAGTCCGACCGCTTTCACTCAGGAAAAACCATCCTCCGTCAGAGTTAGGCGCATCATCGGTTCCTTCCTCTACATAAATCCACTGATTAGAAACTCTGGCACCATCTTCATTCACATAATAGCTATCCTCGACCCACTGATCTGTGGCCATAACGCCGTCAGAGTCTAAATAGTAATAATTGTTTCCAGATTGTCTCCATGCGTCTGTTACCCTGTTTCCTGAACTATCTGTGTAGATCCACTGCCCATCTTCCTGCTGCCATGCAGCAAATGATGTCATAGCCATCCCTGCAGTTAATGCTGTCGCTGCCGTCAGCATCAATACCATTTTTTTCCTTCTTCTCATCGTATTTCACTCCTTTGTTTTTCATTTATCAGGAACAAAAGCAATTATAGGCATATGAAATAACAGAAGGCTAACAAAAGCCTAAAGAAAGACTAAACTCACCTTTCTTTTTTCTTACAATACCAAAATACAAAAAGACAGAAAAAACGATCTCCTGAAAAGAGATCGCCTTTCGAGTGCATTTTATGAGTGATGTAAGCAATTAAAAGGAGTTTTTTGTACCTCTGATTTGGTACATCCTTATATTATGAGGTAAATCTAACATCCAGCTAACAGGCTGCTAAACTTTTTCTAAATCATTTCTGTCATTTAGTTTATCCGAAACCGATATCCCACTCCCCATACAGTTTCAATCATTTTAGGATTCGACGAATCCTTTTCCAACTTTTGACGCAGACGATTAATATGTACAGTAATCGTGTCTGTTGTGCCCATGGAGTCCATTCCCCAGATCCTGTCAAACAGCGTTTCTTTTGAAAATGCTATGTTGGGGTTTTCCGCCATAAAAAGCAAAAGCTCAAACTCTTTATTTCCTATATGAAGCTCTGTACTACGACCGTCCTCCTTCTTCTCCAGAAGCCGCTGATGGATTTTTATATGCGAGCGCACTCTCGCTACCAGTTCAGCCGGACTGAATGGTTTTACCATATAATCATCCGCTCCCAGGCCTAAACCACGTATTTTATCTACATCTTCTTTGCGGGCCGTTACCATAATAATTGGAAGATCCTTTGTTTCTCTAAGCTTCCGACAAATTTCAAATCCGTTTCGTCCAGGAAGCATTACATCCAAAATCACTGCGCTATAGTTTCCGTCCAAAGCCTTTTTCAATCCCTGTGTTCCATCCAATTCAATTTCCACATCAAAGCCACTGGCTTCTAAATAGTCTCTCTCCAGTTCCGCAATCAGTTCGTCATCCTCTACAATCAGTATTTTCAGCAAATGACTCACCTCTTTCTGTTTTATTTTCTTCTATAGTGGAAATTCCAGGTATTTCCATGATCACAGCCAATCCATTTCTGTTTTCAGCCCATACCGTACCTCCGTGAGCACGAATAATTTCCCTCACAACAGCCAGACCAATTCCGCTTCCTTTTCCTGAATGGCTTCTTGCATCATCTGTTCGGTAAAAGGTATCAAAAATCCTTCCCAGGCTTTCTTCCGGCACTCCTGGACCATCATCCTGGTACTCGACCTGGATACGGGCTTTTTTCATATGCCTTGTAATACGGATCAATACATGGGAATCCTCATTTTCTCGATACCGGATTGTGTTTGAAAAAAGATTATCGAATACCCGCTTCATCTCATTGCCGTCGAAATTCAGAGGATATTTCTTCTCTGGCGCTTCCAGACGGATATTCACATGATTCTGCTTGGCTTCTTCCACATAAGTAGACAGATACTGCTCAAAAAACACTTTTAGATCTCCTCGTTCCATATGATAGGTCACTCTCCCACTTTCCAGCCGGTTATAATCAGAAAGACTATCCACCAGACGCTCTAAATCTTTTGCACGGATTTTAATAGCTTTTAAATACCGCTGCTGTTTTTCCGGCGTATTGGCAATTCCTTCTATCAGACCGTCCAGATAACCGCCAATTGATGTCAATGGTGTTCTAAGATCATGGGAAACACCATTAATCATTTCCCTTCGCTGGTTTTCATTCTCCAGGCGCTGCTCCACCGACTCTTTCAGATAGGCTCTCATCTGCTCAAAATCCTGACACACCTGCCCGAATTCATCCCGTCTATGATAATCAATCTCTGTATCCAGATTTCCGTCACGGATATCCCTTGTTCCCTTTCTTAATTTCTCCAAAGGCGTTAAAACACATTCTGATATCCACCATGATAAAATCCAGTTGACAATCAGGGTAACTGCAAAAAACAACACCAGTAAAAGAAGCACATATTTCATAATATACATACGGAAATAGGATTCTACCTGACATTCCTCATCTCCTCCGTTTACTGCAATGATGGAAAACTCTTCTCCGCCATGAGCAAATGTATTTTTAATTACTGATACATTATCAAGGCTGGCTGTCAGCATTTTAGCCGTGTGGAGCGCATCCCCTGCTGTTTTTAGCGCTGTTTCCATGTCTTTGTCAGAGATATTGGAGTAAAGAACTGTCCCTTCCCGTTTTACTAGAAAATGGTATCCCATTTTTGTAAGTTTTTTTTCCAAATGATACATCGTTTCATTCTTTTTTATTTTATCATTCTCATTCTGAATATTGTTTCCCCAGTTGTTTTCCCAAAGCTCCTCCTGATAAGTATAGATCAGGCTCTGGGCAGACTGAATCCCATTTTCATCCTGATACATGGTTTCTATGGAATGCCAATAGCTTCCTACCGATCCATATCTTGCAGCCAGAACGGCAATTAAAATCGTTATGATCGGGATAATTACCATTAAAATATTCGATAATCTGATTTTGTTTTTGATTGTCATAGTTCTCTCCACTTTCTTCTGTTCCCATTTCCATACACCTTCTCTACAGTATCCATGCTACAGATTACACATTCCTAACAAAAATCTAAACAATTCCTAAACTCCTTGAATAACAGGGAAAAGACAGTTATAATTCTAACCAAAAGGTGTGAACAGGAGGAGCAGACTATCATGTATAACCGCCATTTAGATACATTTATTCAGGTTGCTGACAGCGGAAGCTTTCTAAAAGCTGCAGATAAGCTCTATATCTCTGCTAATGCAGTAACAAAGCAAATTAATCTCCTGGAAAGCCATCTGGATATCAAACTTTTTAATCGAAGTACCCAAGGTCTGGAACTGACAGAAGCGGGCAAATTGATTTATACGGAAGCCAAAAAAATAATCCGCCATTCTAAAACAGTGCTCCAAAAAGCACACGAGCTGGAACAGAAAAAAAATTATACCATACGTATTGGTGTCTCACTTATGAATCCGGCAGCCATTCTTCTGAAACAATGGAAACAGGCAACCCAGCTCTATCCTGATGTTCATCTCGAAATTGTTCCCTTTGAAGACACTGTCCCCGCATTTTTAGAGGTTCTGGACAATCTTGGCTCTAAAATCGATCTTCTGTCCTGTCCCTATGATACAAAACACTGGGGAGATCGCTATAACTCCTTTCATCTGATGGATCTTCCCCTGAGAGTTTCCTGCTCCAAATCCCATTCTTTGGCAGAAAAAGGCTCTCTGACGTTGGAGGATTTATATGGTCAGACTCTGCTCCTTGCCAATCGGGGGCTGAACCCCTATACGGATCCTGTCTGGGATGCGCTGGAATCCATGTATCCCCAGATCCATCTAAAAGGTGTTGACTATATTGATATCCACCTGTTCAATCAGCTGGTTACCTCCCAGGAACTGCTGCTGTCTGCTGAATGCTGGGACAATGTTCATCCGCTTCTGACTACTATACCTGTTGATTGGAACTTCACGATGCCATATGGACTTATTTACTCGAAAAATCCTTCCCCCGAACTGCTGCAGTTTCTTCTGGCTGTGGGGCAGGTGGAAAGTGTATAAAATATTCCTCTATGACAATAGGCAGATGTTCGGGAAATTTACTTTCATCTAACATCTGCCCATCTATCCATCTACTGCTTCTTTCATTTGTTCAATGTGCTTCCGTATATTTTACTTATCTGACAAAGTTCGTAAATACTGCGTCCTCTTTCTCCGGCAGTTTTACTCCTGCATTTTTTGCTGCCTCCTGGCACTTCAGCAGATACGCCATGTTTCTTCCCAAGACCCGCATAGTATATAAACCTTCCTTATCTTCCTCTACCTGCTCTGGAAGCGCCCCATGAACCATATTCCAATACCGTGAAGACACAACCGGCATTTCCTGAATTGTAAAATATTTATTCATCTGATCAAATGCCGCTGTAGTTCCCGCTCTTCTGGCAGAAAGTACTGCTGCGGCCGGCTTCATATACAATCCCTGATTTTGATTCCCGCAGAGTTCAGAATAAAATAATCGATCCATAAAAGCCGTCATATTTCCACTGACTGCTCCATAATGAACCGGAGTACCAAAAATAAAGCCATCTGCCTCATGTACCTTATCACGAATCTGGTTTACAATATCATCAAAAACACATTTTCCAAGTTCGGAACATTTTCTGCATCCAATGCATCCTGATTCAGTGTACCTGCTGCTTCCTGTAATGCTCTGTTAGTACAGCCCGCTTTATGCGGGCTGCCGTTTACCAATAGTACCTTCATACTCTTTCTACTCCTTTACTGTCCCAGACCAAGTTCCTCTACCCAGCTGGTTACATCCTCTGCTGATACACCTGAACGGAATCTCATACCTTCCTGCCAGTCCCCTGTACCTGCCATCTCTGCCAGCAGTTCGCCGCTCTGTCCAAGTCCGGAGCTGGAAGAGGTTGCAAAGGGAATAACTGTCTTACCGGTAAAATCATTCGCTTCCACAAAACCGTCTACCGGCCATGCTGCAATTCCCCACCAGATGGGATATCCAATGAATACGGTATCATAGGAATCCCAATCCTCTACGGTTGAGGAAACCAGTTCTACCTCCCGCTCAGCCTCATTTTCATGTTCTCTTGTCACTCGGCTGTTATCATCAGTCCAATTTAAGTCTGCATCCGAGTACGGCTCTGCAGGCTCCAGCTCAAATAGAGTTCCTCCAGTAACCTCAGCTATGGTGTTTGCCACCTCCTCCGTATTCCCGCTGGCTGAATAATAAACTACCAGAGTCTTTCCTCCCTCGGCATCTGAATTCTCTGCCTCTTCTGTTTCAGCTTCTGCCTGAGAGTTATCTGCCTGCGCCGCAGTCTCTGTATCCTGTGCCTCACTGACCGTTTCCGTTGTCTGTACTTCTGCCGTCGTAGCTGCCGCTGTCTGTTCTGCTGTATTAGAAGAACCGCAGGCTGCCAGAATCCCTGCCATAGCAGTACCAATAATTGCTATTGAAATCCATTTTTTTAATTTCATAATATCTCCTTCCGTTGATTGCCAAATTATTTTCACAGTATTATTGTAATCCCGCTTCGTCTAAAAAAGAATCCATGAAAAAGCGTGACCTTTTCCAACCTTTTGGTTAGAGCTTCCTCTGTCGGCCGGCTGTTCTCTGTAAAAGTCCTGCCGCATAATAAGAAACAAAGATGAAGAATCCCATCATGGCCAGATGTTCCAACAAAAACACAGCTAAAGACTTATTAAAATCAATGAAAACAAAGTGGGTTTTTAAAAACAGGTACGAAACAATATCTGCATCATAAAAGGCATAAGCCCCATATGCTGCTATCAGTAAAGCTGTCCCTTTGAGAACCGCAGCCCGTACTTTTGACGGCTGAATCTTGAACCTGTTTCGGAAAATCCCCATGAGCATCTTCCAGTGCATCCCCAAATGAATGCTCATCAGTACAAATCCCCAGTAGCCACAGAACATATGGGTGAGTCTGGCCGTCTCCGCTCCGCTTCTGACAGGCAAAAAATCAAATATATGGTTGGAAATCATAATTCCGCTGATCATGGATCCTGTCATTGTCAGAAACAGCAATGCCGCCACCCCTGTCTGTGCGGCACGGTACCCACCAAAGCGCCCTTTTCCCAGTGCCCGAATCCATGAAAGGTTAAGGAGATGGTGCAGGATAACCAGCAAAAACATCCCCATTCCCAGCCACTCGTGTGCTTTTTCACCCAGCAGGGAATATGGCATCAGAAGCAAAAGTGTTATCGTCATCAGACAGTCAACTGCCATTTTTATTCTTACTTTCCCTGCTGCATGGCTGCTTTTTCTTCTGGAAGCCCCTTTAACATGTTTCCTCATAAGCGCTGCTTAATTTTCATTCCGTCTGAGAATGCATTTCCCACCCTGTCTCCCAACCGATAATATCCATGGTGGACCGCATCATATGTAATCGGAATAAACTTAGCCAAATCAATCTCTCCATCCTGACCGAGGATACGCTCATCCGCACTAACATTCCTGATTTCTCCAATAAATTTACTGCTGTCTACTATCTTACTTAATACACACTCCAATGTCAGTGGCAATTCATTAATGATCGGCGCATTCACAAACTCACTTTTTGTAGTCGTAAATCCGGCTTTTTCCATCTTATCTGTGATTTTATTAGCTGAAACAAGACCAACATAATCACAGGATGCCAGATGACTTAAATCTGCTATGCTAACGGTAAATGCTTTTGTTTTTAAAATATTATCGGTAGTTTTGTGTGGACTCAGATCCAGAATTATTTCATTTCTTCCTACAATACCGCCCCAGGCTGCATTCATGGCATTGGGGATTCCCTGCTCATCATATGAACCAATAATCATAACAGGCTGAGGATATAAATATGGCTGTGGTCCAAAATTTTTTCTCATGTTATCATTTCTCCTGCTTTGATACAACACTTCTCAATAAACAAATTGCGTACGTTGCAATTAGCGTATTCCAACCTTGTAACCCGTTGTATTCCGCTATTGTAACCGCCAAATAATAATGCGGTCAGATATAAAATTACCCCAGCCCTTTGCGAGTTGGAGTAATTCACTATAATTCACATGCGATTTTTGATAGATTGGAGTTTTTCACTCCAGGGTGCAAGCTCTGCAAGCTGATCATCGGTCATCTCTTTCGTTGGACGATGCTCCAGCAGAAATTTCAGATATCCGTAAATGTTCAGGCCGTGCGCCTTTGCCATCTCAACCATTGTATAGACTATAGCACTGGCATTGGCTCCAGAGACAGAATCACTGAACAGCCAGTTCCGACCGACTGTAAACGGACGGATCGCGTTCTCGCTGAGATTGTTTGTGAAGCTGCAGCGGCCATCCTCCAGATAGGTCTCCGCCGTTTCCCGCTGGTTAAGGACATGATTCACCGCTTTATCCATGCGGGTATTCCGGACTAGCTTTTGCTGTTCAAGCCACAACCAAAAAGCCTCCAGAACAGGTTTTTCCTTCTCGAGACGCAGCTGCTTCCGCTTTTCATAATCACCGGGATATTTTTTGTTAATGGAATCCTCTATGGCAAACAGGCGGTTACAGTACTGGACTCCTTGCACTGCAGGCTGGCTGTAATCATACGGTTTCCCTTTGGGAACGGCGTCGATAAAGTACCGACGGATGTGCGCCCAGCAGGAACATCGTTTGATATCCGGCAGGCTGTTGTAACCCTGATAACCATCCGTTTCCAGATACCCGTGATAGCCTTTCAGGAACTCCTTTGCATGGCTGCCGCTCCTGGTTGGAGAATAACCATATAAGATAATGGCCGGGAGGCCGTCTTCACCGCTGCGGAACAGCCACATGAAGGATTGCGTCTGTGCCCGACGTTCTTCTTCCTTCAGTACCTGGACCCTTGTCTCATCTGCCATTGCGAAGCTGCGCTTCAGCAGTTCCCGGCGGAAGTACTCATACATTGGCTGAAAGTAATTCCTAGAGCAATAGATGATCCAGTTGGCAAGTGTTGTCCTGCTGATCTGGGCACCATACTGTTTCCAGTCTTTCTCCTGACGGTAAAGGGGAAGTCCATTGGCGTATTTCTGATACATCGTCCATGCGACAGCGGATGCGGTCGCCGGACCTTTTCCTACCAAAGCCTGCGGAACCTGAGATTTTACGATCACAGGTTTTTCGGCATCTCCCAGGCCTTCTTTACAGGACGGACAGCCATAGCTCTGACTGTAGTATTCGATCACTTTGCATGTGGCCGGGATGAATTCCAGTTCACGGCGGACATACTCTTCGCCGATCAGGACCATCTGCGTACCGCAGATCGGGCAGACCTGATCTTCTTCCGGAAGAGGAATGATTACTTTTTCGACCTTCAGTCCTTTGAAAAGATCCTCATGGGTTGCCTTCTTCTTGCGGATATGCTCCCGGATCACGGTCTCTTCTTCCAGAAGGGAGAGATCCTATTCCACTTCCGCTTCATCAAAAAGATTCTGCTGTCCCGGAATGTCATCGGATCTTCGTTCACTGGAGGAACCGAAAAGCTTTTTGGTCAGGTAGTCCACCTGTTCCTGAAGGGCTTTCTCATGGTTGGATTTTTCGTCAATGATAAGACGGAGAGATCTGATCAGCTCCGTCTGCTCAGAGACCATTGTTTTCAGCCCGGTTATGGTGTCCTTCAGCTCTCGCAGCTGGATGTCTTTTGCACTGGAAGCCATTGTTCTCTCCTTGGATTTGATACCTCTATTATACCAGAAATACAGCCATTCCTAAAAGAAAACAAGTGCTGAAAAACGCTGAATTTATAAGGAAATCTGCCATTTTTCTGTGCAGGATTTTTACCGGGATCCAGATGCTTTTTTACTCTGCTTTGAGTGCTTTTGGCTGGTCGATATCAATTCCTGACATCAGCCAGTCGAACTCCCGCCAGGAAAGATTCCGGACTTCCGACTGCTTCCGTGGCCATTGATAGCCGCCCCGGACAGACAACCGTTTATAGATCAGAACAAAACCATCCGGTTCATGGAACAGAGCTTTGATCCTGTCCCGTCTTCTTCCACAGAACAGAAAGAGCGCACTGGATGTCGGATCCATCTTAAGCTGGTCTTCGATAATGGCACAGAGACCGTCGATCGATTTGCGCATATCTGTATAGCCGCAAACAATGTAGATTTTTTCAAGGCCGGAGATATCACCTAACATGAGGTTTCCCGGATCAGGCGGAGTGTTCTGGTGAGCAGGACAGGATCGGCATCATTGCTGATGCGGATTGTCACATCATTCATGGACACTTCAATCGTATGTGAATTGTCAAGGTTCGTTTGGTGCATCTGCGATGCTATATGCTGTTCCGGAAGGTGATCCGGAACAATGTCAATGGGAACCACGTCCTGCTTTGAACGAGGGTTCTCACAATGACCATAATTCGGTGCCGGGATCTGATTCGATGCTGCTTTCCTGCAGCGGCTGACCCAGTTATAAAAAGTGCTTACTGCGATGTCGTTTTCACGGCACCAGTCAGCATCTGTCATGCCGCTTTGGCGGCATTCCTTGATAAGCCAGATCTGTTCCGTCATCGGAACACGAGCTTTGCGAGTAATTGCCATAACCTATCCTCCGTAATTGTAGTGAAATAGTCTAAATATCCTTCGCCTGCAATTATAGAGGGAAACAGAGTATTAGGAAATCCGCAGGAATATTTGGCGCTTACGCAATAATAAAATTCTGTATCGGAAAAGCTAAAGATACCGCTGATAAAGCATTCTCTCCATAGTGGCTTACAAAAAGGCTGTCTACCACATTATACAATGCACCTATCAACATTGATAAAACCATTGGTGCCGCCATTGTAATCAAAAGTTTGTTAAGCGGCATTGTTTCCATGTAAAGTATCTTTCAGGTAGAACTTTACGTCTCCCGGTTTGAACTGCATCAGGAACTTTGCTCTCTCATCCGTGTTTTTTGAGGCAGAAAATCTCACAAAAAATTGACATTTATATGTAATAGTCGTTTGAATATATTCCGACGGCCGATGGCTGTTTGTAATATACAGTTATGATCAATCAAAATCACTGCTGAAACTATAATTTTTCCATGTATCCATTTCACTTAACCGGCTTTCATACTCGGTTTTTAATGTGGCCACAGAATCACTTCCAAGAGGCAGGCGTTTGGGGATGGACTCCAGTCCTACAATCTGAGCAATGGTTTTTCCTGCACGTACCGGATCTCCAGGCTGGTTTTGCTGGTCATTTACATTTTCCAGATACATGCTGCTCACGGTGTTCTCGTAATCTGCAATATGTGATTTTGCCCCACGCAGTGCACCGTAAAATCCTGTGCGGAATGCGCCTGGCTCAATGATCAGTACCCGGATTCCCAATGGGCCGCATTCTTTATAAAGTGTGTCGGACAGAAGTTCCAGAGCGCCCTTTGCCGCGGAATACCATCCGTTGCCGATTGCTCCGCGAATGCCTCCCATGGAGCTGAAATTAACGATCGTCCCGCTTTTTCTTTCTCTCATCTGCGGCAATACATCGCGGATCAGTGCCGCCGGACCAAAGAAATTGACCGCGAACAGTTTTTCAATCTCCGATTCTTCGGTCTCCTCTACTGCTCCACGGTATCCATAACCGGCGCAGTTTACCAGTACGTCAATCTGCCCAAACTGCTCCGTGGCCTTTGCAACTGCGTTTTTCCGGCTCTCTCCGTCTGTCACATCCAGACTAAGAGCCAGCGCAGTATCCGGATATGTATTCTGCAGTTCCTGAAGCTTATCCGGATTCCGGTCCGTCAGCACGACCTGATCTCCCTGCTCCAGCACTGCGCTGGCAATTCCTTTTCCAATACCGGACGCACATCCGGTGATCAGCCATGTTTTTTTCATAGATTAATGTCCCCTTTCTGGTGAGATGTTATTTGTTGCTGTTCATTGCTGCCTTCATTTGTGCGTAGGTCGGCGGAAGGAAGTCCTTATTGCCTGGTTTTGTACATAAGCTGACAATGATCATTACAATGCCGCTGGCAAACATTCCCGTTACTCCTGGTGACAATGGAAGCGGATGTTTCCAGATGCCCAGAAATGGTCCAATATCAATGACGAAACCTGTAATCATGCCCCAGAAAGCACTGGCTCTGGTTGCTCTGCGCCAACGCACAGCCAGATCTACGATTGCTCCCGGAGGATCCAGTGCAATCCATGTGCTGATCACAGTTAATACCAGTACTGCCGCCTGACTGTAGCGGACTCCTTTTTTGCCTTCGATACTTACATGAAAAATATCTGCAAGAATATCTTTTACCAGAGAGCTTGCAGCAGAAAACATCAGAGCTGCTCCGGTAGACATGATACAGGATAAGCATGCTGCAATCACAAGTCCGGTAATCAGCGGTGAACCATAATTTGCCAGAAATACCGACATTACCGTATCAATGCTTTCGATTACCGGCATATTTCCAACTGCGGTCTCATGCATCATAAACATTCCGGCAACCGGAACAAAACAGATTACGGCATAGGACAGGGTAGCCATGGTCAGGCACATAGGATACAGACGATGGTCCTTAATCTGAACAAACTTAATCACGGCTGCTGGATTCCCCATCATTCCAATGCTATAAATAAAGGTAAATCCAAGGAAAGTCCAGAGAGGTACTTTGTCATTCAGTACGGATACATTTCCGATATCCACAAATCACATAAATACTTGCTGCACAGGCAATAAACATCTGGATTACACTGACAAGTGCGTTACTGCTGTTTCCGCCAAGAAGCGTATACAGTAATGTAACTGCCACTCCAATCAATACAGCCATCTTGTAATCCATGCCGACAAGACCGGCAAATAGATTGCCAATCGACACCCACTGTGCCATTCCGTAAAACAGATTTCCCAGTAAAATCGTTGGAATCAGAATATAACGCAGTTTGCGTTCCTCATAAATATCTACCAGAATTTCCGTGATCGTCGTGCAACTGTGATGTTCACTGTAGCGGCGCATTGGTTTCGCCAGCAGCAAATTGGCCAGAAGCACACCTACCATTCCCGAAGTCATACAGATTCCAAATACGATAGGCCAGCCTTTTGTATAAGCCTGTCCCGGCACACCCAGAAACATGGCTCCACTCATGGCCGTTCCTACCAGTGAAAATGCGACGGCCAGTGGCGGAAGCTGATTTTTTGATGTAAAATAATCTTCCGCATTGGCTGTTTTCGCTTTTCTTGCTGTGATAAACCCAGCACCAATACAAGCCAGAAGATATACAGCAACCACTCCCCACATTTGTGCAGCATTTGACATACCCATCACTCCTCTTCCTTATAAAGTGTAGTACCACATTTCAAAACCTTCTCCACATGTTTCTTCCGCTTTTTTCCCCTCATAAATTCCGCGGACACCAATGTAAACAGAAAGCGCAACGTCGATAACTGGCCATACTACAGCCAGAAGAAAAGCACCAAATGTAAGCCCCATAATCATACTCCATACCTCCATACCTTTTATTCATTATGAAATACCGGATCACGCTTCTCCCGAAACGCAGCCACACCCTCCGCAAAATCTTTAGAAGTCTGCATGATGCTTGCAATCAGGCGCTCATGCTCCAGGCATACTTCCAGGGACATCTCTGCAGCATTGTTGCACATAATTTTGGAATACTTCACTGCAATCGGCGCCTGTTTGATGATCTGCCCCATCAGTTCATCGCAGGCTGGCATCAGTTCGTCTGGTTCCACCACTTTGCTGACGAATCCCATCTCTTTGGCTTCTGCAGCAGTATAATGTTTGCTGGTAAAGATCATTTCCTTAGCCACAGTCACACCAAGGATTCTCACTGCGCGGCTAGGTCCGGTATAACCCGGCATAGCGCCCAGTTTTGTTTCAGGGAAACCAATTTTTGCCTTGGAACTGGCAATTCTGAAATCGCAGCAGAGAGACAGTTCAGCGCCTCCGCCAAGTGCATATCCATTGATGGCTGCAATCACAGGGCGTGGAAATCTGGCTACTTTATTAAAGGTTTCATGAATGTACAGAACGGATCCGAAACCTTCAGTTTTTCATCCTGCAGGTCTGCTCCGGCCACAAAGCTTCTTCCGGCACCTGTCAGGATCACACCCCAGATTTCTTCATCCTGACTCATCTGGTCAAACAATGTGTTCATAGATGCAAAGGTATCCAGACTCAGCGCATTTAACGTTTTCGGATTATCAAACGTCAGATACGCAACATGCCCCTTCTGTTCAAAATGAATTACTCCCGGATACTCTGATAAATAACTGCTCATCTTATCACCCTTTCTGTCATTCTCTGGTATTTCCCATACTGACTGACCCGTTTCCTACAATTATGGCAATCAGTTCTGCCGGAACTTCTTCCTGATTTTTCAGATAATGAAAGGAACCGTCTCCTGTATAGGTGGCATCTCCCGGCATCAGAATATGTTCGCCGGTTTCATCTCCAGTAAGCAGCGTTCCTGATAACACATAATAAATTTCTGCTTCATCATGATGGGTATGAATGCCAAACTCCGTTCCTGGTTCCAGTACGATATGGTTTAACAGTCTTACCCCTTTCATTTCCCGTTCCTCAAACAGATATCGCACATGAGCGCGTCCTATTCCTCCACATACATCTTCTCTCAGCTCTGTTCGCTGTTCTTTCTGCTTCTTTACCATTTGGTCATCCCCTCGTTCTTTATGATTTCAGTTTTCTGACCTCCGCAGTGAGTGCCGGAAGTACCTGAAACAGATTGCCCACGATTCCATAATTGGCAGCGGCAAAAATAGGTGCATCTGGATCCCTGTTCACGGCTACGATATAATCTGATCCGCTCATTCCGGCAAGGTGCTGAATAGCACCGGAAATACCACAGGCAATATAAAGCTTCGGGGAAACGGTTTTTCCGGTCTGTCCTACCTGATGTTCATAAGGAATCCAGCCATTATCTACAGCTGCGCGGGATGCCCCGACTACACCGCCAAGCGCATCGGCCAGCTCACGAATCACAGCAAAGCCTTCCGTTCCACCCACACCGCGTCCTCCGGCTACGATCACTTCGGCTCCTTCCAGATCTACAATGGTTTTTGCTGCCTCCTGGACAGTTCCCAGAAATCTGGTGCGGATCTGCTCTGCCGGGACATGATAATCCTCGCGGATCACAACAGCCTTGTTTGCTGCCGGTGCACTCTTTTTAAATACACCTGGACGTACCGTACCAATCTGCGGTCTTCCATCCGGGCATACGATTGTTGCCATCAGATTTCCGCCAAAGGCCGGTCTTGTCCATTCCATGATTCCGGTTTCTTCGTTGATTGCAAGGCTGGTACAGTCTGCAGTCAGACCGCTCTTTAACCGGCAGCTCAGACGCGGTCCAAGATCACGTCCATAGTTGGTCGCTCCAATAAGAAGGGTGGTTGGTCCGTATTTTTTAATCAGATACTCCATGGCATTGGCATAAGCATCGGTATTGTAATGCGCATATTCTTCGCCATTTACCACAATAATCTCATCCGCTCCATATGTGCCGGCTGCCTTTTCGGCCGCAGCGGTATTCTGACCAATGATAACAGCGGTTAGCTTGCCGCCCTGCTTCCCGGCCAGTTCTTTTCCTGGTGTTAACAATTCCAGGCCGACATTGGCCGCAGATCCATCTTCTTTTGTTTCCACAAATACCCAGAGATCTTTTGTTAATGCTTCCATAGCTTCTGATCCTCCTTAAATTCAGATAATGTTCGCGTCACTCAGCAGATGTGCAAGCTGAACGCCTGATTTTTCCGGTGTCTCTTCACGGATCCACTGAATATTGGATTCATGAACCGGCACAAAGGTTGATTTCACTCTGGTCGGAGATCCCTTCAGGCCACAACGGGTGAGGTCAATATCTGACAGTTCCACGGTGGTGATGTTATCAATCTCTGTCCTGTTCGCGGCCAGTCTGCGGCGCAGATTCTGATAGCGGACATGATGTTCTCCCTGGGTAAAGGTTACAACAGCCGGAAGTGATACTCCGATGATTTCTTTCTTTTCCGGTCCCTGCTGGATTACCTTCAGTCCGTCCTGGCGTACCTCCGCTTCCAGCGCATAAGTAACCTGCGGAAGTCCCAGATGCTCCGCAATCTCCGGTCCCACCTGCGCAGTGTCTCCGTCGATTGCCTGCTTTCCACAAAAGATTGCGTCAAAGCGGATTCCTTCCTGTTTTTCCACATACCGGATTGCTTCTGAAATGATATAACTGGTGGCCAGTGTATCAGAGCCGCCAAAGGCCCGGTCTGTAATCAGAAATGCTTTATCTGCCGCGATTGCAAGGCATTCACGCAGCGCGTTTTTTGCCTGCTCCGGTCCCATGGATAATACATAGATTTTCACGGAGGGATCTTTATCCCGCATACGGGCTGCATTTTCCAGCGCATAAGTATCATAGGGATTCACAATGCTCGGTACGCCCTCACGAATCAGCGTTTTCTTCACCGGATCAATTTTGATCTCGGTTGTGTCCGGCACCTGCTTTACACAAACAAGAATATTCATGATGTTTCCTCCTGCTATTTGTTTTTCATATTTTCTGCTAGTTCTCTCAGTTTCTGTTTCGACACTTTTCCACTGGATGTCTTCGGCCAGTCGGATGATTTCATGGAAAAAATCCATTCCGGCTGCTGGAATCTTGCCAGCTTTTCCCGAATATACGTCTGCAGTTCGGTTATCGCGTCATCCCGTTCTTCCACGAACTCCAAAAAGGCAGCTCCGGCTTCTCCGCACCGTTCATGCGAAACTCCTACCACTTCTGCATAACGGACATTTTCATGCTGCAAAAGTACTTCCTCTACGAACTGGGGGGATACATTTTCTCCATTTACTTTAAACTGATCGTCCTTCCGGCCCAGAAAGATCAGATATCCCTGCTCATCCAGCATTCCAAGGTCACCGGAATGCAGCCATCCGTCAGAATCCAGACTGGCTGCGGTATGTTCCGGGTCTTTGTAGTATCCTTTTGTTACCGCAATCCCACGAAACAGGATTTCTCCTGCCATTCCCGGTCTGCACTCCTGCTTTCCGTCTTCGGATACAATCTTCATGGTAAGAATCCGGTCTGATCCTTTCGGATCTGCTGCGGCTCCGGCCCGTTTCAGTTTTCCATGACAAAACGGGATTTTTTCTTCCGGGTCGGTTCCGCTCATAATGTGGGAGGTAGAACCACATTCCGTCATGCCATATCCATTTCCAAGATCCCGGATCTGAAAAAACTGTGTTGCCTGTTTCCACACCCAGGCCGGACATACCCCGGCCCAGTACGCAGCATGCAGATGCGGAAATTCCATGCCCTTTTCCGATGATTCTGTCATCATGCGGATCATAATGGAAGCAATGCAGACAATATCATTTGCCCCACATTCCCGGATCCGGTTCAGATGTTCCAGTGGAGTATATTTTTTCTTTGAAATCACAATGCTGCCTCCCACCATCGCAGCGGCAAGCATTCCTTCCACGTAGGCCATTGCGTGAAAGAGCGGAATCGGCAGATATATTTTTCTCCCAGGCTCCATATGCCTTGTGTTTGCCGTAGCGAATGCCGACCGGAGAAGCATATTATCTGTCAGCATGACGCCCTTGGGGTGAGATGTACTTCCGGAAGTGAACATAATCATACTGGTTCGTTCCGGATCTGGTCTTGGAGTCTCGGCTGTTGCGGCTTCGCAAGCTGTTTTTTTTTCAGATGTTCCCATCTGATATTTCCAGGTGACTTCCGGTTCCTGAAAGCCCCGTTCCATCTGCCGTGTCACGGGAAGATTATTCCGGTCTGAAAGCAGAATCTGGACTTCTGCTTTTTTCAGTATATACTCCCGCTCCGAATCTGCTATTTTCGCATTAACCATCACAGTTGTACAGCCAAGACGAGAAAGGGCAAAGACTGCCTCAACCAGTTCTTTCCGGTTTACCATATCCACAGCCGCCATCATCCCGGCCCGGACACCCAAGGTAAAAAGACCATCTGCTGCTGCAAGGATCTGATCTCTCATTTCCTGATAAGTAATGCACTGATCTTCATCGGTTAGAAATACCTTTTTTGCAAAGCGTCTGCTGTTCTTTTCAAACCAGGTCCACTGACTATCCGGTTCCCAGAAAGGATAAAGATCCGCAAGTTCTTTTTCCCGCTCCTGTACTGTTCCAACCATCTTCCTATTTCCTCTGTATTCTGCTTTACTTATATTTTGCTTCCAGCTGTCTTGCGATTACCATTTTGTTTACTTCTGTAGTTCCATCAAAAATCGTGAATATTTTAGCGTCACGGAACAGCTTCTCAATCGGATAATCCTTCATATATCCATAACCGCCCAGTACTTCCATCGCATCGATTACCGTCTGTACCGTTGCGTTGGAGACGAAATTCTTGGAGGAAGAACTGGTGGTTCCCAGCGGAATTCCCGCATCGACACATCTTGCTCCCTGATAAAGCAGAGCTCTCGCTGCATCCGTTCTGGTCTGCATATCTGCCAGCAAAAATCCCAGTCCCTGATGACGGATGATCGGTTTTCCCATGGTCTCTCTTACCTTCGCATAGGAAACCGCCTCATCAATGGCCGCCTGTGCAATACCAAGAGAGAATACCATGCCGCTCACACGGATTTCATCCATTCCAGCCAGGAACATTTTATAGGCACGTCCCGGTTCTCCGCACAGATGATCTGCCGGAACCCGTACATCCTCCAGTACAATTTCTGATGTTTTGGACATCTTTAAGCCAAGCTTATTTTCAATGCTTCCGATTTTGACACCACGTTCTTTTTCTACCAGAAACGCGGAAATACCTCTGCTCGGCTTCTGTGTCCGGTCCGTCCATGCGAAAATGATAAAATGATCCGCAATCGGGCCATTGCTGGCAAAACATTTCAGTCCGTTCAGCACATACTCATCGTTTTTTTCATCATACACTGCCGTTGTAGTAATCGCGGAAGCATCTGATCCAGCCTGAGCCTCCGTAAAGCAAATCGCGCCGAAGGACTCTCCTGCCATGATTTTTCTTGCCCACTCCTGCTTTTCTTCTTCCGGGATCTTACTCTTTGCAATATATGGGAACTGCAGGTTGCTGGTTCCATGGATTGCAAATGTAAAACCTGCGTCGATTTTCGACATTTCCTCCTCAATCAGGCACCGGGTTACACAATCCAGTTCCAGACCGCCATATTTCTTCGGAATTGTGATGCCAAGGTATCCTGCGTCCGCAAGGATCTTTGCCACTTCCACCGGGAAATGCCCCTTCCCGCCATCGCCTGCCTCCAGTTCTTCCAGTCTCGGTTTCAGTTCATTTTCCAGAATGACTCTGGCCTGTTCGGCAATTTCAATCTGTTCTTTTGTTGCAAATGGATATTCTACTCTTGTCACGGTCTGTTTCCTCCTGTCTTTTTCTGCCATGCTGCAGCACTTTATTCCACGGTGATAACTCCGGATTCTGCCAGTGCCTGGATTTCTTCTTCACGGTAACCAACTGCTTTCAGCGCCTCAGCCGTGTGTTCGCCCAGTCTTGGCCCTCTGGTAAATCCACCTTCCGCATCCGCAAGTTCATCGTTAAACATGGTCGGATTCGCGCACATTTTCATGGTCTGTCCACTCCACGGTCCGGTTGTTACCTTCCAGTCAAATACACAGCCATTTGCAGTTACCTGCGGATCGCTCAGCGCCTCCAGGGAGCTGCTGCATTTGGCCACTGCGATATCTGCGCCCTTTAATGCAGCTACAGCTTCATCTGAGGTCATCTTTGCAAATGCTTCATCCAGGATCTGTACGAGTTCTGGTGCTTTCTCTGCTTTGGTATCTTCAATTTTCTGCCATCTTGGATCATTCATCAGGTCCGGTCTTCCAACCGCCTCCATTAAGCTGTTAAAATGACGCGCGAACTGATTATCGAAAAATACGATCCACTCACCATCCTTACACTGGTAGGTGTTTGCCAGAGCTTCCTTCGGTGCGGTTCTGGATTTCTGGAATACATCCCCAAACTGCGCATTTGCGCTCTGGAAATTGTTTAGAAAAACGCCTTCTCCCATCAGCGACAGGGATATTTTACAGCCCTTTCCGCTCTTTTCCCGGTAATATAGGGCGGAAGCTACATTTCCAGCCATAACCTGACCGGCTGCCGTATCTCCAACTCCCTGAGGAGTCACCATAACACTTCCTTTTTCCGCAAAATCCCGCATCATGCCGCTTTTCGCCAGAAAGCAGGTAACATCATAGCCGGCGTCGTCCTTCTGAGGACCTTTTTCTCCCCATCCGGTCATCAGCGCGTAAACCAGTTTCGGGTTCACTTCCTTGAGTGTGTCATAATCCATGCCAAGTTTTTTCAGTGCTTTTACCCGGTAGTTGGATATAAATACGTCTGCAGAAGCAACCAGACGGTGTACTGCCTCCACTCCTTTTGCGTCCTTTAAGTTTACTGGAACGCTCTTCTTTCCCGTTGACCAGAAATCATAATAATTTGTCATCCATCGGGTTGTAGTTCCGCTGACGGGCTCGATCATATAGACATCCGCGCCGAACTCGGAAAGCACTTTTCCACATACCGGTCCAGCCGCTCCCAGGGTAAATTCGATTACTTTTACGCCCTCCAGTGTCTTTAACATAGTGATTCCTCCTTCTACTAATTTTGTTTTTCTGCAGCTTCCTCAACGCAGCGAAGCGCATTCAGACTTCGTGGATATCCAATGTAGGGCAGGCACTGGGATACCACATTGATCAGGAACTGTCGGTCATTTCCGATTCGCATGTTGGCTTCCGCATGGCTGGTCAGTTGAGGCTCACAGCCACCCTGTCCCATCAGGAAACAGAAGGTGATCATTTCCCGCTGTTTATAATCCAGACCGTTTCTTGTGTAATAATCACCAAAGCAGTTTGCCGCAAGCCAGCGGTTGATATGCTCTTTTCCAGGTGCGCCGGATTTATAAAATTCCCGCATCTTCTCGCCAAAGATATCGACCTGAGCCTGAATCCCTTTTTCCAGTCTTGTTTCTTCTGTCACAGTTCCCTGTTGCTCAAGGGGAAGTGCGATTCCTTTTGCGGTCAGAATTTCATTTACCGCGCCAAGAAATGGGAGCATTCTACCCATTCCCATATATGCAGCTGACTGATACACTACTTCTTTGATTTCCACCGGAGTTACCCCGAAATTCAACGCAGCAGAGGCGATCAGCCGAAATTCATCCAGCCCCTGACAGCCAAGAAGAACTGAAAGAATTGATAGAAATCTTGACTCATCATCCAGCTCGTGTCCGGGCTCGTTTACTGCCTCATCAAAGCCAAAGTTTTCAAACAGTTCAAAAAATTCCGGATCGGTTTTTCCAAGTTTCAATTCTGCTCCCGGAAACATTTTTTCACGGTACGCATTTGCTTTCTCTGTAATTGCCATTTGTCAGTCATCCTTCCTTCATAAATGATCTCGCAGTTTCATTAAACGCTTTCGCATCCTGGAAATAATGCAGGGTTCCTCCGTTAAATGCCTCACACTTTACATTCACAAAGTAGGACGCAATGGCCTTTTCTTTGTCTGCATATGAAGACTCTGCTGCTTTTCCATAGGTCACCAGAACTGGTACTGTCATTTCTTTTGCAGTTTTCCGGTTATCCTCCGTAATATAGCCAACCATAAGCGCCATCATCAGGTTGTTGTTATTATCTAGGAACTGCTGTGTAATCTGTTTCTTTTCTTCCTCCTGTTCGGCACTTTCCTCTCTGGACAGTTTTCTCAAAAGCTGAACTATTGTCTCTTCTCCAAACATATTTCGCAGAAGCTTCGGAGCAAAATTTTTCCAGTCGTAGGTCATTTCTTTCATGTAATCAATGGCTTCCCGCTCATCCGTGAGCATGCCATACTTCCAGTCCGCTGTCTTAATTTCCTTTAATGAAGCGTCCATGAGAATGATCCGTGCAATTCGTTTTTCTCCATACAGCCGCACATAGTTTAAAATTACGGCACCGCCTGCTCCTGCCCCGGCCAGCGTTACATCTGACAGCTTCAGCAGTTCGAGAAGAATTTCCAGGTCTTTTGCAAGACGTTCGAAATTCAGCTGCCGGTGTTCATGATCTGCCGCTCCATGTCCCCGGTAATCCCATAAAATCACATGATAATCAGCCTTCAGCCCTTCTACCTGCTTTGCAAAGAAGCTCCGCTTTCCACCAAGATCATATAAAAAGAGAATCGCCGGTTTTTCAGAATCTCCAAATTCATCAAAATACAGTTTATAATTGTCATCCGTACAGAAATATCCCATGTCTGCCTCCTCCTTGTCTGTTTGCTATTCGTGCTTAATAAAATCGATGACAGCACGGTTCCAGTTCTGATAATCCTGGTAGCAGCACAAATGTCCTCCATCAAAGCTCTCCAATCTGGAAGGTCCTCCTGTATGTTCTGCGATCCACTGGCTGACCTCCGGTTCATATAGCGACTTTCTTGTTCCGTAGGTAACCAGAACCGGGCAGGTCATTTTGGGAACAATATCGCGGTAATCTGAATTACAGCACTGAATGTAAACGCCAAGCGGACAGCCGGAACTCTTCATCTGCTCTATGGTCCACTGAACATCCTCCTCTGAAGTTTCTCCCTCGCCAAACATGGATACGGCCGACCAGTAAAAACCGATATCGTCCCAGTGTCCGCCCTGCATTCGGTAATAATCCAGGACGGCAGAAGCATCTCCGAATCCAAGTTTCCACTCCGAATCTGTCACCATTTTCGGACTCATTTCATAAACAACAACACCGGATATGTTTTCGCATCCATGATCCTTTATGTATTGCCAGATAACATTGACACCCATGGAATGCCCAATCAGAGTTACATTTTTCATGCCAAGATACTGCAGCAATTCATTCAGATCCTGTGCCATTCTTGGAAAATTGGTTCCGTGATCTACCTTATCCGAATCGCCATGCAGTCTCTGGTCATAGGAAAGCACATGAAACTTTTCAGCAAGAGCCGGAATATTCCGTTTGTAAAAATGGCGGTTGCAGCCTCCTCCATGGATAAATACAACATTTTTTCCATCCTTTGGTCCGCATTCTTCATAATACAGCTTGCAATGATCCTCCGTTACATAATATGGCATATGTTAGTACCCCCTTCTTTTGTACGCTTTTATTTCCGTCCCTGAATAAACTCGTCCAGAACCTGATTAAAATGTTCCCAGTCCTGAAGGAAAGCCGTGTGGCCTCCATCAAAGCCTTCAACCCTGCATCCCGGAACACATTCTTTTGCAATGCCCATAATAGTTTCCGGAGCGTAAAACGACGGTCGTGTCCCATATGTAATCATGTACGGCACCGGCATCTGCTTCAGAGCCGGACGAAAATCCAGCATGTTATTGGAAATCAGGAGTGGAAGCATGGTATCGTTGGTATTATCCGGATAGGTTTCCTCCACAAAACGGTAATCCTCCTCATCCCGCTCGCCTTCCCCAAAGAATACCGGAACAAATGCGCTCGCGTATTCCTTCCAGCTCTTTGCCGAGTTTTCCCAGAAATCCAGTGCTTCCCGGATATCTGCAAACGCGCCATATTTCCAGTCCGCATCGTTGATCATTTTCGGAGAATTATCGATGGTCACAACGCTTCTGACGTTTTCATATCCATACTGCATCAGGCAGGAAAGAACAACATTGGAACCAAGGGACCAGCCCACAATGGTCGGTTTTTTCAAGCCAAGATATTTGATCAGTCCGTGCAGATCTTTTCCAAGTCTCAGCATGTCCAGATTTTTTACTGTCTTTTCCGAAGCCCCATGGCCTCTTAAGTCATATGCTACCACGTGATACCGGTTCTGCAGTTCCTCCAACTGGTGATGAAAATACTGAAGCCGTCCTCCATGTCCATGAACAAATACAATGGATTCCGGATGTTCTGTTCCATATTCTTCGTAATAAATTTTGTAATCATCGTCCATAATATAGTAAGCCATACTTATCCTCCTCTTTTTTTAACCCCACTCAAATTCCCCTTTATCCAGAATTGGATTTCCGGATTCTTCATTCATCAGCCGGAACAGAGCCCGTCCCGGCATCTCATTCCAGATCTGCAGTTCTATTCCGGTTCCCGGAAATGCAATGGACCGCATCTGTGCATACATGCGTTTCATCCGCTCCGGCTCGCCTGGAATCAGGGCCTTTATCGCCATTCTGCAGGCATAACCATAAGAACACAGTCCCTGCATGAACGGCCGCGGCTGTCCGTATATTTTTGCCGTATCCGGATCCACATGGCCCAGGTTGGTATCGCCTGACAACCGGTAAAGCAGATTCTGAATTCTGGAAAACCGGTCTTTGATTACCATATCCGGTTCCCGGTCCGGCATCCTGGTCTGATTCTTTGGAAGCTCCGGACCTCCAAAACCTCCACCCCCGGAATATCCGCTGGTGGAAATGTTTTCGCATACAAGTCTTCCGGCTTCATCGTATACCGGCATCCGCGTGACGATCACCACGCCTTTTGTTCCCCAGTCATAGATTTTTTCAATCCGGTCTTCATAAAGCAGCGTTCCTTTTATGGGATCGATCGGTCTGTGACACAGCAGTTCCATCGACATATGCAGGCCATTTACAGGCCCGTCTGTTTCCTTTCGGATATGATCTGCCAGAATTTCCGAAGCGGGGTGCGGCAGAAGCTGTCTTGGCTCATTGTTGATCGTGCTGAAGCAGGGAACCGTTCCAAAAGAAGGGATTGCCTTTAAATATTTCTCATATACAAATTCCAGTTCTGTCTCATCAGAGCCAACTCCAAGCGCATACAGAATCATGTCTCTCCAGTTATATTTGATTTTCCGGTAGCCGGTAGAAGATCCTATATATTCGTCGTATTTCATTCATATTCTCCAATCTTTTTTCTGAATGTGCAGGAATCCATACATCAGGTTTCACAAAACAATTTGCAAATATGTTTTCTTTTGATATAATTATAACAAAATTATTTTGGATTATTAGCGGGAAAACCTGTGAACCTTCCCACAAATTCCATGAACTCGGAGGCGTCATATGGACACAAAAAAAATACAGGCACTGATGCAGACGGCCCGGTGCGGAAGCATCAATAAGGCAGCTGAACAGCTCGGATACACACAGTCCGGCCTTACCTATCTTCTGAATACCCTCGAAACGGAACTTTCCTTTCCGCTCCTGCAAAGAGGGCGAAGCGGTGTTCAGCTTACTCCGGAAGCATTGCAGCTGCTTCCCTATATGGAAAACATTCTGGAAGCAGAAAAACTTTTCCACGGACAGATTGCAAAACAACAGCCGCCCCAGGGACGTGTCCGCGTTGGCTGTTATTCCAGTGTTGCTATCAGCTGGCTTCCACCAGTCATCCGGCAGTTCCAGGCTTTGCAGCCCGATTGCTGTGTTGATTTAAGAATCGGCAACATGAGCCTGATTTCCATGCTGGAAAACGATGATATTGACTTTGCAATCGTCGACGAATATATTCGCAGTGATTTTGAATGGGAATTTCTGCAGGACGATTATCTTTGCATCTATCTTCCAAGGGATTATCCGCAGGCTTCCCAGAAAACCGTAACCTTAAAGGATCTGGAAAATCTTCCCTGTGTATTTCCCTCTTACGAGTCGAGAGATCTGCTGACCGCTTTTCTTGGGAACAAATCTCTCCATTTTAATACGGCTTTTACTGTAGACACCTTAAACGGTTCCGACATTCTTCAATTTGTCAGCAATGGACTTGGAGTCACGTTTTTATCCCATCTCTGTGCGTTTGAATGTCCGCCAAACATCAAAATCATTCCGATCGAGCCGGCTATTATCCGTCCGCTTGGAGTTATCCGCAAGAAAAACAAAACGCTGTCTCCGCCCGCCCACAACTTCCTAAAACTGCTGCGGACCTATTTGGGAGCAGAATAAAAAATGCAAGGCTCTCCTGCTTATGGGATTGCCTTGTATTTTTTCACTTATCATTTATTTCTGAACAGAAACTCCATTCTGCTGTAACCAGTTTCCAATCTCGCTTCTGCTGCTGGAGTTTGCAGTCAGTCCGCTGCCGACTTCTGCTCCGCGGCTGGCTCCCAGTCTGCGGATGTCTGGCATGCTTTCTTCTACTGTACTTCCGGCGCTGGTGCAGAACGGGATGATTTTCTTTCCAGTCAGGTCATAGGACTCCAGGAAGGTGTCAATGACCATCGGCGCGGTATGCCACCAGATTGGATAGCCTACCAGGATCACATCATAGTCATCCATATTGCTGACACTGGAGGCAAGTTCTGGTCTGGCATTCTGATCCAGTTCCTGTCTGGCCCGGTTTACCGTACTCTGGTAACTGTCCGGATACGGAGAGGTTACTGTGATTTCAAACATATCTGCTCCGGTGACATCCTGAATCCGTCTGGCTGCATTCCGTGTCGTGCCGGTATGAGAGAAATACGCGATCAGAATTCTGTTGCCAGCTGTATCGGTCTGGTTACTCTGGGTATCCTGTGCGTTCTGGTCAGCCTGTGCTCTGCTTCCTGCATACCCTGCTTCTACATTTCTGGTCTGGACTTTTCCATCCACAACCCATGCACCATCGGAATTTACCCGGTAGCCATCTGGCGTTTCCGTTCCTGCGTACATCCAGCCTGCCTGGTCAAAAGCATAACATTCTGCAACACCATCTCCGTTTCCATCCAGCCACTGCCATTCTACCGTTTCCTCGGGATTTCCATAATACTGTCCGTTCCCAAGATCATACCACCATCTGGAACTGTTGCTTCCCTGTCCCGTGGTCCAGCCTGCCGCGAAAGCAGTCATGCCCATCAAGACGGATAATACAAAAACTGATACCATAATTTTCCACAGTCATCTCATCATCGAAGTGCCTCCTTCTTTACATTGTCACCCAGTGTTCCATTGCTTCTGTTTCATTTTGAACCGCTGCCCCGCGTATGGAAAGTCCGTCCGCAATCACGGATGCCGGACATACCCGCTTTAGATCTTCCAGACTATGCCCGAATCCGCCATCCTCATGGGTGCAGAATGGCCAGATCTCCTCCTTAAAGTATTTTGTTTTCCAGTTTAGTACTCATAGTCTGGTACTAAAATAGAAAGAAGTTCTTTGTCATGATGATGTACCAGTTTAGATTCTGTATCCAGCAGCATGGTCGCACCGCTTTCTCTTGTATACGGCTCCCACTCAGGCATATCTCCTGTTCCAGGAATACCATTTTTTGCAAAATTGATCCATGCCTGACTTATCTGTTCTGAAAGCGCCGTTTGCTCTTCTGTCTCACTAGCATGAGCGAATACATATGGAATCTCTGCACCATGTGAGGACCGTCCATAAGTAAACAGGTAGCTGTAAACCGGTGCGCCTCCCTGATCTGCCTTATGAGACATAATCTTCAAAAGAGGGAGACGAATAATCGTTGTATCCACCTGATCTGCTGTCAATTCCGGTTTATCTGGATATGCCTCCCGAAGAGCAGTCTCCAATTCTTCTGTTTCTTCAATCGGCTCTGCTTCAAAAAACCCACTCCATTCATTTAAATTGCTTCCAATTAAAAGCGGAATGTCAGTCCCGGCCTCTGCAAATGATTCCTCAGTGACCGGATTAGTAGGAAGAAAATCTCCATCAACCACTGGCTCCCAATCCATAGAATAAGAGCCTCCCAAAGCTGCCGGAATCTGCAGTTCCTCGCCGGTTTCCTGCAGTGCTTCTGCAGCGGCTGTTTCTAATTCCTCTACAGAAACAGTCTGAATATCCTCCAGATTTTCTTCTGTAATACCAAGATTTTCCAGTACATTCTCTGCCAGTCTGGTACTGGATTCCTGGGTATTAAAGCTGACGCCCATGGTTTCTGTAGCACCGCTCTGGACGATTCCCTTATGAAACAGGCCTTCTGCATCCGGTGAAGTCATCAAAGCCAGTACTTTCGCACCACCCCCCGATTGTCCAAACACAGTCACATTGTCAGGATCTCCGCCAAAATTTTCAATATTGTCCTGAATCCACTGCAGAGAATCTACGATATCCCACATTCCTACATTGGCAGAATCTTTATATTTCTCACCATAAGCTGCCAGATCCAGATATCCGAATACATTCAGCCTGTGATTTACTCCTACCACAACAACATCTCCGCTTCGGCTTAATGCCTCTCCATCAAACTCTTCTCCATTTGCGCTTCCGCTGGAAAAACCGCCTCCATGGAGCCATACCATAACCGGCCGCTTCTGACCGTCCTTTAATCCAGGTGTCCAGATATTCAGGTTCTGACAATTATTATCCGTTCCATCCTGATTTCCCGCATCTCCCAGTCCGGAAATAGCGCCCTGCGGAGACATTGAACCGTAAGTGTCTGCCATCCTTACTCCTTCCCACGGTGTCACATCCTGGGCAGGGACAAAACGCTCCTTTGCCTCTGCATACGGGATTCCCAGATATCTGTAAATTCCTGCTTCATTTGTTCCCTGAACCAATCCAGCCGTAGTTTCTGCAACACCATCAGCCAGTTTTTCCGCTTCCTGCGCCTCTGATGATGCCTCTACCTCCGTCTCTGTTGCCGCTTCCGTTGTCTGCGGTGCAGTATTCCGGCTGCCACAGGCAGAAAGGCTGAGAACCATTGCCCCTGTCAGTACAGCTGCTGTTATCTGTTTTCTTCTTCTCATTCGTCATCATCCTTTCCTATCAGTTTTCCGCCTGCTCAGAATATTCTGTTCCGAACAACCATCCCATAACCGTCTCATCTCTGCTGAACAATCCGCCTCCGCCATGCTGGTTTGTTACTCCTCTATCTTCAAAATAAGAGGCCGGCTTTATATCTAACACAACCAGTTTCTGAATTTCTTCCTCTGAAATTCCTTCTGCTTTATAACGATTATAAATTGCTTCATAAACTTCTTTGAATGGCTCTGAACCATAGTATTCATCCGATTCTCCAATGACAAAATATACCGGGATTTTTGCCTCTGTGACTGCTTCGTAATCTCCATCCCATTGGGAGCTGCACATCAATGCCCGTGTATAAAGCTCTGGGCGTTTGTCCAAAACCAAAGACAGGGTTTCACCGCCTCCGGAATAACCATTGATATAAACCTGCTCTCTGTCTATGTTGTAGTTTCTAAGGAAAAACTCTGTCAATGCTATGGTTTTGTCTGCTGACAGTTCTCCCCAGTCATCCAGCTGCGGTGCAACAATGATCATATTCTCTTTATATTTCTGTGCTTCAAATGCAAATTCCTCTGAACGGATATTGATACCTGCCCCCTGAAAATAAAGGCCTTCATATCCAGGGAGTGTAATATAGAGACTGTACGGTGTACTTCCATCGTAACTATCCGGAATTTTCACACAGTAATGGATATCTCCCAGTTCCTCCGAGTGCAATACACTGTCAACTATAAAATCCCTGTATGTTTCCGTACCCTCCGTAACAAATCCTCCCGTTTCCTGTACATCATAGCTGCTCTCAAAAACAAGCTTCTGAGTGTCTGTGTTAGAAGATACCGCTTCGGAAACAACTGTCTCATTGGCAGCTGCTTCCGAAATATATTCAGGACTGCAGCCGGTCAGAGCAAGCATAAAAATGAGCATCATTGCCTTTTCTAACATCTGATCCCTTCTTTCAATTATCGTCTGTCAGACTTTCCCTATATATCACTGGCATTCCTGCAGAATTTCAAAAATTTCTTCCGGCGTCAGTGTTTTGCAGCAGCCTGCCTGAATGTTGGAGGACTCTGCCACAGCTTTCAGAAGTTTATCATCCGTCTGTATCCCCAGTTCCCTGAAATTGGTTGGGAGTCCGATTGCCCGTATAAAATCCTCCAGCTCCATACACATTCGGCAAAATGTGCAAACCGTTCCACCGCCTCTTTATAAATATGGCGATATAAAACCGGATGAATCACTGCCAGACCGCAGCCATGATTGCAGTCCGTATATGCACCCAGCTGATGCTCAATCATATGTGCCTGGAAATCTGTGATTTTTCCGATTTTCAAAATCCCATTTTCAGCCATAGCGGAATCCCACATCAGCTCTCTTCTGGCATATGTATCTTCTGGATTTTCTGCAAGCAGCCAAAGATTACGAATTACATTCCGCATAACTGCTTCATTGATTTCATCTGATACATTTGCTGTTCTTGGACTTCCGAAATAGGTTTCCATGCAATGGCTCAATGTATCAAATGCTCCCGAAATAACCTGTTTTATGGGAAGCGTCATGGTATAAGCCGGATCAAGTGCCGCAAATACGGCGTTGGCTCCCATCACACCCGTCTTAATTTTCTTTTCTTCATGGGTAATTACCGCCCCATTATTCATCTCCGCACCAGTTCCAGAGGCAGTAACCACAGCGCCCATGGGGATAAATTCTGTCGGATATTCGTGATCCGTAAATTCCATTTCCCAGATATCTTTTTCTGTTTTTGCCTGGGCAGAAATAATCTTGCAGCAGTCGATTACCGAACCGCCTCCGACTGCCAGAATAAAGTCTATCTGTTTTTCCCTGGCAAGATCAGCTCCCTCCTGAACCTTTGCATAGGTAGGATTCGGCATAATACCGGAAAAATCTACAATTTCTTTTCCTGCATCCTCCAGCATCCCCCTGACAGTATCATAAACGCCGCTTTTCTTTACAGATCCTCCTCCGTAAGCCAGCATTACATGTTTGCCGTACTTTCCCAGTTCCTGTGAGATTGCCTTTTTCGCTGCATCTGTACCAAAATATACTTTTACTGGATATGAATAAATAAAATCATTCATTCTCTATTCCTCCTTCTGCCTGTGCTTTTTCTTTTGGAAGGGAAGAATATTCTTCGTCTGATATTCGGTCAAACCACTCTAATCCCTTCAATTCCGGATTTGTATTTACTGCAATGTGAGCAAAGCTGGTATCTGCACTTCCGCCATGCCAATGTTTCACACCTGGCGGACAAAAAGCCACATCACCAGGAGCCATTACCTGTACCGGCTCTCCCTCAATCTGATGATAACCAATCCCATCTGTTGCGACCAGAATCTGTCCTCCTTCATGGGTGTGCCAGTTATTGATCACTCCGGGATCAAAGACCACATAATGGAGATCCGGTGCACCAGCTGCATTATCTTCTCCGATTAAAGAAGACACATATGCCGGGCCGCTGAAGGTATCCGACGTCATTGCCTGTGCTGCCTGCTCAAACATAAACTTATGATCCGCTGTAATCGTACGGCCTGTATATTCTTCTGTATCAAGCTGGTTGTACTGTTCCTCTGTTACCGGCTCCTCCGCAGGCGCATCTTCTTCCGGCACATAGCCAGAATCAAAAATTACCATCTGGGAAAACCAGCTGTCCGGAGCAGCTCCATGCCAATGCCTTACTCCCGGTTCAATATTTACCACATCACCCTGCCGGAGAATCTGGGCAGGCTTTCCTTCTTCCTGATAATATCCCACTCCGCCAGTAATCAGCAGCACCATTCCGCCATGGGTATGCCAGCTGCTTCTGGCTCCTGGCTCAAAGGTAAGATGGTTTGTCTGGGGAAAATGATAGGTTTCATCATTGGGAATCATCATCTCAATATAAGCTGTTCCTGTAAAAGAATCAGAATCTATCTTCTGGCCCAAAGAAAATGGCAGCTCGCTGCTGGCTGTAATGATACCTTCCTGTTCAGATATTCCCTCCTGAGTCTGTGCAGACGCTCCCTCTGATGCACTCTCTGTTTCTTCCTGATTTTGACTGGTCTGTACCTTTGCTGCAGTCTGTTCTGCAGCTGTTTCCGAAACAGCATTGCTTACACTGTTTCCTCCACAGGCTGTCAGGCTTAAAGAAAGTAACGAAGCTAATATTGATATTCTGTATTTTTTCATCCTGTTCCTCCATTTCCTGGTGTTTTTCTATTTGCCAAGCCTATTTTACAACGCAAGAAATCCGTTTGGAACGACAAATAAGTTATTTTAGTCCCAACCAAAAGGTGTGGATATACCTTGCCTTTCCTTCTATTCTGTCAATTCTTCTGTGATATCCGGCTTCCACCGAATACCTCCGACATTTCCATATGGTTCAGCGCACCATCAATCGATGCCATTTCCTCCGGCTGCAGAACAACCTCAGCCGCCCCTGCATTTTCGTACAAGCGATCTGTTCTCCTTGTTCCTGGAATCGGAACAATATAGGGGCGCTTCGCCATCATCCAGGCAAGAGAAATCTGGGCCGGTGTCGCCTGCTTTTCTTCTGCTATTTGGTGCAGCAAAGCCAAAAGCGTTCCATTTTTTTTCATTCCTTCTTCCGTAAACTGAGGCATCACACTGCGATAATCCGTACCCGCTTCAAAAACAGAATCTTTATTATATCTTGCAGAAAGGAAACCATTCGCCAGCGGAGAGAATGCTACAAAACCAATGTTCAATTCCTCCAATATGGGAAACAGCTTTGTATGCCATCTTGCCATCATAGAATATCGGTTCTGAATTGCTGTTACCGGGCATATCCTGTGTGCCCTGCAAATCATATCCTCATCTGCTTCTGACAATCCCCAGTGGGTAATTTTCCCCTCTGCAATCAGCTCAGACATCACACCTGCAACCTCCTCCACAGGGATCTGTGGATCTGGCCGATGCTGATAGTAAAGATCAATATGATCGGTCTGCAGGCGCTTTAAGGAGGTTTCTACCGATTTCCGAATGGTTTCCGGTCTGGAATCCGAGATCAGAGGTTTGTTTACTTCCTCTGCATCCATATCAAAATGAATCCCGAATTTTGTAGCAAGCACTACATGATTACGGTAAGGCTTTAATGCCTTCCCTACCAGTTCTTCATTGTCATGAGGGTGTTCTGGTGTCCCATAAACCTCTGCCGTATCAAAAAAGGTGTAGCCAATGTCAACCGCTTTTGCCAGTAATTCCGTCATTTCCTTTTTATCTGCAGGCGCTCCATAAGCATGGCTCATTCCCATGCACCCAAGTCCTATGGATGAAACCTGCAAGTCCCTGCCAAGTATCCGTTTATCCATTTTTCATTCTCCTTAAACCGTTCTTTAATTATGAGCAAAAATATCTATCAGCCATCGGTCATAATTCATCAATCCAGCCACCTGTATTTCCATAGCCATGGGGCATTCCATCTAATACAAGAACTTCCGTTTCTACATTGGCCTCAGACAAAGCCTGAATATTTTTTTCAAACTCTGATACAAATGGATCTCTTGTGCCATAGCAGAAAAAAGTTGGCGGAAGCTTAGAAGCTGCCAGCTTCTCTACATCATCTGTTGCAACGCTCAACCGTCCATAGAAGGAATAGATCATTCCGGCAGCTGCCGCATCTGCAGATACTTTATCCAGTTCATCCGGTACATAATCTGCATCCAGTTCCTGTCCCTGAACCATTCCATCAAAATTCAGAAGTTCCTCTCCTGCAAGAATTCCTCCTGCAGAAAACCCCATAACTGCAATATCTTTTTCATTGATTCCATACTCGGAAGCATGAGCCCTGACAAAGCGGACGGCACGAGCCAGATCGAGAGCTCCTTCTTCCTGCGTATAAGGCTGCACTCTGTAATCTACCAGAAAGCTTTGATAGCCCAGCCTGCTTAGTTCCTCTGCCGTGGGGCCTCCCTCATTCTGGTTACTGCGATATGCAAATGCCCCACCTGAATTTACCAGAACTGCGCCTTTAATCTGGATTCCCTCCGGAACTGGATAAAATGTCATATAAGGCCGAAAGTCCAGATCATCCGCATAATAACCCGTATTTTCTGTATATTGTGTCGCAGAGGGCATATTCCCATCATCCCATAAATAGATTCTCTGGTTTTTCAATGGTGTGGCACATCATTTCTTGACAGAATCAGTGCATTATCACGAATCAATGCTCCTGGCTGTAATTCTGAAATTGTATCAACTGTCCGTGAAGCGCCGCTTCCCCCATGGGTAATAAATGGAATCACTGTTTTTGCTCCAAAATCATATTCTTCCAAAAAAGAATAAACAGGCATAGGCATGTCTCCCCACCAGTTGGGATATCCCAGCAGAATCGTTTCGTATTGTTCAAAATTTTCCACATGAGAAGTCAATTCCGGCCTGAAGTTTTCACTTTTTTCCTCTGATGCCTGATCCACCAGCGGATCATGATCCAACGGATACTCTTCCTCCGTTTCAATCCGGAACAGTTCTCCGCCAATTGTCTCCTGAATTAAATTTGCCACATATTCCGTATTTCCAAGCTTTTCTCCGTCACTTACCACAATGCTGGCCCCTGCCACTGCGTCTGCTCCAGCTGTATCCACATTCTCTGGAACCGAAAAATATGCGATTAAAATCTTTTCTCTTTTTTTATCAGCTTCCCCTATGTCTTTTGAATCTGTTTCTGTTTCTATTTGGGAAGCACTCTCTGTCTGGATTGGAAGCTGCTTCAAACTCCCACAGCCAGTAAGCCCTGCAATAAAAGCTGCACATAACAGACCTGATATGATTTTTTTCATAAATTTCTTATATCCCTTTTCCTAATTTTTCTGCCTCGTGCCTGTTTGTCGCCATTCCTGCATATTTCATTCCATAAAGTCCTGCAAATCGTTTCATGGTATACTCTCCGGCTTCCATCATCCAGGGTTCCGGCGCTGCTCCCTGGAATAAAAAATACAATGTCCTTCCAGAAAGTTCCCCTTCCTCTACCAGGCCATAGAAACGATCCAGCATATTGCGAACCGAACCGCATAGGTTGTGCCAGTACAGAGGAGAGCCGATGACCAGAATCTCTGACTCTTTTATTTTTCTGATTACTTCTTTCAGCTGATCACCTGGAAGCTGCTGGCCGTAACTTCCAATCTGGTAGTCTGTCAGATTCAGTGTTTCATATTCTTTTCCCTTTAAAAGAGAAGCGGCAAGTGCTGCCGTATTTCCATTTTTCTCAGGGCTTCCATTGATAAATAAAATCTTCATTCTGCTATTCTCCTCCTCTTGCTTAATTCAACTGGCTGTACTGTTCATCTGTCACTGGCTCGCACCACTCTGTTTTCGTATCGCTGCCTGGTATTTCCTGTGCAATGTGCTGAAACCAGGAATCTTTTGCAGCACCATGCCAATGCTTTATATTTGCCGGAATATTCACCACATCTCCAGAATGGAGTTTTCTTGCCTCCTGTCCCCATTCCTGATACCATCCTTCCCCGCTGACACAGATTAAAAGCTGTCCGCCTCCGGAAGATGCGTGATGGATATGCCAGTTATTCCGACATCCCGGCTCAAAAGTCACATTAAATGTTGGAATCTGTTCCTCCGTCATTGGAGCCAGATAGCTCTGTCCTGTAAAATACTGTGCAAATCCGGAATTTGGCTCTCCCACAGGAAACCGCAATGCCGGAACTGCACCTGTCTCATCCCCATAAACCTCCTGAATCAGTGGAAAGTGGAAATGTACTCCATGCCTTCGGCCAGCCACAATAAAACGCCAGCTGGGTAACCATCTCCACCACTTCTTCCCTGGTAATCCCATGTTCTTTTCCAAGATTCAGATGCGACTTCAGCTGTGGATACAAGCCCGCCGAAAGTAGTGCCGCAATGGTAATCATGCTTCGATCTCTTAAGGAAAGCCTGGATTCTCTTGACCATACCTGGCCGAATAATACATCATCGTTTAGTTCTGCAAATTGAGGAGCCAGTTTTCCCAGCCTGTCCCTTCCTGCTGTCTGTTTTTTTGCCATCTCATTTTCCTCTTTTCTATTCTTTTCTATTCTTTTTTATTTCTGTCCATCCACTGGCGGAACCATTTCTGCGTACTTTTTCAGCAGCTCCGGCGTGTTGATATAATACCGCTTATGCTGATCCAATTCTGCGATCCTCATCATTTCCTGTTGCGTCAAGGTAAAGTCAAACAGTTCAAAATTGTCCTGAATGTGAACTGGATTTTTAGATCCTGGAATCACAATATTCCCTGCTTGAATATGCCAACGAAGAATAATCTGCGCAGGTTCCTTCCTATACTTTTGGCCTAATTCCATAAACACAGGTTCCTTCAGAAGATTTTCATCCCCATGTCCGAGGGGATACCACGCCTGGATTGCCATCCCTGTCTGCTTCAGAAATTCTTTCAGTTCCTTTTCCTGATCATAGGGATGTATCTCTGTCTGCAGAACCGCCGGCTTTATCTCGCAAATATCCAAGATTTCCTTTATTTTTTCTTCATTGAAGTTGGAAAGACCTATCGCTCTTACCTTTCCTTCCTTGTATGCCTTTTCCATCAGGCGGTATCCGGCAGCGTAATTTCCAGCCGGCTGATGGATGAGAAGCAGATCAATATAGTCTGTTCCCAAACGCTCCAGCGTTTTGTCAACTGCATCAGCCTGTTCATAAAAAGTTGGCCAAAGCTTTGTTTCCAGGAAAATATCTTCTCTCTCCACACTCGATTGCTTCATGGCGCGTCCAACCGCCTTTTCATTTAAATAAGCATTTGCGGTATCAATCAGACGATATCCCACTTCCAACGCATAAAGCACCGATGCTTCCGCTTCATCCGGTGTCAAAAGAAAGGTTCCAATACCTGCCATTGGCATATCTACTCCATTGTTCAATGTAATCCGTTTCATGCTTTTTATCTCCTTTATTATTTTTTGTCTATTCAGGGCAGTCCTAATCATTACTTATTGTTCAGAGTTTGTCTGTTCTTCCCAAAATTCAACCGCCCGATCCAGCCAGCCTTCTGCAATTGTACCTTCGCCAAGTCCAAATCCGTGTCCCAGACCATTAAATATCTCTATTTCTGCTGCTGTACCCTGGTTCTCAATTGCCTCTATCCGGCGTTCCATAGTTCGGTAAGAAGCAATTCCATCGCTGGTTCCCACACAGGCATAGGTTGGCGGTTCATTTCCCACTACTTCAGAAAGTCCTGTATACTGCATAATGACTGCTCCAGGCGCTGGATATTCCTTTTCTCCAAATGCAGCAGTTCCGTAAGTTCCCAGCCATGCTGCCATTCGTGCTCCTGCCGAGCCTCCCCAGAGCGAATACCCTTCTGTATCTACCTGTAATTCTTCCGCATGTTCTTGAATAAATGCAATGGCTCTTGCCAGATCCTCACAGGCAGTCTGTGCACCAGGACGGTAAATCAGTGCAAATGCATTATAGCCTTTTTCTGCCAGTTCCTGCATATGGGGAAAGCTGTCATGCATCGCTGCCACATACATAAAACCGCCACCTGCATTGGTAACTGCGAACTTTTCTCCTGGTTTCCCTCTGAAGAAAAACAGTCCGGTATCTTCTTTGGAGGGATCTTCTGCTTTCTCTTCTTCTGTATAAATATCGTAAAAAATCTGTTCTCCATTCTGAACCCTTGTTTTCATTTCATTGATAATTGATACGGTTCTTTGTGGATTCACATGACTGTACCAGACCAGAATATTACCAAGCTCCTTTAAGGTCAGATCATCATCCACTGGTCGATCTACCGGAAATATAAGTCTGCCAAAATCTTCAAATACAGGATCTTCCATGACTTCTCTGACTCTGGTATCCTCTGTGAATATTTCTGTTTCTATACCCTTTCTCGAATCCTGTTCCTTTATAGTTTCTTTCATCGCAGATAATAACACCTCCGGAACTTCAGAAGTTTCTACAGGTGTTTTCAAACTGCATCCTGTCAAGAACATGCCAAGACTGATAATCGACACAGACACAGTTTTTAAAAGAAAATCCACTGTTTTCTGCACCACCTTTCTAGTTCTTTCTTATTTTGATCATAACAAAATCGAGACCTCAAAAGAAGTCTCGATTCGTTCATCAATTTATACCTAAAGGTTATATGTTTAATTTGCAATGGATTGTACTGCTGTTAAAAATTTCTTCACTGCCTCTGACGGCGATGGGGAATGGAGCAGGCCATAAGGAATCTGATAGTCCCACTCTACCGGAATCATTTTCAGGAGCGGATGGACATTTGCCCATCCCATAAATGCCATTAACACATCACTGCTGTTTTCGCAATGATTGAAAATATCCATTCCGTAAAAATCAAAATCTATGATATGAATTTCTTTATGGTTGTTCTGCAAATCATCACGCAGTTCATCGACATAGCGGCTCCAGCCTCGGTGCATAAGAAGAAGGTTTTCTCCATAAAGATCCTGAATTGACAATTTCTCTTTCTCTGCCAGAGGATGCTCAAGGGAAACAGCACAGCAGATTGGTTCTCTACGCAATTCAATTCCATTGCACTTCCTCACTTCCAGCATGGTTTCATCAAAAATTCCAGCCACAACATCAATATTCTGCCCCAGGTTTTTCAGAATTTCCCTGGCATTTTCCGGCGTATTTTCAAATGGAATCAGCTGAAATTTAATATCCGGATACTGCTTTCTTATCTTCGGCCATAGTTCTACCAGAACAGAGGACGGGGTAATAGGAGAGGTTCCAATCCGAATCACTTCTTGCGTTTTTATAGTGCTCTTAGCCCGAACTACTGAATCTTTGCAGTACTGAATAATATATTTTGCGTCCTGATACATGGATTTTCCTGCCTCTGTCATTTTATCCCCAGGCTCTCCTCCAAAAGATTGATCTGTTTGATTACAGCAGTAGGCGTAATATAGCTTTCTGAAGCAGCCTTATTAAAACTCCCTGCATCCGCAACATGAATAAAGGTTTCTAATTGAGGATTATACATTGATGCAAATACCTTCTTTCTATATGATGGAAAACTTATCAACAAATTGCATTTTTATATTTTATCCTTCTTCTCAAATCGCAAATAGCATCCACGGATTGCCTCCATAATTGCATTCCAGTCCAGATCAGACGCATAAGAAAACAGCTTTTCTAATTACATTCTACACAAAATATGTGAAAATGAAATTGCAATTTTCTTCCTCTTTAATTCAATTTGTCTCTTACAATATCGGTAAGCTTTCCATGATACGAACAACTGCATCGCAGGTTTCCCTAAACTCGATCCCTGCAGCATAATCAAAATCTTTCTGGTAATTCTGCCACTGACGATTCATAATTTCGCTGTTTCGAACCGTCTCCATAATCTTATGATATTGTTTTACAACACTTGATGACTCCCGCTTTCTGGTAGTTGCATCCAACGCAAATGCCAATGTTTCCAGATCAATATTTTCAGCCTGTAATTTGGTAAGTATGTAAATATCATAGAAATCTCTTGGTCGAGTATTCTGATCTCCACGGGAAATAACCGTTTCCAGTTTTTCAGCCAATATCGTCGCCATATTATATGCCAGAACACAGATGCTGCGATCTTCCATCATCAATTTATATTCATACTCAACTTCACGAGGCGTAATTTTATCTCCAGTTGTAATGTCCAATTTTAAAGGCACTGCCATCGGTGGATAATTCGCAGATAATGCTACGCGATAGCCGGTATACTCATCGCCTTCACGTATTTCACCAATGCTTTTGAAGGTAAATGTAATCTCATCCTCCAAATTTATTTTAATAATTTCTTCTACCATTTTTTGAATAGTTTCTTCGCTCACAGGATATCGCTTAATTGTTGCATCCATATCCATTGTTGCCCTTGAATTCAGTCCAACCATAGAGGCAATTAAGAATCCGCCCTTAATGATAAAATTATTCCGATATTCTGAAACTGATACCCGCTCTAAGAAACGCTCCAACATATAATTCTGTAACACAAGCTGTGCGGATATTTTTTTCTCTTTTGCAATATTCTTTACTACAGCCTTCAACTGCATCGCATTTTTCACAGCAGTACCTCCAAATAAGATCTAAGTTTTTTTTCCACTTTCAGCAATCGCGCATATTCGGAAAGCTTCGGAATATTTCTTTTTTTATCAGCTACATATCGTTTAAACGCTTCAGAAACAATTTGTACATCTGTATGATTTTTTGTTCTTAAGATATCACACAATGTTCTTTCTGCACTGTATGCTCTGACGGCATTTCCTCCAGGAGTCATCAACTTATCAATTCCAAGACTGTACAAAGGTTCTTTTGCACTACAGCACAAAATTCCTTCTGACTTGGGACTGGATAGATTGTATGTGTTTGGAAAGGTCATATGATATTTTCCCGGTGTCCTATCTGTCAAATCACACAGGAATAATGCTGTGTTGAGAGAAAAAATCCCCCGTTTATAACGGCTTTGAAGATTGACAAATTCATCTTCCCAAACCCCCGGTAATGTATAGACACCACGTGAAGCACGCTCTAACTCACCGCTATCAACCAGATGCTTTAAACTTCCTCGTGAAATGCCTGCAGCAACGACCATTTCTGTAGTTATAATACCATTATTCTGCTGTGCAAGATTTAAAATCTGCTGGGAATACTTCATGTGCTTCACCACCTTTTTACTTTCTTGCTTAATATTATATGCAAAATAAGCAAGAAAGTAAAATATGATTATTTTGAACTTTTCAATTTGTTTTTATGACTCTTTTATTGCAAAGTATTCCCTCATTTCTTCATATAGTTCAGGAAACAGAAAAGACTGCACGAAAATCTCTGGAAAGATTTCGTATTAGATCCTTCAGTTGTTTTGCTGTTTTTATCATAAAAGAACCTCCAAATATTGCCGTAAAATTTTTTCTACCCGAAACATCCCAGCATATTGCATTAAAGTCTGCAGGTTTTTATCTTTTCTGCGAGCATACGCTTTTAATGCCCCCTGAAAAGTCTGTATTTCAATTCTGCTGCGGCTTCGGAGCAAATCGCAAACCGTTCGCTCCATGTCATAAACCGGCACAGTATGTCCAAACGGAGTCTGAGCCGTCGTGATTCCCACGCCATGCAGTTCTGATTTAATTGTAAACACTTGAATGCCTTCTGCTTTCATTTTTGTGGGGTTACAGCCTGTTTTAACCGTAACTGTATATTTCATTGGCTCACGATCTGTCAGATCATGAAAAAACAAAGCTGTTTCGTGGGAAAATACTGCCTGTTCAAATCGCAGATGAAGCAGATACATGGCATCCACCCAGGAATCTTTGGATATATAGATCCCATGTGCAGCCCTTTCCAGATCTCGTGAACGCACATAATCATAAAACATTGGCTTTGAAATTCCGGCAGCTATAACCTGCGATGTCCGCAGCATTCCATCCTGCATAGTCAGCATCTGATCCATCTGTTCAAACTGTTTCATTATTTTGCTTCCTTTCGCACTAATATCATATACAATATTAGTCTAAAAGTAAAGTATCGAGGAGTGAGTTTTTAAATTTAGATATCTTCATTGTGCCAAATATCTTTTCAATCACCTCCATTTAACATCTATGCCGATAGATGTAATTGATTTCGGCACAAATGTCAAATCCAGTGATGTCTATTTTCAAGTGCCTGCAGCCATCTTCCATTCGGGATAAAAAGTGTTGTGTACTGGCATCTTTCCTTGACTATTCTTGAAAATCCGGGAAAAACTGATCCAAAATCTCCATACTATCCTTAGAAGTATATCCCCATAAGATCGAACTGAGCGCTTCAATCGCTTCCTGCCTTTTTCGGTAATATGTACGAAAACTGATATCCCGAATATGCGGTCTGAGTTTTTCAATGATTTCTTCTACATTGCGGAGCTGCTGCGGCGAAAGAAATGTGTAATAAATAAGCCAGTAATAGACCTCTCCATTCTTGTGTTTATTACGGAGCAGATCTACGGAAGAATCAAGCAGTTTCAGCATCCGATAACTCCGCTCAATGCATTTCGCATGATGTTCCGTATCACTTCCGGACAGATCGGCTCCTGCCAGATATACGGAATCTAAAAAATCCTCAATCGAGCTGCCATATTCCAGTTCAAACCGATTCCGCACCTGTTGAATGGACAGCTCCAGGCTCCATACCACATCCCTGTACTTCTTCAGCAGTTTCCATGTATCGTGATACAACGGGTTCTCTGTAATATTCCTTTCATCCTGTTTCTTTCTCATGCCAAATTCCCCCTATTCTTCTCCGTAATTGGTGACAATGTAAGTTCAAACGCATAGACCGGCGTATCGCTCCCACACAAAATCATTAGCCCAAATTGCATCTCCGATTCCTTACGCGCGCGGAGTAAATATTCTTCCCTGCAGGCGTTTGATAAGGGAAATAACTTATACTTCGATTTTGCACATCGAAAACAGAAAATTCCTTGTGGCTCAAGGACTTTTGCCATTTTTTCAACGAGAACCTCTATGTTGGATTTTGAAACGCTGGCTAACTCATCTGAAACACAGATGTCATGCCCGCCGGTATCAGCCGTTTGCTCCTTTTCCTCCTCATCCGGCAAAGAAACTTTAATATTCAGCACCATAGCAACCTCCTCTTTATCAATCAGGACGTCTGATATTTGAAACATAGTAGACAAATAATTCTGCAAATAAATAACGCTCCCCGTCCTCCCTGGAAATGTCATAAGGGATATGTAATCCATTCCTGCAAGCTTTTTTAAAATTCTTCCAACTGTAGCCTTTGAAATTCCCCAGCGAACAGCCAATTCACTGTAGTTTAACACTGGCAGCCCTGTTCCGTTTCGTAAATAGACCACAGGGCCAACTTCAGACCCCTGTACCTGTTCGTCGTTATAAACAGTCGAAAGCCACAAATCCAACACAATATCCATTTCTGAGCAGCGTCCCGCACTGACAAGCTCCGCAGCAGTAGTAACCGGCATAAAGAAAAATCCTGTATCCTTCTGGCAGGGACAATTATAATCCAGAATCGTGTTATGCTTTTTCCAGCCCCGAATCTTATATTTGATAACCTTTCCTCTGTCAAGGACAAGATATGATATCAAATGCCGTTTCTGAAGCTCATCCAGAATGTCAATCGCCTGTCTCTGAAAATGTGTCCGAAACCAGCCAGATACCTCTTTTACTGTACAGATCCACTCCCCTGGATAAACCGTATAGCTGATTCCGTCGATACGCCGGTAAGATGTACGAAAATTTGCATAGCTGCAAAGTACCATAAAATAAAAAAGACCAGAACCGCCGCCTACGCGAATGCTCTGATCACTCATTAAAGACTGTATAAATTGCCGGTAGATCCGGCAGCGTGGATAGTCCACAATCTGCTTGATTTGTAATTGATATTCAGACATTTTTTTCTCCTTGTTCTTTAAAATTTTCCTGATATCAGGATTAAGGGCTTTCCATGTTCCCTTCATACAAAAAAATCTACAGGATACATTTTTGCATCCTGCAGACTATAATTTTACCTCTATACTTCTTTTTACTATCTTTTCCACGACGAATTTTGTTCACAATTCCTATGATTCCACCCTGTTTTTTCTATCCATATAGTCCATTTAATCAACAATATATAGACTAATAAAAACCAAATAATACTATATGTAGTATCAAAAACACTTTCTTCTAGTAAGAGACAAAGTATTCCACTGCGTTACTCGGAAAATACTCTTTGAACTCACCATAGAGCTGTGCTGCTAAGGTCTTATTGTGCGCTATTACCAAAGTCGGCTTATTTAACTGCTGAATCACATTAGCCATGGTAAAGGTCTTGCCAGAACCCGTAACCCCTAGTAAAGTCTGGAATTGATTGCCTTCCTGAAACCCTTTGACCAGCGCCTCAATGGCCTGGGGCTGGTCGCCAGTGGGCTGAAATTCTGAGTGTAATTTAAACTCCATAATGCAATTTTACCTCCTTGGTGACCGAGAAAAAAGTTCGTATATATGCCCGAAATTCGTAAAATCAAGCATTTTGCCCCTGGCATATATTCGAACTTTTTGATTTTTACGAATGAAGGTCACTAAAACCTATTTTTCGAGACTGCGTAACACCAGATAAAACCTGGTGGAAATAGTATTTTTAAAGATCACTAAAAATTATAGCATGGACTAATAAAAAAGTATAGCCAACAAGAAGGAACATCCGTTCTTTTTTGTAACTATACCCTATTTTTTCACGTTATATAAGGTAATCTTCTGCTGAAATCATCACATCTAAATTCTCTGTGGCAATCATTTCATCCTCATCCAAATCAGGCATAACCTCGTCTATAAACGGCTGAAGTTCATCGACACAATCAGCAATAATTCGTCTCTTATCCCCATACACATCCATCGTAATCAATTCCTTTGCGTGTCCCATCAGCTTGGACACCGCCTTGGGATTGAAGTCATTCTTCAAAAGAATGGTACAAAAGGTACTTCGCAAATCCATCTGGGACTGGTAATTCTCCTGAATTGCTTCTCTAATCTCTCTTACTGTACACATTTCAATCCTTTCCTTTCTGATTTTGGTTTACGAATGACGATGGCGTTTATGCGGCTTAAAATCGAGGATATGTCCCTCAATAATACGTGCATATCGCTTGATTTTGATTTCATTCCTGTGCTAGCTTTGCAGCGCCTTCCGGTAATCTTCCTCCGTAAGAAACAGCCGCATTTCATCCCCAGGAACTCCATATGTACTTTCCGGTTTTTTCACGGAAAATTCAATCATCCAGCGTGTTTCGTCACGAAAACGCTCCACTGCAAGAATACTATGGCCTTTCAGCTCTCTTGCGAAAATATCTTTCATGCAGACTCCTTTCATCGTTCATGCTGTTGCTGGCGGCGGCGCTGCCACTGTTCCAACAACTTGATAATGGTTTCCTGCATTTTCTTCGGCGTATAGCTTTTGGGAAAATACTTCCGCAGGGTGTCTCCGGTCAGGGTCACTTTATCCAGAGCATCTTTCTTTTCCTCTGACATAATAGATAAAATGGCATCATCCGTCAGTTTTCCCTCCTGACTGAGCTTTTTCATTCGCTGTGCCTGTGAGACTGATGGAGTAGATAATTCATATTCCATAGTTTCCACAAGCATCTGCTGCTCCTCTGGTTTAAGGAAAGACAATTCATAAGCGGGATTCAATGCAATTTCTTTTTCATCTACTTTGTCTAGTAGTGGGGGAATTAACTCGGTTAAACGGATATACCGTTGAATCTGGTTTCTACTTTGACCTACCTGCTCGGCTAAAATTTGATCTGATCGTTTTTGTGTCCCAAGTTGGGACACATTTTCTTTACTCGGCCTACCCGCTTGCCGTTTCATCGCTTCCAGTTTCATCTTATAGGCAAACGCCCTCTCACTGGGAAGCAGTTCTTCCCGCTGCAAGTTACTGTCAACCATAATAATGGTAGCTGCGTCATCATCCAAATCCCGCACAATCACCGGCATGGTTTCTTTCTCTGCCAGTTCGCTGGCCCTGTGTCTCCGATGTCCGGCAATTAACTTATAACCTCCATTGGGGTCCGGCCTTGCAATCGCAGGAACCAAGACACCGTACTGGCGTATACTGTCAGCCGTCTCCATCATAGCCGCATCGTCCCGGACTTTAAATGGGTGGTTTTTGAAGGCGTGCAGTTCTGTTAACGGAATCTCCATCACCTTCTCAAGATTCTCTGCCGCCCGGCTTTCCTCTGTAGAAAACAAGTCATCGACTGAAGCCAGCTTTATGTTTTTCGCGCTGCTTTTCAAGTTTCAACACCTCCTTCGTCAGACTCTGATAGGCAGCTGCTACTTTTCCATTTGGGTCATGAGCGAATATACTTCTCCCTTCCGCTGTAGTCTCTTTTGCTCGGACAGAATGAGGAATTTCTGTGCCAAACACTTTGATTTTACTTCCGTAAGTTTCCCGCAGAAGAGCCGCAATGTCTTTGGCAAAATTGGTTCGGCTGTCCACCATGGTCAGCAAAATCCCGTCAATCTGCAATTTCGGATTGAGCTGACGTTTGAATTTTGCTACGGTCTGAAGCAGCTGCTCCAGGCCCTTTGCCGGTAAATACTCTGCCTGAACGGGGATTATAATCCGATTAGCGGCCGCCAGAGCATTAACCGTAAGCATACCCAGCGAAGGCTGGCAGTCAATCAGGATATGGGAATATTGTCCCTTTAACGTGTCCAGATACTGCCGGAGGATTGTCTCCCGGCTCATAGCATTTACCAGAGATACCTCCATGCCGGATAGCTGAATATCCGCAGGCATGATCCACTCCCTCTGAATGGTGAATAATCCCTTCCCCGGGACGAATCGGCTGATCCGTCAGAATCTTCCCCATCATGTCCGAAAGTGTGACCGGCAGCTTGTCCGGCTGCGGATGGCCCAAACTAATGGTCAGACTGCCCTGTGGGGCGGCGTCTACCAGCAGAACCTTCTTTCCTTCCTGTGCCAGCCCTATGCCCAAATTGACACAGGTGGTGGTCTTGCCAACTCCTCCCTTCTGATTTGAGATGGAAATAATTTGTGTGTTCAATGGTAAGCCTCCTTTAACATAAAAAGAGCCAAATCCTTATTGAAAAGATTTGACCCTTCATTACAAATAAATTCTCTATTTAAATATTACATCTCTACCAAATAATATCGTCAGTTATCTCCAGTTCATTTTCGTACATTATAGCGTCATCAAACTTTACTTTAACGATTATACTAGTATAATCTAAATTTTCCTCTAATCTCATCGTAATACTCTCGACTGTACAGTAATTCATCTCTCCCTTGCCCTCTACTATACTAAGTTGATTCCTCTCTTTTGAGAGATATGTTATGGAGATACATACTGAGAATTGAACTTTGTCCATAAAATACTTGTATCGCGTTTGTTTACTATTTAATTCTAAATTAAGTTTTTTATCTATAACATACACATTTTTAATGAATACTCCATTCTCATAAAACATTCGTTTCGATGGAGCATACATAATATACTCCTTATAGTAATTATAAACATTACTTGATTTCCTTCGTAAAAGATATAGTAAAGTCTCTCTTTCTGCATTAGAGCGACATACTATCCCCCGAATAATTCGAGGCAACGGAAAACCTCCTTCTCGAATTATTTCAGAATGCCTATATGCTTTAATATTACTATCTATCTGTGGATCATAAGGACCATCGTGGTATATTTTTTCAAAATTAAGTTTGGCAAATTCCTCATATCCTTGCTTTATGTTATTGTTGTTTCCTGCAATTCCTTTTTCTGCAAATTTGGTATTGTCCAATGCCATCGTTTTTTCTACTGACAATAGGAAAAAAATAGGGACTGGACAGCTTGCATTAATTTCTTGATTTCGCAACTCCTCTGGTTTATATCCCTCATTATGGTATTGAGTTGGTGTTAACGGTCGAAAGTATAAACGTCCATATGTTTTTTTATCATCTCCCGTCATGTCAATAACAACTCTACTTGCATTATCGTTTACCATAATATCTTTTGCCTGCGCTTGCGCCCTGCTATATATCCATCCACTTTCTATAATATTCACTGCATTATGAACATCTGTAAAATGATAGAAAAAATCTGGCCACCATTGCCTTTCTTTTGGTAAATTGGACTTGAAATTATTTAAAATATCTGTATACCTCATCTTCACCTCAACTATTCCGCAACAAATTGATATGCATTAGCTTGAGCCGCAAAAGATGCTCCATTATTTGAAACAATAACAGCTTGAACATAATCCATTTTTTTCATCAGTTTCAATACAACATCGGAAAATTTTTCATATTCTGACGGAACTTCATCTTTATCTACTATTCCAACGTCCCTCACATAATTCCAAAACGAACATAATTCCTCGTCTTTAACCACACAATCTTCATTATCATATTGAATTTGAAGTTCTCCAGTATCCTTTACTTCTGCTTGAATTTTATCATCTAAAAATATACTCTTATCATTTTTTAGAATATCTTCTAGCTGCAATTTGAATTTTTCATAGCCCTCTACATTTTCAAACCCATTTAACCATTTTTCAATTTCTGATATTTGCATATGTTCCGGTTTTGGATCTTCATAGTTATCAACATATATATATATGTTGAGCGGAAGATTTTTTAAATATTTTTCCATCAATGGTCTTACATCGTTCCAATCTAATCCACCATTTCCGCAACCCAATCTCGGAAAGGCTATAGAATCAGCCCCTAATTTATCCCAGTTCTCAACCAATTTTTTCAATCCCATCTCTATATATTCTAATTTTGATGGATTCCGCCAATTCTTTTTTGTTGGGAACAGTAAAACCCACTTTTTTTCTTTTCTCCATAAGTACAAAGTTCCTACATCCAAACACTGTTTTTCACATAACTGTTTATAACGATAAAACATTTCTGGGTATCTTCTCTTAAATTCTAATGCAACACCCTTCCCCATTACACCGACCGTATTGACTGTATTAACTAAAATCTTTGCTGGACTATTAAACAAGTCGCCCTTAATATATTTTATCATCTCATCATTTCCTTTCTTGAGCATATAGTTCTTCATTCTTCGTCCATTTTCGACTATTGCATCCTAATTACAATTTTATTCTATCCAAATAACAAATGCAATATTTTATTCATCTTACGTACCTCTTTACGAATCAAGGTAGTGTCAAATCCTACCCATTTTTTATTGTTAAAACCTTATAAAAACCTTGATTTTTAGGGAAATCTGCAATAAAAAGAGCATTGACCTCCCTTTTCTGGTATAATGTCCTCGACCAAAATTCCATTAACCGAAAGGAACCAATGCTCATGGACATTATACAATACTTACTCTCTGTAATTCAATACCTTTACCAGCAAAACTGCTGGCTGATTCACTTTATCTGCAGATATATTCCACTTAAGCAGTGGGCTTTCGAGGATTCCCATTCTCCAAAGTATCAAAAGTTCAAAATTGACGAACTCCCGCTGGTCACGGATTTCCGGCAGGACTGGACTTACAAAGAACTCATCCCTTACTACGAAAAGCGTTATGGTAAGAAGATTCGTCCGATCAGCCGTCGTTCAGAGTGTGACATCCCTGATTCCTCTACCTGCCCACGCTGTGACGCTCCCAAGCCCTTTCTCTACAGGAATAACGGCTCCAAGGGACAGCTCCTGTGCAAAGTCTGTGATGCCCGCTTCTCCCCTAACGAAAGCCGCTTCTCTTCCGTCAAACTGCGCTGTCCGCATTGTGGGAACACTCTAGTACCCAAAAAAGACCGCAAGCACTTTGTCATTCATAAATGTGTCAATCCCAAATGCCCTTACTATCTCCATAACCTCAAAAAGGTGGAACAGGCAGATCTCGCAGAAGACTATGGCAAGAATAAATATAAGCTCCACTATATCTACCGTGAATTCACGATGGATTTTTTCAGCATGGACTTAACTACCCTGCCAAAGAATGCTTCTTCTCTGAAATTCAGTAAGCACAATGCCCATGTCATGTCCTTATGCCTAACTCTGCATGTCAATCTGGGGCTTTCCCTGCGCAAGACATCACAGGCTTTAAAAGACCTGTATAACATCAGCATTTCTCACCAGCAGATCGCTAACTACTGCAAGACCGCTGCCATCTGTATCAAACCCTTTGTCGATCTGTACCCTTACGAAAAGGGGAATGTATTTACTGCGGATGAGACCTATATAAAAATCCGAGGTATCAAAACCTATATCTGGCTCATCATGAATGCCGCCACACGATCCATCATCGGCTACCAGGTCTCTGATAATCGTGGTGTCGGCCCCTGCATCCTGGCCATGCGTATGGCGTTCCAGGGGATTACAAAGCTGCCGGAGAATTTTAAGTTCATTGCAGATGGATACAGTGCCTATCCACTCGCTGCAATGGAATTCGTAAAGAAGTTTGGAAAAGACTTTACCTTCAAAATCACTCAGGTAATTGGACTTACCAACGACGATGCTGTTTCTACGGAACACCGCCCCTTCAAACAGATGATTGAGCGATTGAACCGCACCTATAAGGCTTCTTACCGTCACACAAACGGTTTCGATAACATCGACGGTGCCAACTATGACCTTGCCCTCTGGGTTGCTTACTATAACTTCCTTCGCCCACATAAACACAATAACTTCAAAGTCCTCAACGAAGTAGAGATACTGCAGGGTGCCGACAATATGCCGGGCAAATGGCAGCTCCTCATCTTCCTGGGTCAGCAGACCATCCTGAATATGCAGAAAGCTAGTACTTCCATACCGGAGCGGAGCTATTGTCAATAGAACCGTGGAATACCGGAGCAGGCGGTATCGCCGACTGTGAGGATATGCCGCGAAAGTTTATTGACATAAGGCTCACGGATCATCCTGTTCAAGAGAAAAGGGGCAGCTGCACCCTTTCCCTGCCTTCCGGCGAGGATGGGTTCGGGCAAAGCCCGTGAATGGGTCAAGGGATAAGTCCCTTGCGGGTTCTTAGGGCAGCGCCCTAAGCTCTCAGAGAGCTTATCGGAATAAATATCTGCAATTTTCAAGGTTCATTTGAGCCTATTTTTTCGACTCAGTTTTTTCATACTTCACTTGACACTACCCGAATCAAGGTCACCAATACTATCTAATCCACCCTGTTTTATCCCGTCCATACAGTCCATATAGTCCACAATATCTGGTATAAAAAGCACCAAATACCACTAAATATCACGTCAAAAAGGCCCGAACCCTAGTAGGAGACAAAGTATTCCACTGCGTTACTCGGAAAATACTCTTTGAACTCACCATAGAGCTGTGCTGCTAAGGTCTTATTGTGCGCTATTACCAAAGTCGGCTTATTTAACTGCTGAATCACATTAGCCATGGTAAAGGTCTTGCCAGAACCCGTAACCCCTAGTAAAGTCTGGAATTGATTGCCTTCCTGAAACCCTTTGACCAGCGCCTCAATGGCCTGGGGCTGGTCGCCAGTGGGGGCGTATTCAGAATGTAATTCGAAGATTTTTTGTTCATTTTGCATAAAATCCACCTCCAGATTTCAAAGTAAAAAAGGACGCCTATAAGGCAAAAATTCGTCAAGGAACTTTTCATTTTCGTCAAGGAATTTTTGCAAATCGGAAGAAAATCGGTCCTTGACGAATCCGTTCACAATTTGCTTTTTTTGCAACCTGCCGTACCCATATAATTCTATATGGACGAAACAGGAACAAACCATATAAAAAGGACTCAGGCATTGGACTTTAGTATACCAAAAAGCAACGAGCCAAGTGACTGCTTGCAGGCATTTGGCGACTGCCATCGATAGTAGGCGCTCTGCGTCTACTATACCACAAACGCTTTCAAAAGTACAGAAGTGGCAAACATCCGTTCTTCTGTTTTACGCTGTTTCTGGAAGGAATTCTGTTACATCCACCACAATTTCCAGCAGTTCGTTTTTAAAGAGCTCATTTTCTTCCATATTTGGAAGCACCATTTTCATATACTCCTCTATTTCCGGTACTCCATCCGCTATAATCTCCCTGTTGTCAGCATAGACATCCATTGTTATGAGTTCCTTGGCATGCCCCATAAGCTTTGATACTGCTTTCGGATTAAACTCTTCTTTCAGCAAAAGCGTACAATAGGTACTGCGTAAATCATGCCAGCGAATATCCGGCAGCCCACTTTCAGCCAGAAGTTGTTTATAATACTTGCAATGGAATCCTTTACTCCTTGGTCTGCCATAAGCAGAACAGCAAATATAGTCCAAATCCTGAAACTCTCTCTTTCGACGATTTCTGTTTGCTTCATACACCTGCCGTTCCTTTAAGATTTCCTCAAAGACATAATCTGGAATAGGAATTTCTCTGTAACTGGATTTTGTCTTTAACCCCACCTCCTGTTTCGTAAATGTTTTAGGTGCAAAATCTTCTTTTTTCGCATTATGTATCCTTCCCAACTGTCGGTTCACATTTAAGGTTCTGTTAATATAATCGATATCCGAATATTTTACGCCATTGATCTCAGATCTGCGAAGTCCCATAAGTACTCCAAAAAGTACCTGCATATGAATCGGGGTATCCTTGCTTTTCTCCAGCAAAACTAAAACCTGCTCCATCGTCAGTGTTTTCTGTGTGTCAATACTTCTGCTTCTGAAAGCTGTTTTCTTCTGTGATGTTTCTGTTTTAGGTAATCCTACTCCCTCCACTGGACTAACAGAAATCACTTTGCTCGTTACCGCATAACGAAAAGAGACATTCATGATTGTTTTTACCTGCTCTGCTACTGACCTTGAATAACTCGCCTTTACATTAAACAATTTTTGAATGTCTCCACGGGTAACATCCGCCATTCTTTTATTTCCTAAAGCTGGAATGATATGATTATTTACTGTATTGCAGTAATTATAATAGGTTTCATGGCTTTCAGTCCGTTTTCCTATGTCTATCTCTAGCCAGGAAAGCATAAAGTCTGCAACCTTTACCTTTGAATACACAATAAATGTACCATTGTATAATTCTGCAATCGTCTTCTCTCTTGCCTTATTCGCCTCCTTCTCTGTTTTAAAACCCGATTTCTGATACGGCTTTTCGCTTCCATCCAGATATTTTAAAAATATCCTGTAGCCGAATCCTGAGCGCACAGGCATTACCTGTGACACTCTCCATTCGACATAATTCTTCAAATCCAACTTTAACATATAGAAGCACCGCCTTCTGGAATAAAAGTATGATTCATAAATGTAATAATCTGCTCATTCTCATCCATGACCTCACAATAATATTCAAATGTTGTATTAACACTTGCATGCCCCAACAGAGCTGATATTTTAATCAGAGGAACCTTCTGCTCTATCAAGATCGTTGCATACATATGGCGCAGACCATGCACTGTAATATGAGGTAAGCCATTCCTAGAACATAATTTTGTCAAAGCGCTGTTCATGGCGGCTGTTGAATGTGGTAATCCATTTTCCTGACACGAGATATAACCGTGATCAAAATATTGTTCGCCATACTGCTGCTTATTTGCTTCAACCAAAATTTTTCTTTTCTCAATTTCCTTTGCAACAGTCTCCGGTATCCGCAGAAGACGGTAACTGTTATCTGTCTTTGGCGGCTTCTCTATAACTTCATATGACTGAATTTTACTCGCACCCTTTGGAACAATAGGATTCGATGTAATCTGCCGTTGAATGTAGATGGTTCTGTTTTGTGGATCAAAATCTCCAAATTTCAAGCCGGAAATTTCTCCTTTTCTAAGCCCACAGAACAGTCCCAGTAAAATCTCCAAATACCATCCGCTATTATACGCAGCTTTCAAAAGCCTTTTCACATTTGCTTTATTTAAAATAATAATAGTTGGTTTTCTTCTTGGGTAGGGTTTGGTTGCTGGTATTGGATTTCGCCTAATATAGTCCTGTATTACAGCCTCTTTCATTGCCATATTTAAAAGCTCTCTGGACTTGTTGCCTGCCGACTCGCATACTTTTGATACAACTGCCAATAAAGAATCAAAATACTCCTCATTCGCATATCGTAATTTTATATCCTGCTGCATATTCGGAAGAATCAGGTCATACAGCACATAGGCGCAGACCATACGAGTTGTATTCTCAACCCTCTGGGAAAATACATCCTCAAACCAATAAAGCAGGTAATCCCTTAAATTAACATCTGGGTTCGGTTTTGATGCCATCTGATAGGCTCTGGACGCTTTCTTAAACTCTTCCTCATATCGGTAATAACTTGCTTCCGCTTCGGCCTCACTCTGAAATCCACCTCGCTTACTATATTTTACAGAACCATCCGGTTGTAACACCTTAATTCTGTGAAACCATGAAGTTTCCTCATAAAAGGCTACTCCGTTTTTCTTTTCTGGCTGTTTCACTAAATCACCTCGTTTATAGACCACCATTCAGCCAGTCATCAAATCCTCTCTTTGGCACTCTGAAAAGCTTACCAATTTTAAGAACTTTGAATGGCGGATTTTTCTGCTTATACACTTCTTCAAGAAACATATAAGATTTGCTCTTTCCGATTCCAAGCATACGCTGGATATCGGCTGCCAAGTATACCTGCTGATCAATCCCCACTCCATTCTCTTCATTTGCTGACATTATTTATCCCTCCTTCCTAATTTCCTGTGCAGCGTCCAGTCCCACTTTCTTCCATGATATCATGCTATCCCGTATTTCTCCTGAAGATAGCATTTTTCATTATCTGAAGTGAGATCAGTCAGGTCCTTGCTATGAACTTGCTTCATATTTTATATACGAATCGAACCTTTGACCTTTCAACTGCAAATATAATGTTTTTCTATATAGATTAAGGCTGTGGAATTTTCGCACATTCATCAGGCCACTTCCTGCGCCAACGTTTTTGCCGCGTATTTCAGATGTTGCTGTGCAATTTTTAACCAGGGGGCGAGCTCTTTTCAAGTCATCGCACACTATCCTCCTGTATCTGTATAAATCCTGAATTGTGCTGTGAAATTGCCAAGGTTCAAAGAGACATATCATATTTTAACATGACCCATATGCTATATAAATAAGGGGAACACCTCCTCTTTTCTGCACATTCTGCAACTATTTTTTAATAAAAAACTCTGGCACAACATTGGCACAAATCCGCAGAATATTGGCACAATTCTGCTCTTTCGCCGTAAATACCGATATGTTAAACTAAGTATGCTCAAACGTATACCTAACAGACTGAAATCAGAAAGCCATGCTTCCTCCAAAAGTGTGGCTTTCTTTTTCTTTTCTGTATGGAAATCACAGGATAAGGAGGCTTACAACTTGAAAAAGAAATCAGAAGCAACGCCGGTTCTCTTTCCGGAAAGAAAAAAGAAGCTGAAAAAGCACCTGACAAAAACAGCCTGTTATGCATGCTTCTTTGCCATGACCTCTCTGATGTTTGCACAGCCCGTTTATGCATCTACAGATGTGTGGACAAAAGCCGGAGAAATCATGAAGGATGTGTATAACCAGATCGTCCTTATATCAACAGTTGCCGCCATTGTCACCGCTTCGGTTGCCCTTTTGATGATGAATTTTTCCAGAAGCGGACGGACGGTAGATGAAAGCAGGGCATGGCTGAAACGTATTTGCATTACATGGGCTATTTTAAATGGTCTTGGCTTCATCATGGCTTATGTTACGCCGTTCTTCTCTGACGGAAAATGGACTGGTTAAGGGAGGTGTGACTTTATGGGAATTTTAGACGGGATTGTGGAATGGCTTGCCGAGCAGGTCATGCATGGTCTTGACCTCATCAGCACATCCGTATTAGGAGCACTGGGCTGCGATATGGATGTTTTTTTACGCTATTTCCCTGCTGCAGAAACCATGTATAAGGTTTTCGTCGCCCTGTCCATCGGCTTGATTCTGCTTAACTGGGTATGGCAGCTTTTCAAAAATTTCGGTCTTGGCGCTGGAATTGAAGCGGAAGATCCTGTAAAACTCAGCATCCGATCCGTCTTATTCATCCTGCTGGCTTATTTCTCTGATGATATTGTAAGCATGGCTCTGAAAATTGGAGGCACTCCCTATGCATGGATTATGGATTCGGAACTTCCTGCCATCAGCTTTGCAGATTTCAATTCTGTCATGCTGGTTATCATCGGAGCCTGCGCCAATGGCGCAGTTGCCCTGATTACCCTGATTCTGGTGATCATCCTTGCATGGAATTATCTGAAGCTTCTTCTGGAAGCGGCAGAACGGTATGTCCTGCTGGGCGTTTTAATTTATACTGCTCCGGTTGCCTTTTCCATGGGCGCATCCCAGTCTACCTCCAATATATTTAAGTCCTGGTGCCGGATGCTTGGCGGACAGATGCTTCTTTTGGTAATGAATGCCTGGTGTCTGCGCCTTTTCACTTCCATGGTAGGCACCTTTATCGCAAACCCACTGTCACTGTAGGAAGGAGGTTCTTTTGAAGCGTATCAAACATTTACTCAGTGCATCCTTTTTTGCACTGTCCTTGTCTTTTTATCATACCCTGACTGTTTTTGCCGTTTCTGAAGGTGAACTTCAGGCACAGGTAGAAGCGGCCGGAAAAGAAACGGTTTCAGGGAATGTACTAATCTGGTTTCTGTGTGCCATTGCCTTTCTTAAGGTTTCCCAGAAAATTGATTCGTTTATGTCTGCCTTGGGAATCAATGTAGGGCACACAGGCGGCTCCATGCTGGCAGAAGCTATGATTGCCGCAAAAGGAATCGGATCTGTCCGAAACTTTTCCAGTCATTATTTTGGCGGCGGAAGAAGCAGCCATTCTTCCCATGTCAATTCCGGCTCCAGTGTCAGCGGCGGATTTCTGGCAGGCGGTCTGGCCGGCGTAGTAAGCCGTTCTGTAACCCAAAGCGCCGTCAAAGCCGCTGTCTCTCCGGCTTCTTCTGCTGCTTCTGGAAACAACAGGACTGGAGGCGGGTTAAGCGGTCTTGCTGAAACCGCGGCGGCTGGTATTGGAGGACAATTATATTCCGCATCCGTCAGCAAAGGAGGGGATTTTGCAAATGATGTGATTGGTACAGTAGCGGCTGGACTATATGGGATATGCCGCATTGGAGGAAGGTGCTGAACATGTCCCCTCTTTTTCCAATGTAGAAATCGGAGGCGGTCGTATTACCGGTACGGAGGTTTCCGAAAGTTATCCGGAAGGAATTGCCTTTGGTATGTACCATACGGAGCAATACACAGCGCCGGAAGGTTCCTATACTACAGTTCATGCTGCTGACGGTTCTTCCTGGTATAAGCAGTATGCTGCTGATTCTGTAGATAAATCTCCTTACATGGCTCCGGATGGTTCCATTGCCTACAAGGAGACCATTGTGAAAAAACTTCCCCCAACGCCCAAAAGAAAGGACCGGATATAAATGAAAAATCAGAACCAAACCAGCTTTGGCGAAGACTTGACAGCTGGTTTCTCAGCAGCCCATACCTTGCGGGGAGCTGTTAAAACAGGAAAACTCTTTTCTCAGGCTGCAAAAGGGACTGCCGCCGGCGGTCCTTATGGCGCTGCCCTTGGCGCTCTATGGGAAAGCCGGAAACACCTTGGAACGATTGCAACTGTGTTCTCCTTTTTTCTCATCCTGCCTGTTCTTTTTCTGCTTCTGCTTCCAGGGCTTGTTTTTGACGGTCTGGGAAATTCCGTTTCCCCCGCTGATCCAGAGCATCCCCTTCTCAACAGTGAACTGGCAATCATGGAAAACTGCAATGAAATCTCATTTACGCTGAATGCCATTTTAACAGAAGGGATGGAAGATGTAACATCCAGAATCGAAACAGATTTTGCAGCCTCCGGCGGCGATGGAATGGAAATTCTGAATCCCTATGAAGAAAATCCCGTTTATAACGCCAACCTCTTTGCAGCCCAGTACTGTGCAGCGAAAGCCGAGAATTTCAGGGACATATCCATTTCCAACATGGCTGACATCCTGCGGCAGAATAAACATCATCTATACTCCTTCCAACGCAGGGAGGAACTGCGGGAGATAACAGAAACAGACCCCGAAACAGGGGAAGAGACCTCCACAACAGAAACATGGCTGATTTACACCATTGTTTACAACGGAGAAGCCTATTTTGCGGACCAGGTGTTTTCTTTAACAGATGAGCAGAAAGAACTGGCTGGAAATTATGCGGAAAATCTCAGCCTGTTTCTGGGAGACGGACTGCTGCAAAGCCTGGACAGCTGGACTGGAAACAGCATCCCCTCTCTTGGGAATGTGCAGTTTTCTGATGGAGTAACGGAAGTCATTTATTATAACCAGATGGATGAGCGTTATGCCGGAAAGCCCTATGGTACCGATCATATCGGCAGCTCAGGCTGTGGTCCTACTGCCATGGCAATGGTCGTATCCTCCCTTTCCGGAACAATCGTAGATCCAGTGGAAATGTCCCGATGGTCTTATGAAAACGGATACTGGTGCAAAGGAAGCGGCTCTTATCATGCGTTAATCCCTGCGGCAGCCAAGCATTGGAATCTTCCAGTGTCCGGCTGTACTTCCTCCGAACCACAAAGGATTCTGGATGCCCTTTCTGAAGGAAAACTGGTAGTGGCAATCATGGCAAAAGGTCATTTTACCAAATCCGGTCATTTTATTGTTTTACGGGGTGTGGAGAACGAAAAAATAAAGGTTGCTGATCCTGGCAGCTATAACCGGAGCGGACAGCTCTGGGATTTATCCATCATCTTAAATGAAGCTAGTCGGCGGGCAGGGGCTGGCGGTCCTTTCTGGATTATCGGCTGAATGTCTCCTGTCCGGCTATGAAAGTGAGGGAATGAACATGAACAATCAAAGTGACCACGATACCTATATCATTCCGCCGAATTTCGTGGATACGGGAACCTTCTTCGGCGGAATGTTTAAAGCTCGTAATGTAATCGAAGCGGGAATCCTTGCAGCCGCAGTCGGACTTCCGCTTTTTATTTTTATCCCCCTTGGACTTACCCTGCGCATTATAATTTTATGCCTGACCGCTCTCCCCCTTATGCTGGTTGCCCTGATCGGCATATCTGGAGAAAGCTTAAGCGCATTTTTGATTATTTTTCTGAAATACCTGAAAAACCGCCGGATTATTGGAAAAGCAGATACTGTGTGTGCGACAGGAAAGGCTTCTAAAGAAAAACCATCTGAAAAAGCAAAAAAAGAAAAATCGAAGCCTGCCCATAAAGCTGCATCCTCTCCGTCTACTGCTCATAAACGGTTACTTCCAAAAGATACCGGAGACTTCCCTGCTGAATTTGATGAGATACGCGGATATGAACTGCGGCAAAAGCTGCGTCCGGTAAGCAAAAAGGCACCTGTAACTAAAAAGAAACCAAAGCAGGAAAAAAAGAAAGCTGAAAAAGAGACTTCTCAAAAGAAACGGAAAAATCAGGCTTCCGCCCCATCTTTTTTCAATCCAGTGGCAGAATATCTACCCATAGAAAAAGTGGAACATGGAATTATCTATACCAAAGACCACAGGTTTGTGAAGGTTGTGGAGGTCATTCCAATCAATTTTCTGTTGCGCAGCGCCAGGGAGCAGAGAAACATCATCTACTCCTTTGTTTCCTATTTAAAAATAAGCCCTGTCAAACTGCAGTTTAAGGTTCTGACACGCAGGGCAGACATTGGAAGTCATTTGAAAACAGTACAACAGGAAATGGAACAGGAAACCAATGAACAATGCCGTCTGATGCAGGAGGATTATCTGCAGTTTGTGCAGCAGATCAGTTCCCGTGAAGCCGTTACTCGCCGGTTCTTTCTCATATTTGAATATGAACCATGGAACAATACCAAGCGTTCCGAGGAAGAAAAGGAGGCGATCCTTTCTCTGGAAAGCGCCGTCCACACTGCCTCAAATTATCTGCGGCAGTGCGGAAATGAGGTCCTGATTCCAGAAAATGAAGATGAATTTACTGCAGACGTCCTTTATAACCTGCTCTGTCGGAATGAAAGTGCTGTAAAACCGCTCTCTGCCAAAGTCAAAGAGGTAGTCGGGCAGTATGTTTCCCAAGGAAGGACATCGGAGACAGAACATATTCCAGTTACGGAGTTTATTGCTCCCCAGAGCATTGACTTTACCCATGGACGCTATATCTGCATTGACGGTCTGTACTATGCTTATCTTCTGGTTCCTTCAGACGGCTATAAAGCCCAGGTTCCCGCCGGCTGGCTCAGCCTGATCGTAAATGCAGGGGACGGAATTGACATGGATATGTTCCTCTCCCGTCAGCCAAAAGAACGCATTATCCAGAAGGTCGGTCAGCAGCTAAGGATAAACCGTTCCAAAATCAAAGATGCCAGTGATACCAATACGGACTTTGACGACATTGACAGTGCGATCCGAAGCGGCTACTTTCTGAAGGAAGGACTTGCCAATCACGAGGATTTCTATTTTTTGAATCTTTTGATTACGATTACCGCTGCCAGCCTGGAAGATCTGGAATGGAAGGTCAGCGAAATGAAAAAACTTCTTCTGTCTCAGGATATGCGGGTAAGCTCCTGCCATTTTCGGGAGGAACAAGCTTTTTTAACTGCCCTTCCTCTGGTATCTGTGGAAAAAGGACTGTATGAACGAAGCAAGCGGAATCTGCTGACAGGAGGGGCTGCAAGCTGCTATCCCTTTACCAGTTATGAAATGTGTGATGACAACGGCATTCTGCTGGGTGTCAATAAATACAACAGCTCCCTGATTATTGTGGACATTTTTAATTCTGCTGTCTATAAAAATGCCAATATGGCGATTCTGGGAACCAGCGGGGCAGGCAAAACCTTTACCATGCAGCTCATGGCGCTCCGGATGCGGAGAAAAGGGATTCCAATCTTTATCATAGCTCCCTTAAAAGGGCATGAATTCCACCGCGCCTGCGCCAATGTGGGGGGAGAATTTATTCAGATTTCCCCAGCCAGCCCCCACTGTATCAATGTAATGGAAATCCGGCGTGTGGACCGTTCTGTTAATGAACTGCTGGATGGTCCCAGTATCCAGTTATCCGAGCTGGCACAGAAAATCCAGATGCTTCATATTTTTTTCAGCCTGCTCATTCCGGATATGACACACGAAGAACGGCAGCTTCTGGATGAATCCCTGATCCGTACTTATAACAGAAAGGGAATCACCCATGATAATGACTCCCTGGAAGATCCAGACCATCCGGGACAGTACCGCCCCATGCCAGTTTTAGGCGACCTGCATGAAGTCTTAACGGAATCGGCTGCCACCCGCCGCATGGCAAATATCCTGAACCGGCTCGTCCATGGTTCTGCCAGCACCTTTAACCAGCAGACCAATGTATCGCTGGATAACAAATATACGGTGCTGGATATTTCTTCCCTGACAGGCGATTTGCTGACTGTCGGGATGTTCGTTGCCCTTGAATTTGTATGGGACAGGGCAAAGGCAGACCGGACAGAAGAAAAGACCATTTTTATTGATGAATGCTGGCAGCTTCTGTCCGGCGCAGGTGCAACCGGAACCCGCCTTGCCGGAGATTTTGTTCTGGAAATTTTCAAAACAATCCGCGGCTATGGGCATCATCAACAACTCCAAGACCAAGATTATCCTGAATCTTGAAGATGACGAGGCCATGCGTGTCCAGACCACGCTGCACCTGTCCGATGCGGAAATCATGGAGGTCACGCATTTTGAACGGGGAAGCGGACTGATCAGCACCAACAATAACAATATCATGGTAGAGTTTAAGGCAAGCCCGTTGGAGAAGGATCTGATTACCACCGACCGCAGAGAACTGAAAGACCTGGCAGCCAGAAAACGAATGGAACAGGCTGGCTGACAGTGAATGCGTCCCGATTGCGTACTGTTTACGTCTTTTGTAAAACTGCCTGAGCGGATGACGCATAGATTACGCCTTTTATACGCAAAGCAAGGAGGTGAGGCTTTTGAAAACCCGCTCAGACCTTTACAGCCGGGAAGCGGCTGAACTGCTCCGGCTGATTACCATGTACCCAGGCATTCTGGAGCTGCAGCTTATCCGTTTCTTCCCTGGAAAAGAGACCAAGATAAAAAATCTTCTTTCCCATCTGAAAAAACAGGGACGTATCCTTCTTAGAGAAAATGGAAGCTATTCTGCTCCCGATGTCGGCTCTGATCTCCGTCATGACGATATGGAAAAGGCAGTTTGGGTTCTTCTGGACTTTGCAGACAAAGCAGAGTTCCACTCTGTAAGCGAATTTCCTGTCAAAATCATGTTTTTTGCTGATGGGGAGCTGTACGAGATTATCCAGGTTCCCGCTGGCAGTGAAATCCTGATTACTCAAGCTTTGCCAAAAATCAGGGAACACTGCGGTCGCCGGATTGTCTTAGTGGACGAACCGGAACAGATCCCGCTCCTTGATTTTCCAGGCATAGCGGGCTTTTGCACAACCGATAAAGCCGGTCAGGTGCATTACTATAAAAGAATGAATGGAGGATTGTAATTGAACAGAAACCTGCTCTCCCGCCGGATTGGAGAGATTTTAAATAACCTTTCACGCTTAAACAGCCATATTTGTGCAATGGACTCATTGGACATTCAGCGTTATCCGGAAAATTATGAAACCATGTCAACGGAGGCGGCTCTCAGGGCGGAAAAAATTGCCTGCCAGCTCAGAAGCCTTCTTTATGCATCCACCAGTATTCCCAAAAAGGACTATCTGGTAAAAGCCAGTGAAGCCCATAATGTGGAGATTTTTTATGAGGACGGGATCATGACAATCACCCTCCCCCGTCTTCTTCCCAAGAAGAAACAGCGGCAAAGCAGTATTTTTCTCTTAGACCCACTTCATGCGGCTTTGGAACACTATGCAGCAAAACATCCCGTCCCCCGTTATCGGGAATGCGTAGTATGCATTTCCCATGTATACGATCATGAACTGCCTGACTGGTGTTTGCTAGATTACGATAATCTCCAGCAGAAACATCTTCTGGATACCATTGCGCTCCATGTCATGATCGATGATACAGGGCTGCTTTGCGATGCTTACCACACAACGGAATTGGGGGACAAAAACTGTACCTGCGTCTATATCATGGACAAAAAAAGATTTCCTGACTGGCTGGCGGAACGTGAAAACCGTTTAAAATCCATATCAGATTTTTAAGGTTTTCCCGTTCTTTTTTTCTGATATGCCAAAAAAATGTGAAATAGACGAAAACAGCAGGGTTTTATCATCCACACAACAACCGGATTTACCGAAGTCTTTAGCCGCCTCGGTAAATCCGAGGAAGGAGGAAATGCGCTTGCGCTTTTCTGAACTGCTCCCCAGAAGTGATACCCAGAGCTATATGCTTTTGGAGCTAACTGCCATCTGTGGCGAATTTCCTGCAGATTTGCTCTCCCGTCTCCCCGGAAGTGACAGCTATAAAATGACCATCATCTGGGCACTGAAACGGGATAAACTCTTAAAAACCTACTACAAGGACAGACTCAGGGGGCTTAAGAGCGAATTTTCACGCCGTCTAAGGCTGCACCGACTTGCAGAAATATATCTTCTTATGCAAAAGTCCGGTATTGCCATTTTTCGTGATGAAAAGCCACAGATATTTTCTCCGGAAGGTTCTGCTGTGGAAACCATAGCTTTTCCGGCTTTCTACAGTTCCCGTGAGATAAAGGAGCTCAAAATCCCTTTTGGAGATTCTTCTATGCCGGCAGCGCCTTTCCCATCAGTACGCCTGTCACTCCGTCAGCGGACTTTTGGTCGGTCATGGAATGGAACCTGTTTTTCAGCTTCTTACCAGCGCAGATTCCGGCACCCGCTGTTTTTTTCTTCTGGATGGCAATTATGAGCACTTTTATTATCTGACAAACGACCACCATGGCGAGGTGCTTCTAAGACTTTTATGCTGTCCTGAAAAAACTGCTGCATTAAACAAAACCCTTTCCCTTGATCTGTCCCCGAAAAAAACGGATTGGATCATTGAGAATGATGGCTTTGACAATCAAGGCAGTGCCGTACTGTTCGGATATTTTTTTGATATTCCCCGAATTAACCGGTTCTGTTCTGCACTCCAGATACAGGAACGCACAGGAACCATTATCTGCTTTGACTTCCAAAGTGAAGTCCTCTTCCGCTGCTTTGGGAACCGGATTTCACTTCAGACAATCAGTTTTGAAAAATTTGAAGGGAGGTTTTTCCATCAATAAACGAAATCTATTGAAATTTTTACTCTTTGCGCCAACATCACTCATTGCTGTTTTATATGCCAGCGGCTATCTGGCTCAGCTGATCGGCAACTATGCTCTCTGGCAGCAGGGCGGCGGCTATCCGGGGCATTTACGGAATCTTCATCTGTATCGGGCTTCTGGCTGTTTTAGTGCTTCTGGTCATGCGAATGGGATACAACGATACTGGAGAATATGACCAGGACCGGAATTTCACCTATTCTGCCAAAGGAACCTATGGTACATCCGGCTGGATGAACCGAAAGGAAATGGCAGGAGTTCTTGATCTCATCTCAGATCTCCGCCGCCACCATGGGGTTGTTCTGGGACTTTTAGATGGCAAGGCAGTCTGTGTACCGGAACAGACGCGGCTCAACAGCAATCTGGCTGTTTACGGAGCCAGCGGTTCCATGAAAACACGTTCCTTCTGCATGAACCGGATTCTTCAGGGCGTATCCAGGGGAGAATCCCTGATTATCTGTGATCCGAAATCAGAGCTGTACGAAAAGTCCAGTGAATACCTACGTGAAAAGGGCTATACTGTTCGGGTTTTTAATCTGGTGAATCCGGAAAACTCCGATTCCTGGAACTGTCTTGCTGAAATCGAAGGTCAGGAGCTGATGGCCCAGCTTTTTGTGGATGTCATTATAAAAAATACCGCCAACGGAAATAAAGGGGATCATTTCTGGGACTCTGCCGAGATGAATCTGTTAAAGGCTCTGGTCCTGTATGTAGAAAAAGGCTATCCGCCGGAAAGCAGCAACATGGGGCAGGTTTACCAGCTGCTGACACTCCACTCCGAATCCGCTTTAAACAGTCTGTTTGATGTGCTTCCAACCAGTCATCCGGCAAAAGCTCCTTACAGCCTTTTCAGACAGGCTTCCGATACGGTCCGCAGCGGTGTCATTATCAGAT
>ENA-ORVB01000144-ORVB01000144.1-human-gut-metagenome-genome-assembly--contig:-NODE-144-length-61410-cov-3.22816_pt1 | contig 61410 bp, 44 predicted proteins | sample MGYA00242090_ERZ509231 | MGnify/ENA primary metagenome ERZ509231 (study PRJEB26280, sample SAMEA2338798) | human gut metagenome | biome: human gut; feature: human-associated habitat; material: faeces...
TGCCTGAACCACCTGCTAAAATAATTCCTTTCATTTCAGGAACCTCCTCGTTTTGTATAAATAGGTTATCAAGTTCTTTACTTTCTATTCTAGTCTCCATGTTCCGTGTTAATTAGATTATAAAAGGTGACCTTAGGTCACCTTCAAGTACTTTTTTTATTTTTTTGTAACTTTCCTGTAATATTTAAGAAGTTCTTAAGAATTACGGCTCATCGCTGATCATAACTTTAATTTTCCGTAATCAAACAACTGCTTCAATCAACAGCTTCTCTCCTAACACCACTTCTTTTACACCAATCTTCTTATTCTTATTAAAATTAAAGCTCAGCATATATCCCTTATCCACATGATAATACTCCAGATAATCCGAAAGTTGCTTTTCTCCTCTTTCATTGTAGGCATTCCCATGCCATATCTTCATCTCAATGATATATTGCTGTCCCAAATAATCAATGATCATATCCGTCTGTTCATCATTCCTTGTTCTTGCCTCAATATAATAATTCCCTGTTCCATTAATGATCGGTTTCAAAAAAAGCATAAAATATCTCCGACCATCCGCTTCCAGAAATTTTTCATCTCTATCACCGTAAATGTCGTCAAAATATTCTACAAACTTTTCAAGAATACGCCGCATATCCAACGCACCATCATGTATAAACTGATTTTTTAATCTCGCTCCTTCTCTATAGATATCCTTCTCCTATTCATCTGTTGACATAAGAAACATATTGTAAAGACGTGTTTCAAATATACGGTTTGCAATATAGACATTTCCATTTCGAACTTTTATAAATCCAAACATTTCAGCCATATCTATTCCACTGTCATCCGGATTATAACCTATATTTTCACCTCTGAACAGCAATCTGTAAATCAGATTTTTCACTCCCTGATATTCATTCAATTTTCCGATTAAAGATTCAAATAATGGATTTTTATCATTCAACAACATTTTTACAGCAGTCAGTACATCCTGTTTACTCCATGCTGTCTTGCTTTCACCTTTGATATCTTCATCTATCATTTTACATAAACATGACACAAGATACGGATATCCTGATGTATAAGAATAAATCATTTCTGCAATCTCCACTACATCCATTCCTGTCTGATAATCCTGTTCATATTCATTCAGCATTCCCGATATATCATCTACTGAAAAATTCATATCTATCTTAAATTTTGCCGCTATATTCCACGGACTGTTCGTCTTATGATTTTCTTCCGGCCTGATCTTACTTTTTACATTTCTCACGTCGTATACTCCTGCAAGTATCACGGACCGAAATGTAGGCATCTGCATCCTACGCAGATAATATGCTCGCAGTTGAGCCAAAAAATCAACAAACACCTGATTATTTGTAGCTGTATCAACTTCATCAATAATCAATACCAGCGGTTTTTCCGAAATTCTGCACCACTGCAGCAACGTACGAAACAGCACTGATAAGGTTACATTCCTCTCTTTTCCATCCGCCAAATGTAACAAAGTACTTCTGATATCTTCTGGTATATCGTATTCTGATATCAATATCTCGTTTGAAAACGCAGCAACAAATTTTTCTTCATTCTCAAAATCTCCATAACTGATTGTCTGAAAATCAAGACTGATCACCTTATAATCACTTTTCAAATATTCTGCCAAAGCAGCCAGCAATGTTGTCTTTCCATACTGTCTTGCCCTGTTAATTGTAAAGTACTCTCCGGCATCTACCATTTTTTTAATCTCTGATAGACGTTCCGATAAATCTATCATATAGTGTATTTGCGGATTACAACTCCCATTTACATTAAAAAACTTTTTCAACTCTGCCACCTGCCGATCTTCACCAACACTCTACACTTTTTTATACTTACTTTTATTATGCACGATATTTCTATTATTCTCAACCATTATATCCAACAAAAATCCCGGCATCTTTCGTAATGTGGAACCCGCCTTCCGTCTTCTTACGCACATAAGACTGGAACTCCTTGTAACGATCCAGGATATACTGTCCCTGATTTCCATGGCACGACAAGATATAAGAAATCAATGGCTCCGGTTCTGGTACGATAAGCGAATCCTCATACCGCCTCCACTCTATCTTTTCAAAATCCTTCTGAAGAATCTCTTCTCCGTTCTCTTTTCCAAAACGCTCGTACAGATTCTTTGCTGCCAGTACAATCCGGTCATCGAACTTCTGGACCAGTTCACTCACTTCTCTCATATGATCATTGCCATATGTACTGCAGACAAATCTTCCTCCCGGCTTCAATACACGTTTTACTTCTTTACAGACTTTCGGAATATCCTCGCAATAGAACAACACATGATTGGCAATTACAAGATCAAATGAATCTTCATCATAAGGTATTCTTCCCGCATCAAATACACGAAACCTGAACCTGCTGTCGTCTGCACCGATCGTACGCCTTGCATCTCTTAACATTCCATCCGATATATCTGATACTACAATCTCCGTCTGTTCCGGGATCTTATCCCTGTCCACGTTCCAGAGTGTACCATCTCCACATCCCAGCTCCAGAACCTTCATTCCCGGCTTTAATTCCAGTTGTTCGAAAATCCATGGAAACCATCCTTTCGTATTCTGTGAATACAGACTGTGTAGGTTAATTCTTGCGGAAATGTTTGACGCATCCTGATACTGGTTCTTCATACTTTTCTCCATGCCGGTCAGATGAATCAGATTCAACATCTGGCTCCAGTCGATGGAATGTTCTTTCTGTATCAGATCCGACGTATCCTGAATTGCCTGTTCCACCAGCTGCATCTGTTCGATGCGGTCACGGACTAATTTCAACTGAATGTTAAGAGAATTGAGCATGAAGTGATAGTCTGCATCATCGATCGTCATATCACGGATATCGTCCAGCGAAAATCCCAGATATTTCAAAAGTAATATCTGCTGCAGTCTGGCGAAGTCTTCGTCTGTGTAGAATCTTGCGCCCGCTTCTGTGACGTAGGATGGTTTTAATATATTCTGTTTGTCATAATAGCGAATTGTCCGCAAGGTCACGTGGGCCATGCGGGCAAATTCGCCGGATGAATAGTAGCCTGGTTTTTTCAACTTACTTTCCTTCCTACTTCTTTACAATTGTTCCAATTTTTCTTAACGGTTTTGTCAGCTTCCATGAAGTTGAATTTTCATAATCTTCTATGATCGCTTCCAACTCTTTTATTTTATTATCTCTGTCTGCTATGTCTTTTTCTAATACAAGTTTTTGTCTCTGAATACTTTCTTCTTTTTCTTGTACTAAGCCACGCAAATCCTCAATCGTTGCATCTTTTGCTTCTATTTCCCCCGGAATCCCGAAATTTCTCACTCTTAACTCTTTATAAAATTCAGGTAATGAAAAGCCTGATTTTTTCTGCAGAATCTCCAATATTTCCGGCTGTTCCAAAAGTTTTTCATATCGCAGCAGTCCCAGAAAATTAACATCCTTTCCTGTACACCTTAACATAAACTCAGCTTTTTCACATTCTATCTCTTCTGCCGTGTCTGCCGTTTTATTAACAAATTCATTTCCAAAAAACTTTTTAAACTCTTCATCCGACATATAATCAAACATTTTGCTCTTTACCATTGTCTGTAAATTAAATGTCGCATAAATTTTTCCTAGTGAGAAACCGCTTATTTTTCCTGCGGCTTCTTCCCATCTATATCTCACGAGTCTTTCATCCATTATATAAATCGGGAATTTTATAATTAGCCGCATCCACAATTCATAATCTTCTGCTCCTACAAATGCAAGGTTATAGTGACCACCGACACATTCCAACGCTGCTTTTCTGATCACAGCAGATGCATTGCAGAGACAATTTCCGTTTTTCAAAAAGTATTTTATCCATTCTTCCTGTGAACGGTTTTTTACGTTATCAAATAATTCAAAAATGTCACTAAATTTCGTATTTGCTTCTTTCGAATCTTCATCAATGATATTTACTTTTGAAAAACACACTCCATATTCTGTATGTTCTTCCATAAATAAAACTTGTTTTTCGAGTTTTTCCGCTTCCCATACATCATCACTGTCAATCTTTGCAATGTATTCCCCTATTGCCATATCAATACCAAGATTTGAAGCATATGCAACATGGTTGTTCTTTTTACAAAATCTGGTTTTTATTCTCGAATCTTTATAGCTGTTGATAATATCCTGTGACCGATCCGTTGACGCATCATCAATAATAATCAATTCCCAATTTGTATAAGTCTGATTTATTACACTCTCTATGGCTTCTGCAATATATTTTTCTTCATTATAATTTGCCAGGATTATACTCACTTTTGGTGTCATTTTTTCTCCCCCTCTCGGTCACACTTTTTAACTCACCCATGTTGCTGTAATATTTAAAATATAACCTCTATAAAAACACGTGAAAAGATATACTGAATAAATAATTACAACTGTTATTATAGCTAATGCAGCAATTGTAGTTGAATTTACTTTTATTTTATTTTTTTTACTAAATCTTTGTAAAACCGGAACCAAATATAACATATACGGATGTAAATACCTTCCATCCAACTCATTTATCATATCTGAAGTTTTCCCCATTATCAGATAGAAACCAGTAAAAATACCCATCCAATTAACCAGATATGCTAAAAGACCCCCATAAGTAAACCAACGATTCCAATTATAAGCATTTTCACCCAGCACTATCAAGAAAGTACTGACTATCCAAAGCAAATTGAAGATTTCCGGAAGAATTGTCGGTACAACTGAAAATAAAAATTTCCCCCTGTCTCCCATTGTTGCCATATTAAAATAACTTTTCATAAATGCCTTAAATAAGCTAAATAAATTCAAATAGTAATTTAACCCAACAAGCAAAACAAGCATCACTATAATTCCCGTCACGAAAGTTACTATTTTCACAGACATCTTTTTGTTATCTAACCATTCAAGGATTCTCAAGAAAAACATCGGCAGAAACGGAATAACGGCTAATGCAAATAAATAATTTTTCTTGCAGAACAGTAGTAATATAATTGTAATAAGCGTATATAATATTTTTTGTTTACTTATCTCTTTTATTGTTCGCAGCTTTGCCAGTTCAAAAATATTCATACTATACATTGCAAAAACAACATAAGAAAACACGTCATAACTAGGACTTGCCAGTTTTTGAATGCAAGGTATAGAAAATAACATAAACAATGTCCATTTCCCCACGGTACTCTTTTTTATAATCGCACCCATACATAATGCAAAAAAGAGCAGTGAACTGATTCTTGAGCACAACAACATAATGCCATAACTAGGATATATCACTCTTCCCACCATAACTCCAATTGCTGCCGGTATATGTGCGATATCTATTTGCATTGTAATATTTCGATCATAAGCTATATTAAAACGGAAACTATCTTTTTCTACATCTTTTAACTTTTTTATATAAAAAGTCTCAACATCAAAATCTTTCATATCCCCGTCTAATCCTATTGCCTGATATTCCAGTTGACGTACGACTGTCTTCTTCATTGATTTTGGATGATTCATCGAAAATATATTATAACTTTTGCTTAAATGATACCCTTCATCTCCATTTCCCAAAGGAAAGGTCACAAAAACAGAAATCATTCCAAATAACAGTATTAAAAACACATATACTCTTTCCGTTTTTATTTTACTCAAAAAGTTCTTCATTTCTCATCTCCATACTTTTTTTATGTTAAAATATGCTTTAATCTGAGGATCTACAACAAAATTTCCAATCGCTTTTTCAACAATGATATCTTTTCCGGATTTTCTTAAAAGTTCTGTTGACAACTGCTCCGTTCTCATCATCATAAACTTATCAGTAACACCATCTACACATTGTGTCAATTCATCTCTATGAAAATAACCAACCGCTTCTACAGGCTGTCCCTGAAATGCATACCCTTTTTGTCCTTTTAAGAACCCATTATGGTATATCGTCTGATTCTTTTTATTTATCAATTGGATTCCAACCACTCCATTTTCAGGGAACTGACATATACCGATCATTTCTCGCATCCAGTTTTTGCTGATCATTCTGACGGAAGAATCTACAAATAAAACATATTCATATCTGATTTGTTCTGCTTTTACTTCTTCTATGGCTTTTACTGCTATGAACTGGCATTTCACGTTTCCGGCTGTCTTTTTTATTGATTTCATGCATTTTTTCACATCTGATTTGTTATTACCTACAAAGCAGACAGTGACTCCTGCTTTCTCTTTCACTTTATATGTTACATGATAAAAGCCACGATAATACAGTTCCCGTACTTTTCCAGGTCTGTCAACACGTTTAAGATGTTCTTCTATCGCACGCTTTCCCGCATCATATGCATACAATTTACTTTCCGGATTCTCTGCTGTTGAACTTTGATGTACTCGCCAATGATACAATATCTTAGGAATATGATATATCCCCTCTGCCCTTTCTATGCACCGCAAGATCAAGTCATAATCCTGTGCTCCATCAAAATCATTCCGAAATCCACCTATCTCTTCTACAATCAATCTTTTTACAACAAACAGATGGCAAATATAATTATTGGATCTTAACAATTCAATATTAAAATCCATTTTAAAATGAGGTTCAAATCTTCTTGCACTGTCAGCAGTAATTTTATCTTCATCACTGTAAATAACATCTGCCTTTTCATTATCATTTACACACCGCACTACTTCAAACAGTGCATCTGGCGCAAGAAGATCATCATGATCCAGCAAAGCAATATATTCTCCTGAAGCCATTGTAATTGCAGCATTGGTATTATCCGCAATTCCTTTATTTTTCATTAACTTCTTTGCAATTATCCTTTTATCTGCCTGTGCATATGTCTGTATCACCTGCATTACCTGATCAGATACACTTCCATCTGCAATGCATAACTCCCAGTTTGAATATGTTTGCCGCTGTACCGACTCAATCATCTCTCTTAAAAATATTTTCGGTGTTTCATAAGTCGGAACGATTATACTTATTTTAGGATTATAAGTGAATTCATATTTTTTTTGCTTTTCCAGTTCTGCTTCAGTAATCGTATTTTTTTTCAGCCATAAATCATAATCGAAATTTTCTGCAGAATGATTTCTGAAAAGCTTTAATAATAACATTTTCATTCCATAATAGTGATAATACCTTTTTAAGGTGTCAATCTTACTCATTTATAATCGTTCCTTTGCTTTCATTAATCTTCGTATAAAGCTACGATTTCTTTACGGATACTTTCCCAGTCTCTTGACTGTGCAGTTTTGATACCACCTTCATACAGGTGCTCCTGTAATCCTTTGTCTGTACAGATTCTTTCAATTGCGGCAATTCCTTTTTCAATCTTGCCAAGTGGATAAAGCAGGCAGTTTTCACCATCTACCAGATATTCTTTATTTCCATCATTCGGAACAACCACCGCATATCCACCTGTTGCCATCATCTCTAACGGCGGATATGAGAAACTTTCCAGGTAACTTGTCTTTAATAGAATATCACACTGATTATATACATCAGCCACCTGATCAAACGGTACCTTATGAAGGAATTTATCTACACGATACCAGTCTTTTGGTTCTGCATTATAAGACATATACCATATCTCATACTTTTCTTTATCAAGTTCATTTGTGATTTTGAAACTTTCATCAACATTTTTGTACTCTACTCCGCAATCTCCCTCGATCAGAATACGGATCTTTCCGTTCATCTCACGTTTATGATGTGGAAAGTTTTCTTTTTCAATTCCATTTGGTGCATATCTGGCAATCTGTTCATAATCGTCTCTTAACCAGTCTTCACACCACTTTGAAATGGTAAGATACTGGATTGGTACCTTCGGGATATAACTCTGATTTGCAAATACTCTGAGCGGAATTCCCGGCTCATAGAAATCCGTTTCAAAATTCTGTACCAAATAATATCTCTTTTCGATATTCTGATAATTTTCAAGAAATGCAACTGTCGTCCACATAGTCGCAACAGCTTTGTCAATTCTTCCTTCTACCAGTCTGAGATCCTGACTCATTACCGGTATCTGATGTTCTTTAAATGTACACCATTGAATTGAATTATCTACATTGAAAAGTGTGACATCCATTCCCGCATCCTGAAGCATAACAGCATGCCACAGTGCCACCATAATTCCGCCACTGATATTCAGAGAAGGCAGTATAAATGCAATATTTGGTGTTGTATATTTTTTTATAAATTTAACCAGTGGGAACCCTGTATATACAGTTACACATTTTTTTGTACAATATCTGTGTGCGTTTTCTGCAATCCGTTCCCTTTCTTTCTTATCTTCTACCAGTCTGCTTAACTGTTCTACCCATTCATCTTCTGTATCACAGAGAATTCCTGTCTCTCCTGATACGATCATTCTCTGAAATGCCCCCACATTACTTGCTACCGTTGGAACTTTCACCAGTGCTGCTTCCACCCATTTATTTTCGGATTTTGCTTCATTAAAGATGCTCTGCTCTAACGGTGCCAGATTAATATCCACTTCCGCAATCAGCGACGGTAACTTCTTCCAGTCAACAAACGGATGAGATACCACACGTGCTTTATACTGCTGTAACGCTTCCGGAAGATCCAGTTCTCCGACCACATGCAGCTGAACCTGTGGATATTTTTCCATCACTTTAGTCAGTGCCGGTAATACAAGTTCAAAATCATCGTTGTGTGTCAGGCTTCCGCTAAAATATCCGATTCCCACATGATCGTCTTTACGAGTTTTATTTTTTAACGCTTCTTTTGATAACGCACACATTTCTTCTGAAGCCGTATTTCTGTTAATAAATACTTCCGGTACATAATGTCCCAACTCTTCAGCAAGTCTTTCTGTTGTTGTAATTGCGGCATCACATAATTTTAATGTTCTACCCATGCGCATGACACCATCATCGTATAAAGCTCGTTCTTCTTTCGACATAGAATCCAGATATTTGATCGTATCTGTGTACTTTGTATCAACCACAAGATCATCAATATCAAATAGTACTCTTTTATTCAGCTTCTTGGCTAATTTTATAAATTCACCGATCATATCTGTATATGGACATCTGAAAAAGACAAATGTACGATAATATCTGACCTGATCTAACTGCAGGTTTACATAATATACTTCACCTGTAGAAATATTATTCGCTGCCAGCTGCTCTCTCTGATGTGTCACACGGTATCTCGCCGGATGAGGTACACTTTCGTCACAACCATTGATGAATAATACATCTTTATAGACCCTGTCTTTTGCATCTCTTCCCACCGTTCTTGCCGTATGAACGTAACTCTTTGCTTTTCTTCCGACACTGATAATTCCTTCTTCTTTCAATGTATGAAGTGTTTTCGCCGTTAACTCTCGTATATCTGCCATCGTTTCCTCCTAATAATTATAAAATACCCAGTTCTGCCAGATTTTGATTGTAAAAATTATCTTTTTTACTGATTCTGCTTTCCCATTTTGAAATAAACTTCTGAATCTCTGTATCATCAACCTCAATTGTCAATGCTTTGGAATAAGAAAATTCCGCAAAACATGTCCATACAGTCCAAAGTCCCTGTTTTTCTCCATTCAGACAATAATCAATTATTTCGTATCCCGGAACATCCTCTTTCAATCCTCCAAGATTTCTCCACGCATTCTTCGATATCATACAGCAATCTTTCCATGCTGCCGTAGTATTACGGACATGCCGTAACATTGCTTCATATCCCTGTTCTGCGCCGTTAATCCCCTGACACAAGAATTTCACTTTTGCATTATCTCTGACCTCCAAAGCAATACCTGCGTATGCAATCAGATTATTTTCAAAATATACTTTCGGAGATACGGCACATACATCTTTCCTCTGTGCAAACATCAGCATTTCTTCTACCCAGTCCGGATTCATTGGCAGACAATGAACATTTATCATAACTGCGTATTCCTCTTCCATACTGTCTATCTGCTTATTTACATTATCAGCAAATGTACCATTCTCTTTATTGGCATATACGACACGAATATTTTTATATGTGGTTTTTTCCAAAATCTTTTCTTTTGCCCTGTCATATTCTGTGTTCTTTTCTGCTCCATGCAAAATAAGCAGCACACCTGCATTGTCCGGAATTTCGTAATGTACACGGTAAATAGTCCGATACGGAAGATTACTTTCAACTTTCCCCGGCTCTTTCGTTCTTTCTAACTGTTCGCTGACTGCATGTATTGCAGCATCAACCGCGTAACTTTTTGAATCCAGATTCATCGAAACTGACTGTGGATGAACTCTCCAGTAATACAGAACCTTTGGAATGTGTACAATCTTTTCTGCCTTTTCCGTCAGTCTTAAAACCATATCATGATCCTGGCTGCCATCAAATTCCGGTCTGTATGCCTGTCCAATCTGATCTAAAAGTGATTTTTTGAATACTGTAAAATGACAAATATAATTATGGGCTCTTAATTCATCTTTTCCAAATCCAGGTTTGAAGTTAAAGTCTGATGCATCCTCGATTTTTCCAGAGAACTTTACTTCATCCGAATATAAGAAATCTGCTTTTTCCTCTTCAATTACTTTCATCATTTCATATAATGCTGACTCATGCAAGATATCATCATGATCCAAAAGACCTATGTAGTCTCCTGTTGCAAATTTCAGACATTCATTGGTATTTTCCGATATTCCTTTGTTTTCTTCTAATACTTCATAGCAGATTCTTGAGTCTTTTGAAGCATATTCTCTGCATATTTCACCTACGTATTCATGCTCCTTATCACTTCCATCTGCCAGACATAACTGCCATTTTGGATAAGTCTGCTTTTGCAGCGATTCCAATAATTCTCTCAGATAATTCTCTGGTGTATTATACAGTGGTGTAATAATACTAAATGATACCGGTGCCAGAAATTTCCTGTTTTTTTGATTTTCCCGCTCATCATCCGAAATCAGATGAAGTAAACGCACCCGGTTCCTGAATTTCTCTTCTTCTCTTTTTTTTCTGTAATGATCTCTTATTGCTCTAAGGACTGCAAATGGTCCCTGTTTTATCAACATCTTTATTACTTTCTTAATTTTCACTTTTGTACTCCACTATTTGAATAATTTATATAAGAATTTCATAAAAGCTATTACGTAAATGATAAATAACAATAATACACAAAATGTCTCTGCATCAAACCGGTTCGTAACCGCTTTCATGATCAATGTTCCGTCTGTCTCTTCATCATTGATCCAGAACTTTGTTCCTTGTTCTGTTTTTCTTTCAAAGCAGAACAATACTGCATTGTCCGGAATTTCTCCTTCTGTGCCGATAGAAAAAATATATTCTTTATCTTTACAGTTTTTCACAGTATCAAATTTAAAATTATAGAATTTTCCACTTTCCAGATCTATCGCTTTCGTTTCGCCATTCGCAACTACTTTCTGCGTTTCTGCATCTGTAAGACTATATTTGATAACCGTATCTGATGGTGTACCTGTAATCCTGCATTTTACCCTAACACCATCCAATGTATCTTCATTACTTTTGAACCGTTCCTGTACAGTTTCATTCAGGAATGATCCTGTTGTTATATATTCGCTGGTATCCACTGCTCTGTCATATATATAATTATTCTTCCCTATATGTGCATATAAGAACGAACCTGCAACAATAATAATCCCTGCAATTATTATCTGAATCTTTTTTTTCATGCTATTACCTCATCTATTATGACTGACTATATTCTTTACAAATTTCATCTGCATCGCCAAACCTTTTCACATGCCCGTGTTCAAGCCATACAATTTTCTCACACAAACTTTCAACCTGTGCAATACTATGCGATACAAATAAAATAGTTGTCCCATGTTCCATCATTTTTCTGATGCGTTCTTCACACTTCTGTTGGAATCGGAAATCACCAACCGAAAGCACTTCATCAACGATCAATATGTCCGGTGTCCCGATCGTCGCAATTGCAAACGCAAGCCTTGACACCATACCTGAAGAAAAGTTTTTGACCGGAACATCCATAAAGTTCTGGAGTTCTGAGAATTCCACAATATTATCGTAATGCTTTTCCATCTCTTCTCTTCCGTATCCCAACAATGCACCATTCAAAAATACATTTTCTCTTGCAGTAAGATCCATATCAAATCCAGCACCAAGTTCAATCAGCGGAGCTACTGTTCCGCAAACTTCAACTTTACCTGTCGTTGGTTTTAAAACTCCTGCAATTGTTTTTAACATTGTACTTTTTCCGCTGCCGTTGAGTCCGATCAGTCCAAGTGATTCACCTTTATATACTTCAAATGATACATTCTTCAATGCCCAGAACTCATCAAACTTCACCTGTTTTTTTAATCTTTTAATCACATACTCTTTAAAGCTGTCGAATTTTTCCGATGAAAGGTTAAATTTCATCGAGACATCTTCAACTTTTATAATTGCCTGTTTTTCCATATTTTCACCGCTCCTATATGTTCAAAATAAATTCATCCTGTGCTTTGTAGAACACTCTGAGTCCGATTACAAGTGCAAGTCCTGCTTCTATCACCGCAATAATAATCGATTTTGCATCAAAGATTGTATAATCCAACATCACGTCTCTGAACATCAGCAGGATATTGGTAATTGGATTCAAATTTACGATTGGTTTCAGCCATGCCGGTAAAATTGACATTGGATAAATAATCGGTGTCAGATACATCAGTGCTGTAATGAATACAGAGTATAAATGCATGATATCTCTGAACTTTACAGCAATTGCCGAAAGAATCAGTCCAATTCCCATAGAGAATATTACTAACAATACCAATGGAATCGGAACAAGGATTACTGTCCAGTGCAATTCCGCTCTTGTCGCAACCATAACCAGAATCAGCGCTGTAAAAGAGGCCATCAGGTTAATAAAGCTTGAAAAGATTCTCGAAATAACAAATAAGTATTTTGGTACATAAATCTTTCTGATCAGAGATGCATTTCCAAGAATTGCTCCCATCGCATTTGTCGTTGATTCAGAGAAAAAGTTAAAGATTACCTGTCCACTCAAAATAAACAACGGGAAATTCTCCACATCAAATTTAAACAGATTTGAGAAAACAACAGATAATACGATCATCATCAATAATGGATTCAGGAGTGTCCATAACACTCCCAAAACAGATCTACGATATTTAATTTTTATATCTCTAGCAACCAGCTCTTCCAATAGTGGCTGGAATTTCTTAAAATTCTGGATATATTGTTTCATATTCAGCTCCTCTTATTTTTATAAAATCACTACAAACATTTTCTTACCAGTAAGACTTCCCACATTTGCTGGAATATGATGAAATTACTTGCAAGCATAATCATCATCTGATATTTTTCCAGTTCTATTGTATTTTTTATTTTATCAGTCTGGAAGCAAAGATAAAATATAAATATAAACGGATAATAATACCTTGCCTGTGTTCCTAGTATTTCTTCAATACCCGCCTCCGTAAATGATATATACAATGCCGTCCATACCAGACCTATTACCAGAATCATCTCTATTGCAAATATACACTTCGTCTTAATGTCCAGTACTCTTTCTTTACTTTTTCCATCTCCATAAGTGTCTGTCAGTGTTGTTCCTACCACCAGTGCTGCACAACATGTCGACAGACTGCCTCCGCCTAAATAGCCAAAACTTGTAAAAGCCGAACCTCCCATGATATATTCCTGGAAAGTTTTTAATACATTCTTCAGCCACACAATTGCATATGCAATTGGCTGGCCCAAAATATATTTCATCTGTTGTCCACTATCCGTTTTGCTTCCCCTGGAATCTGACATATCATTGGATGGATTCAACGCCGGTAATACAAACGAAGTCATCAATGCTAAAAACGCAATTATAATACTGCCTTTAAAAACATATTCATCTCTCTTTGAATAGAACTTGTCTTTTCCAAGGAAAAGCCCACTCAATATCAATGGCGCATACACTGCTTTCGGAAGACATCCCAGAACAAAGCAGGCTATCATTAATATTCTCCACTTATACTCAAATTTTTCCGTCTTATTAACATGTTCCCTGATCAATATGCTACTTCCCAATACCAGGAATGCAACCACCCATATATCATATGTATATACCGTTCCCTGGAAGATCAGTTCCGGCATCATACCGATTACCATCAGCAGACGTTTTCCAATTGGAAGAATCTCTATCGCAAAGCTCACAACCACTGTATAAAGCAATAGATTTCCAAGCTTCCCTAACAGCCATTGGAAGTAAAATGGCAAATGCAAGATTTGTCCGATTTTTAGCATAAATGCCTGATTCAGGTATCCTACACTACTAAGTTTGAATTCATACTTATCAGTCATCACTCCCGTATATCTTGTCTTATCATTCATGACTCTAAAGAAATCCATTCGCTCTTCAATCGACTCGTTTGCACTAATGGTCGTCGTATTGATTTCCCATGGATATCCGTAATAATAATCTTCAACCTGTGTAGACGGTTCTTCATATTTCGTACACCCAATCCAATGTGCGTTCAAATAATGTATCTGTTCATCAAATCCTGTTACATATATCGGCTCCAGCAACATCAGACAGATGCCTGCTACAAAACTGCATACAAAGAATGTAATTGCCGGATGTCTTTTATTTTCCTTTCTAAAAGAAAGTATAAACAGAAAAACAAACACACACGCGGCCGTAAACACGCCTAAAATCGGGTTCAGCTTCAATGCGTTATTTACTTCGAAATGATTAATTGCAACTTCATTTTTCGATTTTTCAAACTTTATTTCAATCTCTGCTACTTTTCCACCTATATTCACAACAGAACGTGGCATATCTTTCATATATTCATCTTCTATATGCATATCTTTATAAGCACCATATATATTCTGTTTGCGTATTCTTAGATGTGCTTTTGAAAAGTATTCTGAAGTATATTCATACGATAATTTATTTACGTATTCTTTGTGGAGTTTTATTAACATCTCTCCACCTTTTTTCCCGATATAATACTTCCCGTTACGTCTTTTTATATCTCCCTTAATCAATACATTTTCATTGCCGATTTCTGTCTTACCTTTATTATCGCCTGCTTTTGTATAATGTATTCCCGCATATGCTCCCATTACGATAAATCCGGCTATCACCGCTATACACGCGATAATCAACAACTTACCTTTTTTCTTCCAATACTCTTTCATTTACATTTCCCCAAACGATTATCTATTTTTCAATTCATCATTGACCTTCTTCTCATACAATGCCAGTTCCTGTGTCAACTGTTTCATTCTGATTGATACTCTTGAAATCGCAACTGTAAGTACAAATATAATCACCAGAGAAAAACAGAATCCCAAAAAGAACAGCATATTAATCGGACTCGCCACACCGATCAGTTCTGCTAACTTCGTAGTTAATATCGGAAAACAATCTAGTACCAATGTTCCGACACCAACAATCAGCCATGCCAGAGCATACCTCAATTCCAATCGTTTCTTACGAATCATATTCACGATGACACATAACGCAATAATCAAAATAATTGCTATTATAATCTGTAATCTGATATTCATTTTTCTTCTCCTAATACTTTCTAATTCTTTCAATCAAAATCGCCAAAGGAACTTTTATCATATAGTAGACTGACTTTTTCAGAGAAATCGAAGAAACTCCTCCTTCTCTCGCCTTCATAACTACCGGAATCTCTTCCACTTTCATGTTTCTTCTCAGAATCGCAACTACACTTTCCGGCTCCGGATAATCTCTCGGATAATCATACGCAAACAGTCCCATTGCATTTCTTCCGATCATACGCAACCCGGATGTCGGATCTGTTATCGTCTTCCCGGTCATCAATTTAATCAGACCGGTGAAAAATTTGATTCCCATTCTTCTGGTATAAGAAGACTGAAATCCTTTCTTTTCAATAAATCTTGATCCGATCACCATATCCAGATTATGATCGACCAGATATGCAGCCATCGTATCAAGGAATTCCGGATCATGCTGACCATCGCCATCTACCTGAACTGCCACATCATAGCCATGCTCATACGCATATCTGTATCCCGTCTGCACAGCTCCTCCGATTCCCAGATTAATCGGAAGATTCACAATATTAAATCCATTATCTTCACAGATTTTTCTGGTATTATCAACTGAGCAGTCATTTATTATTACATAGTCAAACCCCTTCGCATCCTTCTTAATCGAAGCTACCGTCTTTTCTATATTCGCCGACTCATTGTATGCGGGTATAATAATCAACTTCTTCACTTTATTTCTCCTCACAAATACGTTCTACCTGTTTTGCAACAATTTTCCAAGTAAAATGATTTTGAATCATCTCATACGTTAATTCTATGCCTTTTTCTCTCCTGTCAGGATCTGCAATCACTTCCCTCAACGCCTTATAAAGGATGTCTTCCTGATTATTAGGTATAATACATCCGTACTCTTTATTGACCAACAATTCTTTCGCACCACCTCTGGCTGTTGTGACAATATAGCACCCACAAGCTGATGCCTCAAGTATGGAGGTTGAAAAACCTTCTGAGAAAGATGGCAGGCAAAAAATATCACTTTCCTTCAACAGTGCTACAATATGCTCAAAATCAAGTCGTCCGACAGGAATAATATAATCCGTCTTTCTTTCCTCAATTTCTTCCTGCATATCCCCATCTCCCGCAATGAACAGGCACACTTTTACTCCGTCTCTATTCAATCTATCCATTACATTTAACAGGCTAGGTAATCCTTTTTCCTTCAACAATCTTCCTGTAAATGTTATAACTATCGTATCTTCCGGTATGTTATATTCTTCTTTGTAAGAAGCTGTTACTTTTTTCTTTATCTCTTCAACCTCTTCCAGATCTATAGAATTATATAACACTCCTTTTGCCTTGATATGAAAATGTCCCAGCCATTGATTGCAAGCTTTCGACACCCCATAATACTCCTTACAGAACAAATAGTCAATCTTGGTAAATGCATGTTCAAAGATTTCACCGACCGTATCCCAGAATCTATTATGCACCGACAAATGGCTTGTCCCATGATCCAAAGTAATACATTTCGCCTTTTTCTGTCTGGCAAAAAGCATTCCATATAATGAATGTAGATAAAACCTCGTATTCACAATTACCATATCTATTTTCTTACTTTTCAATTTTCTGTGAATCCGCCAGAATTCCTTATTGAATTTGATTACCGGATATCGTCCTTCCAGCAGATTATAACACGGTATTCTATATACCGGTATTCCATTTACCAACTCGTGATTTTTCAGATGATATACATTAGATGTTACAATGATTACCTTATTCCCATCCTGTATCAACTGCTTGGCAAGATTGTATGTATATCTTTCCACACCTCCCAAATGCGGAAAATATTGTGCTGCAAATATGCAATATGTCTTACTTTTCTGCATATATCGGCTCCTCTCCTTCAAATTGAATGATTAATGGCATATGATTGACCCGTTCATTTTCCGGCGGAATCTTCATATAATCACCATATACTTTTTTCAAGAATTTATCATTATTATTCGGAATGTTTATCTCTGTGTTTTCAAACGGAACTTTCTTCAACGGAAAGATATCCTTCGCAGCAATCTTATCTTTCAAACTTCCCACATATTCATAAGACGTTACATATCTTCCTTTCTCATCACTTTTATTATACTTTGTAGCATTGTCTACATATTTCTTATAAATCCAAGAAGGTTTTATCCTCAAAAGTTTCAATGCAACATAAACCAACCGACATCCCAGACTCATAATCTCTCCTTTTATTCCGTCGTAGTCAATAATAGGATTCGGATTGCCGGATAGGAAAAAAAACTTTCCAAGTATATTTGCTTTTCTACTCTGTGCAACCTGTTTTTTTCTGTCCCGTGGCACATAGTCAAAAGGGAAGATGTCCATGAAAATGCACTGTTCACATTTTAAATTCTGTGTTACCTCTGACACAAATTTCGTATTTTTTCTTTGGATATGTGTTACAGTACAGCTATATCGTCCATCTATCTGCGGTGTCAGCAGATTATATTTATCAGACATCTCCTTTGAGAATATTTCCATGAATTTATCATAATCCACTCTTAGCATCCCGACATCTATATCATCATCCCACGGAATAAATCCGGCATGTCTGACTGCACCGATGGCTGTGCCATATACCGCAAAATATGGTAGTTTATATTTCTCACATACTTGCGCAAAGTCATGTAGCATTTCCACCTGAACACCATGCAGCTTTTTCAGAACTATTTCATCGTATTGTTTTGACCTACTGTATTTTTTCACTCTTTTTCCCTCTCTCTTTATGTGTTTCCATATAGAAACAAATTACAAATATCATTGCCGTTACTACCAAAAATATAAGCATCGCCGTGGTATATCCCATGGACGCCCCAAACAATTTCCATTTATTCACAAATGGTTCTGCCACAACCTTTATGTATATCCATGACACAATATAAGAAACGATCAGAAGATATTGCTTGCGGATAACGACCAATGCATTATCCAGAACCGCCGCAAATGTATAGCAGCATCCGCCGACAATAATCAGCAGCAACTGACTCTTATATTTATCAAGGTTCATTCCATAAATAACAGAAAGCACCGGAATCCCCAAAATCGCACTTCCGATGATCAGCACAATTGCCATTCCGAACAGGCACAGCAAGATTCTTCCTAATATTTTAATGAACTCACGATACTTTTTATCTCCCCATACAATCGCCATCTGTGTAATCAACGGTCTGAACACGATATACGCCAATGACAATACAGATGCCGGCATAAAAAGAATATTAAATACCGTTTGTGCCCCCTGTTCAATCCTTCCATCCTGTATCGCCGTATCAATCACCATCTTAGGCGTATTCATAATAGACATGATAATAAATGCATTTACAAACAATGGAAGACCTTCTCGAAAAAGGGCAACGATCCATTTCACATTCTTTCCTAAATTGCCACTTGATTTCAGAGCCGCAACACGTTTCTGATAGCTCACATCAAATGCAAAGAAACATATTACATATATAATTACGAGACTCCAGCAAGCATACAGAAGATTGTGTGTATTAACCAATATCACACCAAATACAATACTTGAAAAGACAATTCTGTATGTAAGCGCCTTACCCGCCAGGTCCAGTCTCTCTTTTTGCTGAAACCAACCTTCATACACGTCAGCAATTGAATCCACAGCTCTATATGCACAGACAATCATTACTATCTGCGCTTTATAATCTACATACCCACACATTCTTATATAAACAGCACTACTTATCAACATTGCCACAACTGTCAGGAACCTGAATACGCAATATTGTTTAAACTGAAACGTTTGCTTTATGTCTGTTGCCTGATATACTCTGATCTGAAATGTTCCAATTGTAACCATCAGCTGACTGATCGACCATGCGATACTGAAGATATCCGTATCTTCTTTGTTAAGCATTCTGGTTACCAGCATTAATGCAACAACAGAAAGTAACGCATTTGCCATACTTCCCGTAATGTTCCATATATATATTTCCTTTTCTGTCGGTTGATTTTTTATCGATTGCATTCTTTCTTCTCCATTATTTTATTCCACACAAAATCTTGCAGCAACTCGTTTCACACAATCAAATACCTTACTTCGAATCAAATCCACCAGGCTGCAAATCACATATACGGCTGGCACTACTATAATTAATTTAACTAATGCCCATTTATACATACCATTTTTCAATTCATCTTCAAACAAATGCGCTACTACTTCATTCCGGATCAAACCATTATCATGAATCAGATACACTCCTAATGTCACACCTGATAAAATCGTGATCACCTGTTTAAGCTTTATACTGTCAACTCTGATATTTACAAAAAATATCAACAGCGCAATACTTCCAAGAACAATTGTCGGAGATGTATAATCAACCAACACATTTGCATTCTCTGTATTGCCAACTTTTTCCATTATAATCTTACTCAAAAATGTAAGAAGCACCATGCATCCAAAAACTGACAAAGACAATCTTTTCTTAACTGCATGGTAATTGAAATATTTACGTATATATGCCCCAAACAGGTACATGATACATAACCACAAGGATGAATATCCTCGATTCACATTAAAAGGATCCGGATAGTATGAACCCTGCAACAAATAACTGACCAGAGTCGGTAGAGCAATATATATTGCAAATATTCCAATCAGCATGCGCTTATATATTCTCTGGTCAATATAGTCCATCGCCAACCGTATCATCGGTATCAGACACATCATTCCAAAATAAGCTGTAACATACCAGTTTTTTCCTGATGTAACAGGAAAAAATGAATAAATCCACTCTTCTCTTGAAATCGTTCCATGTAACACTGTACAGTCCATAACAATCGTAATCATTAAACTATAAAACATAACTTGTAACCACAATTCCATGAGCTTACGAATGTTACACCGTGCAGTCAGAAAGCCACTTGCCAATGCATAACAATTCACTGCTCCATAACATGCGATTTCAATTAACTATGCTACCTGATAGCATCGAGATATGGGCGGCATATCATCCAGTACACCTCCATGACCTAGCATATGTAATGTTACAATCATCAGCATAGATACAATCTTCAACAAATCTATTCCTATATTCCTCTCGGTCTGCATTCATTACTCTCCTACTCATTACTCATACCGATTGATTATATCATATCTTGTATTTCTTTACCAGAGCGAACACCAAAACCTGGCAAAAACCATTTAGAGTTACATTTCTTATTGACACATGCCTTTCCAAACTGTATAATATCCATATGTTCACAAAATTATAAGGTGGTGCAGTACATGAACACGCAAGAGTGTGATATTTTGAACTTAATATTATCCAATACATATACAAATCAAAGAACACTGGCAGAGGACTCCGGTCATTCCCTTGGAATTGTCAATCGTTCTATCAAGACATTGATTGCCGAAGGTTATCTGGACGAATCCATCCAGCCAACGCTGAAAGCCCTCCGGGAACTCACAGAGGCTTCCCCAAAAAGAGCCATTATTCTCGCTGCCGGCTTCGGGATGCGGATGGTTCCGATCAATACAGAAGCACCAAAGGGGCTTCTTGAGGTACACGGCGAACCATTGATCGAGCGTCAGATCCGGCAGCTACATGCTGCCGGCATTCACGAAATCTACATCGTCGTCGGCTTCATGAAAGAACAATACGAATATCTCATGGATGATTACAGTGTAGAGCTGATCGTGAATCCGGACTATGCGGAAAAGAATAATCTCCACTCTCTGTATCTTGCGAGAGAACATTTGTCAAATGCATATGTGATTCCATGCGATATCTGGTGTGATCAAAGTCCATTCCGCAGGCACGAACTTTATTCCTGGTACATGGTCAGTGATCTGGTAGATAACGACAGTTCGGTCCGTGTAAACCGTAAGCTGGAACTGACTACGATCTCTGCTTCTTCCGGGGGCAACTCGATGGTCGGCATCAGTTATCTTCTCAGTAAAGATGCCAAGATCATTCAGGAACGGCTGGAAAGATATGACAAAGATCCGGCATATGCTGATAAATTTTGGGAGGAAACACTGTACGAAAAAGGTAAAATGATCATTCCTGCAAAAGTCGTGCATGCCGCTAATATCGTAGAGATTAATACATTCGAACAGCTCCGGGAACTGGACAGCAATTCCAATCATTTGCAGTCTGATGTTCTTGAAATTGCTGCCGAAGCACTCCACACACATCCGGAAGACATATCAAACATCACGGTTCTGAAAAAAGGCATGACCAACCGTTCTTTCCTGTTCGACTGCAATGGTTGCAAGCATATCATGCGTATTCCCGGCGAGGGAACCGATCAGCTCATCAATCGCCGCGAAGAAGCACAGGTATACCAGATCATCCGCGATAAGCACTTATGTGATCACATCGAATACATCAATCCGGAAAACGGATACAAAATTACTCGTTTTCTGAATCACGCCCGTGTATGTGATCCACACAACTTAGACGATATTCAAAAATGTATGCATCGTCTGAGACAGTTTCATGAGATGAAATTAAAGGTGGATCACCGTTTTGATCTGTTTGGCCAGATCGATTTTTATGAAAAACTATGGAACGGGCGCAGTTCCGCATATCGGGATTATCAGAAAACAAAAGAGAATGTATTTTCACTGCAATCTTATATAGAGCGATACAAATCAGAAGATGTTCTCACCCATATAGATGCCGTTCCTGATAATTTCTTATTTACGACTGATACCGACGGTAACGAAGATATCCGCCTGATCGACTGGGAATATGCCGGAATGCAGGATCCCCATCTGGACATCGCCATGTTCTGTATCTATTCACTTTATAACAAGGAGCAGGTGGATCAGCTGATCTCTCTGTATTTTACAGAAGGATGTCCAGACGCTATCCGTATCAAGATCTATTGTTACATTGCCTCTGCCGGACTTCTCTGGAGCAACTGGTGCGAGTATAAAAGACATCTCGGTGTCGATTTCGGCGAATATTCTCTGCGTCAGTACCGATACGCCAAAGAATATTACCGCATTGTACAAAATGAATTAAACAACATTACCAAATAAAACATTCAAGCTAAGGAGCATCAAATCATGCACACTGTAAAAAGAGCAATTATCATGGCTGCCGGATTCGGTTCCAGAATGCAGCCTGTCACATTAACAACCCCAAAACCTCTCGTCAAAGTAAACGGGATGCGTATGATCGATACGGTAATTCAGGGATTACATCACAATGGTATTCAGGAAATCTACATCGTTGCAGGATATCTGAAAGAACAGTTCTATGCATTGGAAACACAGTATCCCGGTGTGAAGATCATCGAGAACCCTTATTATGACACCTGTAATAACATCTCTTCTCTTTATGTTGCACGCGAGCATCTGGAAGATGTAATGATTCTCGACGGAGATCAGATAATCTACCATGACAAGATTCTGGATCCTTCCTTCGAGCGTTCCGGTTATAACTGCGTCTGGACCGATTCGCAGACCGATGAGTGGCTCATGACTGTCAAAGACGGAGTCGTAACCTCCTGCAGCCGGACCGGCGGAACAGGTGGCTGGCAGCTCTACAGCATCTCACGCTGGTCCGTCGAAGACGGCAGAAAACTAAGACAACATCTGGAAATCGAATTTGAGCAAAACAAAAACCGTCAGATCTACTGGGATGATATCGCCATGTTCTGTTATCCGGGAGAATACCATCTGGGAATCTATCCGATGAAGAAAGACGATATTATAGAAATTGACAATCTAAGCGAGCTGGCCGCCCTGGATTCCAGCTACCAACAATATATGGAGGCGCAATAATATGAACACAAAAAAATCACAAGGAAAAATAGACTGGATGATCACACTGCTTCCGCTAGGCATCGTCATCGCACTTTGCATCCTCTTCTTCTTCCTGCCGAAACAATCCAATGCAGTATTAAGCCAGATCCGGTTCTTCTTCGGCGACACTTTCGGCACTTACTATCTGGTCATCGGTCTTGGAATCTTTATCCTGTCCCTGTACATAGCCGGTTCCAGATATGGTAACATCGTTCTCGGCGAACCCGACGAAAAGCCAAAGTATTCTTTCTTTGCATGGGGATCTATGATGTTCACCTGCGGACTTGCAGCTGACATCTTATTCTACTCATTCTCCGAATGGGTACTCTATGCTACCGATCCGCATATTAAAGAAATGGGAAGTATCCAGGACTGGGCCGGTGTATATCCGCTCTTCCACTGGAGCTTTATCCCTTGGGGATTCTATCTGGTGCTGGCAGTCGCTTTCGGTTTCATGCTTCATGTCAGAAAAAGAAATCGTCAGAAATACTCCGAAGCCTGCCGTCCGATCCTCGGGAAACACACCGATGGCTTAGCCGGACGTATCATCGATCTGTTGGCAGTATTCGCACTGCTTGCCGGTACCGCAACTACATTCAGCGTAGCCACTCCACTGATGGCAACCATCATCGGCGAGCTCTTTCATATTACAGTCAGCAGAACCGTTATCAATATTATCATTCTTCTGATTACATGCGCCGTATATACTTATTCTTTACTGCACGGATTCAAGGGAATCAGCAAATTAGCCAATATCTGCATCTACATGTTCTTTGGTCTGATCGCATTCGTATTATTATTCGGTGGTGAGACCCGCTACATTATCGAGACAGGATTCTCTTCTCTCGGCCGGATGATGCAGAACTTTATCGATCTGTCCACTTTCACCGATCCGTTGCGTACTTCTAATTTTCCGCAGAACTGGACGATCTATTACTGGGCTTACTGGATGGTATGGTGTGTTGCAGCCCCATTCTTTATCGGAAGTATCTCACGCGGAAGAACCGTACGTCAGACTATTCTTGGCGGATACGTATTCGGTGTAGGTTCTACATTGACAAGCTTTATCGTCCTTGGAAATTATTCTATGGGAATGCAGGTAACTGAAAAAGCAGATTTCATTAAGCAGTATCTCGACAACGGTGATCTGTATGGCATGATCGTAAGTATCATCAAGACCTTGCCTTGCGCTCCGGTTATCATGGTCGTCGTATTGCTCACAATGATCGCTTTTTACGCCACCTCCTTTGATTCTATCGCATTAACCGCTTCCTGCTATAGCTATCATACTCTGGAAGACGGGGAACAACCAAACAAAGGAATTCAGCTTATGTGGTGTATCCTACTTATCTTACTTCCGATCGCACTGTTATTTGCTGAAAGTTCTATGAGCAATCTGCAATCGGTCAGCATCGTCGCAGCCTTTCCGATTGGTGCCGTCATCGTAATGATAGCACTCAGTTTTCTGAAAGATGCAAAAAAATATTTGCAGGAAATGAAAAACGAATAAAAATATAAAAAGAACAGAGGCCGGGATTACAGCCATACAACTGCTGTTTCCCGTCTCTGTTCTTTTTTTCGCTCTAAGGAGCCCAGATCCCCCGTTCATCTACATAATATCGATTATAATCTACCCATTCCGAGACATCCATCGCACCGCTTGACTTCAGGTAGCATACGCCTTGAATCCACATATCGTGATCCATTGCACCGCTCACCTCGAAGAAATACCAGCTACCACCAATCTTCTGCCAGCCACACTGCATCTCTCCTTTTTCATCGAAATAATACCAGGCATTACCAATATAGCCCCATCCTGTTGTCACACGCCCGTTCGAGTCAAAATAATAATAGGTTCCGTCCAGCAGGACCCATTCACTTTCTGTCTTTACATATTCCGTAGCAATTCCATAAAAAGAAAAATCCGCCACCACTGCCGCCGAATCAGACATCGTCGAATACACATTTGTATTCGGAATACACGCTCTCATTCTCGTATTAAACCATGATGACGGCCCTGTCATAACGGCTGTTTTCGGATTTAGAGAAGTCAGGAAATCCGATGGATTGTTATAATCCCATCCCATGGTGCGGCAATTTTAACAAGTCTATCTTTACTCTCTTTACCTGTTCGGCAATCTTCTCCGTATCTCCGTCTACCGGATCCAGATCCGATGTGATCACTGTGCGCATGCGTTGCAATGTAAAAATCCAGCTTTTCCACACCAAGTTGTTTCAAATAGTGAATAACCTGCTGCTCATATCCTTCATTCGTTGTAATTCCATATCGATATGGATATTTACTTCCCGTAGAACCACTCGGATAATCCCAGTCTTCTCCGGAGTCGACCATTCCGAAATGACCGTTACTCTCCAGCAAAATTGCATCCGATGCCCCGTACAGTGATATAAAATGAATTCTTGTTGTGTTGCCAGATGCCGCATAGGTATCTATGTGTAGAAAGAATAGTGTCCATGCAAAAAGCAGCATGATTCTGACAGCTTTTTTGCGAATACTTTTCACCTCGTCTGTAAATTTCGTTTTTTATTCTATCATAGAATACTGCTTTTTCTTACTTTTAACAATATTTTTATTTTTTCATTTTTCAAACTAAAAAACCTTTCCGGTAACTGCTTGCAATCCTTGTGTAATATAGCAAAACAAAGCTATACAATTTATATGGAGGAAATGACATGAAGAAGTACTTAAAGAAAAGTTTTGCAGTTCTGACTTGTACGACAATGTGTATTCAGACAACGATGGCGATACTAGCGGAAAAGATACCGGGAAGTGATACCAGTCAGCAAATCTCCATACAGGCACTGACAACGGGCCAGTGGAAGAAGGATAGCACTGGCTGGTGGTATCAAAATGCAGATGGAAGCTATCCGAAAAAACAGTGGAAGATGATCAACGAACAATGGTATCACCTTGACTCCAACGGTTACATGCAGACCGGCTGGCTAACACTCAACGGAATCTGGTACTACTTAAAATCCGGTGGTGAGATGGCAACCGGCTGGGAAAAGATCAGCGGAGCCTGGTATTACCTTGGCGACAGCGGCGCAATGGCTACCGGATGGCAGAAGATCGGAAGCACATGGTATTATCTGCGGTCAGATGGAAGTATGATGGAGAATCAATGGGCACAGATCAGCGGAAACTGGTATTATTTTACTTCCGGCGGTGCAATGCAGCACGATACCTGGATTGAGGATTATTATGTTGATTCCAACGGAGTATGGCAGCAGAATTATCGTCCGGCGCAGTGGATTGAAGAAAAGAATGGAAAACGATGGTACCGCAGAAAAGACGGAAGCTATCCTGCGAATGAGTGGATGCTTCTTGATGCCGGAAACAGGGATTGGTGGTACTACTTTGATGGATCAGGCTATATGGTAACCGGTTGGAAAAAAATCGGTGGAGCCTGGTATTATTTCAGAGAAAACAGAGAAAAACTATATGGGGCAATGTGTCTAGATGGAATGTTCCAGATCAACGGTACCTATTACAGTTTCGCTGCCGACGGAAAGATGCAGACCGGCTGGGTAGCGCATGGCTTATGGTATTATTTTGATCCTGATACGGGAGCTCCTGCAAAAGGCTGGAAAGAATTGAATCATACGATGTATTATTTTGATGAATCGAATGGATATATGGTTACAGGTCGCCGGACCATTGATGATGAGGAATATTGTTTCAATTCAGATGGAAGTATGCACACCGGCTGGTATAAAGAGATTAACAAATGGGCCGATGATAATTCTGACTGTATTGACTTTCTGTATTTCGATCCGGATGGAAAGTTACATAAGAAATGGCTTACAGTAGACGGAAAAACCTATTGGACAGGTGATTATGGCTATGTTGCCAAAAGTTATCCGGATAGATATGAATCCATCGCATTTCGTAAGATTGATGGATATTTGTATGGATTTGACGAAAACGGTGTCATGTTGACAGGATACCAGCAATCAGTAGATAAGAGAACAGGGAAGACTGCCGATTATTTCTTTGACGAACAGGGACGTCAGGACCCGGATCATACCGGCTGGATCGAGATTGATGGTCAGCAGCATTATATGTCACATGGATTTATGCTGGTAAGTACTCGTTACAAGATTGATGGTGTGATTTATAATTTTGATGAAAATGGAGTGGCAACGGCAGAAAAGCATTGATTTGTTAGTTCCGCTTCCGAGAGACTGTAGACAAAAATGGTGTTGGGTCTTATGCCCAGCACCATTTTTCAGTAACTTCTTATTTATTTTTTGTCAGGATTCCAAACTCCGTCGACATCAACATAATAATTACCGTTTACCCACTTATTCGTTGCTTTCGCACCGGAGCTTTCCAGGTAATACCATTTTCCGTTAACGATCTGCCAGCCTGTCAGCATCCAGCCGTTTGCATCAAAGAGGTAATCATTTTCCCCGATGTTCTCCCATCCGTTGCATGCATAACTTCCATCGGAATGGCGATACCACCAACGATTTCCGCTGACCATCCACTGTGCTGTCACTCTGGTCTTTGTCCAGCATCCGGTATTGTCCACATAATAGTTACCAATCCATTTATTAGTAGCCATCACACCGTTGGCCTCTACATAATAATTGCCAATCCATCTTCCGGCTGCCATCGCTCCTGAGTTATCCATATAATACCAGTTATCATCGATATTCTGCCAGCCTGTTATCATCGTTCCACCGGCATTAAAGTAATACCAGGTTCCTCTGATTATCTGCCATTTCGTCTGCATCACTCCCGAAGGATTCATATAATACCACTGGTTTCCAACGATACACCAACCAGTTAGCATATAGCCATTCTGGTCAAATCTGTACCATTCATCAGAGATCTTCATCCAGCAATTCTTTGGATAACTTCCATCAACATTGCGGTACCACCAGCGTCCGTTTGTCTGCATCCATTTGGCCGGTCTGTAATTTTTGACCCACACACCGTTAGCATCTACATAATAATCACCGATCCATGCATCTGTCAGCATTGCTCCCGATTCATCTACATAATAATAGTTTCCATTATCCTGGATCCATGTATTTTTCTGCTTTTTACCATTCTGATAGTAATACCATTTACCATCCTGCTTTGTCCATCCGTTCTTTGCAGCCCACTGTGCAGTAACTGTAATGTCTGCCTTTACGTTCGTATAATCTCCGGACCATCCGGTTAACGTATATCCTTCTGTCTGCAGATCCGGCGCTGTTGCATCTTCTCCGGATACCACCTGTTGTGTAGATATGACCGTATCTCCGTCTTTGAAAATAACCGTATGTACGTTCTTCTCAAACTCAATGCTATGCTGTGCTGCATATCGCTCTGCTTCCGAACCGGCTTCTCCATAGATTACAAATCCCGGAATAACCGTATGGTATCCAAATGTTGCATAGTCTGACGAATAGTGTTCACCCTGTGTTTCGTCTGCTACCTCTTTATATCCAATGGCAAATTCTCCAATTTCCTTCACACTGTCCGGAATAGAAATTGTCGTCATAGACGGACAGTTGTGGAATGCATAATCTCCGATATTCGTCACGCCATCCGGAATAATAATTGCTTTCAGATTCTCTTCGTCCGCAAATGCAAAACTTGAGATTCCCTTTGTTCCTGCTTTTACAGTAACCGTAGTGCCTTTTGGCATAGTTCCTTTATAGTTATACAGAACCTTTCCGGCATATACTACTCCGTCTTTCTGATTGGCATACCATTTCGTCCATTTGAAACTGTTACCGCCAATCTTTTCTATGGTGTCCGGAATGTCAATTTTCTCTAACGATTCACATCCTCTGAATACTGCATACTGAATCTCCGTGACATTCTCCGGGATACTGATCTGTTTCAGATTTTTGCACTCCTCAAAAGCATAATTATGCAAAGATTTTACATGGTTACCAATTTTTACATTTGTAATACCTGAATTCCAGAATGCTGATTCAGACACATATGCCATTCCATTACCGATCGTAACATCTTGTAAATTCTTACAATCTCCAAATGCTACCTCTCCTATACTTGTTACCGTATCAGGAATGTCGATCGTTGTAAGTCCACTTCTTTCAAATGCAAATTGGCCAATGCTTATTACATTCTCCGGAATCTTTATGGTTTTTAACTTGGAACAAGAATTGAACGTGTAGTCTTTGATTTCTTTTATTCCTTTTCCGAGTCTTACATTCTGTAGATCTTTACAATAATAAAAAGCATATTGTTCCAGATTCGTCACGCTATCCTTAATATCAATTGATCGTATTCCACTTCCGCAAAATGCCAGAACGCCGATTTCTTTCAGTCCATCATTCAGTTCTACTTCTGCAAGACTTCCACAGCCACCAAACGCATTTTCTCCGATGCTCTGTAATTTCTGAGGACATGTAATTTTTTCCAGCTTGCTGTCATCATAGAATACGGCATCTTCAATCTTTCCCAATTCACTTCCAGAAGCAAACGTGATGTTCTTCAGATTCTTACAAGATGCAAATGACTGGTATTGCAGAGAGGTTACACTCTTCGGAATGGTAGCACTTTCTATCGTATTATTTTCGAAAAATGCTTCTTTTCCTATCGCACTGACCTTTTTATTCGCCAGTGTATCTGGGATTGTAAGATTCTTATCATTTCCCTTGTATCCTGTAATCTCAACCGTTCCGTCTCCCAACACTGCATAGTCATAGCTCTGTTCCGAACCGGTCCCATTCTGCACTGCTATCTGTTCTGCATCCGCTTTACTCTGCACTGCTGTCTGATCTTCTGTTGCAGCCTTGCTGTCATTCTGATCATCCGCTTCTTTGCTATCGACTTGCCGACTCTCTGTATCTTCCTGCTCAACCGTCCATGAAATCTTTCCGGTCTGATCATCCAGGAAATATCCTGCTGCCAGATAATACTCTTCTCCGGCTTTCAGCTCCATATCAATACTGAAGTTTAACCCTTCTCCGCTGTCATTGTCCGAAGCGATCATATTCTGATCTGCGTCATAGACATAACCGTAGGTATCTTCAATTCCGGTCGAGTAGAAGCGATATGTTCCTGTCTCTTCCGGCGAGAAGCGGTATTTCTGAATATTCTTCGCAGACTCTACCGTTGTCTCATACTGCTTTCCACTTTCAACACTTTCGACTGAAGCAGGATTATCTTCTGCATAGACAGCCAATCCTGTTGTCGATACCGTCGCAGTACAAGTCATTGCAGCCATCACAATTGCCACAATTCGTCTTTCCGCTTTTGTAATCATTCCTCTTTCCTCCTTCTTTCTTGATTACCTGCTCTTCTTTCCATCACCTCCTTCAAAAGTACACTCTATTCACAAGTGCATACATCCGGAACATTCTTGACATTATAGTATCCGTCCGCAGTTTCTGCACAATGTTCATTCGCTATAAGCCCTGTTTTCTTGCAATACTTCATCTTTACTACATTTTTGCAATCCGGGAATTCCTTCTGTGTATCGATCTTCATATTCTTCAATATATTGTGGAAAATAACCGGAGATTCATTTTCTATGTAAGCCTCCGGGCTTTTTTCTTCATACCACACTGTGCAGGAGTATTCCGGTGTCATTCCTACAAACCAGTTATCTTTATAATCCCGGCTCGTCCCTGTCTTTCCACAGACTTCCACATTCTTGAGCGCTGCTGCTTTCCCTGTTCCATCTTTGGATACAACTTCTTTCAGCAGTCGATTCATAATGTACGCTGTCTCCTCCACTATCACCTGTTTCCCGGACTTGTCCCAAGACTCATAGTACACACTCCCGTTCACCTGAACCTTCTCGATCGTATACAGATCATATCTTTTTCCGCCATTCCCGAACATCAGATACGCGCTCTGCAGTTCACGCATTGTAACCCCGTTTTTCAGATATCCCAGTGCAATATTCGAAAGGACACTGTCCTCTCCCTCTTTTTGCATAATTTTCTGTTCTTTCCCGGTAGCTATCTGCAGATCACTGTCCAGGAATCTGCAGGCCTCCTCTACTCCACACAATTTCAGTGTTTTTACTGCGATTGCATTATTCGATTCTTTGAGTGCCTGCTCCACGGTAACCGGCTGATTCGTATAAGGTTTTGTATTCTGTGGCCAGTCTGTCATATTTCCATCCGAATCTTTTACTTTCGTATATGGACTGTCTTCACCCATAGACGACCAGGTAACCTGTCCATGTTCGATTCCCAGTGCATATACACTCAACGGTTTTATCGTCGATCCGGCGTATGTCGCATAATCCACATAATCAATCCCGTTCTCTCCCTCACTGTAGCAGGCGGTTATCTTTCCTGTGTAGTCACTTACCAACGCTGCGAAATTATCTCCGCTGATAGTTTCGACACTCTCCTGTCCTTTCTGAATAGCCTCCAGTGTCTTTTCCTCCAGGGCCGTATGAATCTTCATTTTATCCGCCACTATTTTCTTCCCTGCTTTTTTTTCAGAGAGATGTTCTTTGTTCTCTACGATCTTCAGTAGATCTTTACACGTTATATCGACATAGGCATCGTATTTATCATCACACTGATATTGCAGTTTCCCGTCATGATAATATAATTCTGCAATCACTTTCCCTTCTTTATCTATGATAACAGAATTCTCCTTATTCTCCATCCTGCTCCCTGCGATTGCAATCCCCACGCATACACATCCGACAATTCCTATTCCCACTGCTCTTTTTTTATTCATTGATCTTCTTTTCCATTTCTTTTATCAGTTCCAGCTTCTCATGCGACAGCAACACCGTCGGCGTATCATTGATCTTCCATCCCAGGCTGCTCGTCTTTTCTTTTACATCGTTTAACAATCCCGGAATGGTGTTCGCACGTTTGACACACTCCTGTGCACTTTTTGTATCTTTGCCCTTTAGATATTCTCCTTCTGCATATGCTAACGTGTCCAGATAATCCTCGTATTCTTCATATTGATACGGAGCAATCTGTATCGCGATCAGCTTATTCTTTATATATCCTTCCATGTCTCCTCCGGCAAAGCATACCTGCGCTCTTGCACTGTAAGCAACCGCAACCTTCGAATTGTCTTCAATGATTTTATCGGATATCCTTTTCATCTTTTTCACCGTATCCGCTTTTTTCAGCAATTCAATCCTTGCTTCTGTGTTCCCCTGATATGTCTTCAATGCCTTTTGCGGCATATTCTTCATATAATAATAATCGGATAATCCCGTCCTGTAAGAGACAGCCATCACACCGATCGCAGCAAACAGACTGCATATCCTTGTAAACCAGGAAATCGGTATCTCTTTCACATTTTCATCTTCCAGCAGCAGTATCACAACCATTCCGATAACCAGGAACTGGAAGTCGTAATCAAATAAACTGTGCAATATCACTATAAGTAACAAAAGCCTGTTCCGCCCACTCACATTTTTGGAAATACAGGATTTTACCAGCATTCCGTAAAATAGAATCGCCGGAAGGATTCCTACATCAAGCAGCAATTGCAGCAATTCATTATGTACACTCACAACTGAATATACACCTGTCTGACAGGAGGTCTGCAGATAATGATATCCATAATATCCCAGTCCGAACGGATGTGTCAGAATCATTCCGGCCGCATCCTTCATGTACAGTAATCGTCCCCAGAATGTACTGCCATTCGTGCTGAACACCCTGATCAGCACCTCTTTTCCCACTCCTGTGATCCATAGAAGAACGACCAACACCGCACATCCTCCGGCCGCCATCAGAAGAACCTTCCCCGGCAGTTTCCTTTTTACACAATACCAGGCGCCCAGAACCAGCATAAGCAGAAGAACCGTTCTGCTTCCGCTCATAATTATTCCAAATACAGCGATTCCCGCGTATGCACACCAGAGCCAATCTATCTTATCCCAATTCAGCTTATCTACCGCAATGACCAGGCAGATCAGCATGAATAGCGCATATGTATTCGGATACTGGAAAAATCCTGCAAGTCTTCCTGCAACTGACACGCTTTTTTCAAATATAGAAAACTGCATCATTACAAACGAAAAGAGCGTCATACACGCTCCTAATACAGGAAGAGTCTCTATCAGTCTTTCTTTTCTGTCTTTCTTTCCCGCGATCAAAAGAAACCACAACAATAACGGAAGGAACTTTACTCCTCCCATCAGAGACATCCCACTGTCAATCCCCCACAGTGCCGTGAGAAAATACATCAGGCATACGATAAAAATACTCAGCAGATTCATATTGAATGCCAGATATACTTTCTTATTTTTCATAACACAGACAATGATTCCTATCAGCATTACCGCATTCAAAATTGCCGATGTGTAGACAAAATATCCTCCCTGTAATAATCCGGCCAGCACAATCGGCAGTGTGTACAGATATAATTCCATTTCCATTCCTCGTTTCACATTTCTGATAATATTTCAACAATAGAATTATAACACTTTTGGAATAAAAATTCACAAAAAATTATCTGACACCTCGTACGTCCCTATGACTTCTTTACTCGAATATTTCAATGTCTCAAACCGGTAGATCATCACACTGTCCTCAGATGTATCGATCACACGTCGTATCTCCCGTTTCAACCTGCCAAGCCTTGCTTCCGTAATCGTCCCTTCAAAGACAGACCTCTGTACATGCGTAAGAAAACGTCTGCACGTCTTCAATACTTTATTATTTCTCTTGGCATTCACATCATATACCACGATCACATACATATCCTCACCTCAGACGTATTTGTACGGTTTATACTTCTCACCGAATTCAATGTGTTTTTTCAGCCTCTGGATTTCCCGCTTTATCAGATAATCGTAGGTACGTTCCATCCCATCAATCTGTAATTTCTGATACAGCTTCTGCTCAAATTCTTTGATAAATTGTTTCTTCCCACTTTTACTCAGATATATCCCATTCTTCTCCACTTCCACAAAATCTTCTGCACTCAGCATCTTCCTGTTGACCAGTGTAAATATGGTTCTGTCTACCAATATTGGTTTAAAAAGGTCTGCCAGATCCAGATTCAGGCTTTCCGGTCGTTTTCCGGCTGCATGCACGATTCCGATTCTTATATCCAGTGCCGTTCTGTTAATCTCATTCGCAATCCGCTGGTAGAGAAGTGTATTCCCGAAGCTGATCATCGCATTCAACGGATCTTCCGGCGGACGTCTCGTTCTTTTTTCAAATATAAAGTCCGGATCATCCAAGATCCAGTTAAAACAATGATAATACTTCTGCCTTGCCTGTGCCTCTACCGTCATCAGTTGCGTGACAGACTTGGCTTCATTTAATTGCTGAATCAGCTTGCTCAAGTCATCTACTGCTGTTCCCAGCTTCTCATCTTCTTTTCTTCTCTTATAATATCTGAGATTCGCCCGTAAGTTGGATACACTTGCAAGCTCCAGTTTCCTGGCAAGTTCCAGCCGCTGCTTCTCATCATCGTATAATCTTAACTGCTTTAATTCTGTCTTGATATTCCTGCGGCTATTCTGGGGAACAAATCCACCTATCTTTTCCCCATAACGGTTGATCATATTAACATTCAGTCCTTTTTCATTGACAAATTCAAAGAACTTGCCACTGAAGATTACATTCGAATAGATATATAACGAATCAGTCGTCTCTACAGGAATATACTTTTTCCCGTTCTTTCCTTCAAACAATAGCGAAAAATCTCTCTTGGTCAAAATCCCTTCATTGATCAGATGATAATTCCGGTCTATCCTCTGTATCCCTGTTGTATACCAGTCTCTGTATACGGTTCTGTATGCCTTATTTTCTCTTTTTACAATCACCTTTTCGTCTTTTTTCTCGAATCTGTATCCGAGATATTTTCTGTTCAAGGCTTTATAGATTCCTGTCTTTTCCGTATTTAACGGGAGTTCTTCCTTTTCTGTCAAATGTTCTCTGACATCTTTCGACTGTTCGAATGCTTCTTCATATGACTGGCAGTAAATGTTGATATCATCTCCGAATCTGCAGAATTTATAGTCCTTTGATTCCATATAGTGATCTAATTCATCCATGTAGATATTACTGAGGAGTGGGCTTAGTGGGCCGCCTTGTAAGATTCCCTTTTCTCTTCGATAGTACATATGATCATCTACAACAGTACAATTCGAATACGCAATGATTAATTCTGTCACTTGTTCATCACTGATCACTCCTCGAACTTTTTCCAATAGAATACTGTGATCTATATTATCAAAAAAGTGCTGTATATCTATCTCTACACACCACTCATATCCGTCTTCCATATATTCTGCAGCTTTTTCTACTGCGTTCTTTATCCCTTTATGCTCCTGATATGCATATGAATGTTCCGAGAACTTCGGAGCCCATTCTTTCGCCATCTCCTGCATCAATGCCCGATATATGAATCGGTCCACCGTATTCATCAGTGATATCGTTCTCTTCTTTCCCTTTGCATTCATAATCTCGTGTTGTTGCACAAGACCCATTCTATATTTTCCTTCCAGGATGGCTTTCTTAATCTTTTCTCCATTCGCTTCCCAGTACTCTCCCAATGCAGATAATTTCACACCATCTGTACCGCAGCTGTCTCTCTTGCCTTCAAATGATTCCATCGCCTCTAGTAAATTTTCTTCCGACAATACATCTTCAATCACTATACCTCTGCTGACATCTTCTGTTTCATTTAACATACCGTATACCTCCTTTCTTCTTTGGCAGATTCCACAATTATCATCGTTACTTCACTGAATGTACTTCTCTATTCTTTTTATGCTATGGCATTCACAAAGTATTAGAAAATTTTATACAAATCTGAATGTATGCTTTCCAGAATAAAAACGTGTGGCAATTCCTTATAGGTTAGGTACAACAGATTGTTTTGACGTACTCAGGGCAACTGAAAATCCTATGCTGTGTCAATTCCTCATAGGTAAGATACAACATCTTGCAAGAATTAAAGATTGGTCTAAAAACGATAACGTGTGTCAATTCCTCATAGGCAAGGTACAACAATGGGATATTAGAGATACTTTAATTGACAAGAAAATCATTGTGTCAATTCCTCACAGGCAAGGTACAACAGTAAATGCTCTTGATAAATCAGGGGAAGATTTTACCAGTGTCAATTCCTCATAGGCAAGGTACAACAAATTGATGCTGTTCGTAGTGAAGATACTACAGCGTGTCAATTCCTCATAGGCAAGGTACAACCATGGGAAAGATATTCCATATGTGAGATAGGGAGATGGTTATATGACAAGAGCGTGTCAATTCCTCATAGGCAAGGTACAACAAGAATAAAAAGGAGAGAAAATTATGAAGCATCAAATTGTGTCAATTCCTCATAGGCAAGGTACAACGCAATTCAACTTAAAAGACAAATAGGAGGAAAGAGAAAGTGTCAATTCCTCATAGGCAAGGTACAACAGAAGGAGAAAAAAATGAAAATTTTTGGAGTGTTAACAAGTGTCAATTCCTCATAGGCAAGGTACAACGGAAAGAAAAGCGAAGAATATTCAATTGCAGAACAATTAAACATTATTGTGTCAATTCCTCATAGGCAAGGTACAACATTTAGATACAAAAAATATAACAAATATGAAACATATGTTTGTGTCAATTCCTCATAGGCAAGGTACAACCAGAGAAATATTCAAGAATTTTGAAAGTTTTTCGGAAAATTTTAGTGTCAATTCCTCATAGGCAAGGTACAACAGCCGATTTCATCAGCTTCTATTAATCATACTACTCTTTTTCTCCCTCTCAGTCAATCTTTTCCCCTCAAAAAGTCCGTCAACCTGTTTTTCTCATCCTTAAAAAAAGTCTTTAAAATCAAGCCTTTTCGCACTTTCACTTTTTTCTGATAGACCTACGCAGCATCGACAGTTTTTTTCTCATATTTTCAATATTAAATTCCATTTTTCTTTAAATTTTCATTAAAAGAAGTCCGCCCACCCGTTGAAAACACTGGCTTTGAGGTCGACGGACTTTTTCCGACATTTCACTATGTTCTACAATATCTCAAACATTCCGAATCCCTGGGAATTTTTACTTCCGAGTCCCACCTGATATAAGAAGTCAAGATATTTTCTCTTTCCCGACAGTTCGTACGTTCCATACCATGCAGTGATATAGCTTCCCTGATATTTCGTTACGAATTTTTTCGGCATCTTATCCCTTTCCTTTTTTATCTCAGGCATCTCTACGGGTTCTACCCCATAGTATGCCTGATACTTTCTAAAAAAGTTTTCCTTCAGCCGCTGATAGAATTCCTCTTCCTCCGGGTTATAATAATAGATTCTTCCTTCTTCGCTGTCAGTTGAATAGACCGTCACAGGGGATTTCATCCTGATTGTAATATTCTCTTCCTCTACTGTATAATCATACAATTCCATCTGAATATCTCTATATACAGTTTCGCCAAATCTGATGCCATGATTCCAGAAGTACTCTCCCAGCAGACGGATCAATAACGGTTCCGGAGTCCGTATCTCGAATGACACATATGACCGGAATATGATCTTCTCCGGACAACTGGCTAAATTGAAACATCCGGTACTGCCGCTTGTCTCTTGTGTATCCCTCATTATGTAAAAAGTTTGCATAATCCGGCATATTCCCAATTGCCCGGTATATGATAGATTGTAAGATATGATTATAATTCAGCGGTAATACAAGCGGTCTGTCCAAACCGATATGTACAATTAACTGCATTCTTATCTCCTCTTGTTTTGAAATTTACTACTCTGTGGTCTTCCGCCATATGGCTTACTATTATACGGAAGCGAAAAATCTTCCTCCAATATCTCCGGCAGCACAGCAACGATTTTTACATCTGTCCTGCTTCTCACCATCCGTCCATTCCATGTCGTATGGTTATTGACGAACCAGCGATATCCTTCGGTAAGTGTCTGTCCTTTTTGCGTCTTGTCCTTTGGATACGTAATCTCCACATCTGCCGGAACACTATTTAGCCCGGCGATCTTATAAAATTCTTTCTTAACCGGCTCACTCAGTCCGGCTTTCTCGTACGTGATATTCTCTGTAGGAACCGCAACGATCTGATATGACACCTTCCCGTCTGACACACCCACAGTTCTTTCCTGAACCTCGTCTACTTTACATGTGACACTTCCATATCCCAGTGGTTTGGCTCCACCAAGCTTTAATCCGAGATTCTCTGTACCGCTATTCAATATCCAGATTAACTGTTCAAGCTGTCTTTCTGATATTCCTTCATAGTAGAGCTGTCCGCCAAATTTCACGTTATCCTTTACCGGACGTATCGTCTTATTCAGCTTTGTAACTTCTATCTCTTCTTTCAGATTCACATTGCGATGATGCCAGTAATATTTTCTTCCTCTTAGTACACCATCACTCATCACAGGCTTTCCATTTTGAATATAATAATCATAGTTCCAAAAAGAAGCACCTTTCGGTCTCCTCAGGTAGAATTCTGTATTGCCAAGTTTCGGCTCTCCAAGGGCCTGTATCGTCACATGATCGCAGACATAATAATCCTTTGGATCTTCTTTTTCTTCCGTTACATACATATCTGTGAAGCGAATCTTAGATCCTTTCGATAATTCACTGCTTTTTCCTACATATCCGAACAGATCACAGGCCGGACAGATCTTTTCGGTACACGGTGCGAATGCTCCGGCAAGTTTTCCGATATTATTATCCGACACTTCCTTGGTAAATGTTGCCGGTGCAAGATAGTAGATTCCTTTTTCCAGCTTTGAATAATTCACCGGAAAGTATCCCTCTCCTTTTTCTTTTAGGAAGTTCTCGACATCTTTCTTATATTCCTCATAGGCTTTTTTATTCCCCGGTTCTATTGCCGGTTCATCCAGATAGTAGTCAATCACCCGGAGTAATTTTCGTTCAATCTCATCCTTACTTACCAGGATTCCTTTTACTTCGGCATCCACATTTCCATAACTCTTTGCCTCAAACAGATGATATCTCTTTTTGGTTCCACCCATTCCCCATTTGATCAGATAACCTTTCAGAGGATATCTTCCCCGTTTGGCACTATACTCCTCGATCACTCCCGGTTGATTTTTAGGTGGATTCCGGTAATAGATCTCGGTTCCGTTCGCATAGTTTTCAAATCCCTTTGGTGCCTTTCCTTTATGTTCGAATTTTCCGATTCGCAGAGATCTCGCTTCATACAGCGAATATCTTCCGTTTCTGTTGCGATATAATAGTGCCGGTCTGAAATTTTCCATACTTCTTTTCACCGGGTATTCCTCTGCATTCAATAATCCCATACAGGAATCCGTCAGGGTTTCGTATACATTTCTCACCACACCACGGATCTCGCTTCCCGGAATTACCGGAACATGGTATTCATTCTCATAGCGTTTCTTTCCGTCCAGCTCTGTGTAGGAGAAGAAATCATATGACTTATGATCTTGTAGCGCATCTGACTGGCCAAATGCACAGTCTGAACTGGAATTCGGGATAAAAAGCGGCGTCTTGGTTGTAATTGTATAGTTTATAACCCCGGTATGGCAGTCTTCATCCGGATATGCTTCTGCTTTTTTCTTTGGAAATTTTATGAAATTATATGGATTTACGAATCCTTTCATCATGCCTTTACCTCCTTCAAGCGATAGTCTGAGACTTTTATCATATCGTTCTCATCGTATGTAATGTAGTTCACAACCTCTATGCAGCGTATCTTTCCGTCATGTTCCTCCAGATTTTCCTCTCCTGCATCTAAGGTATAGATCCGCTCGACGTAACTGTCATCAAAGGAGAGGGCCGAATCTTCCACACATACTTCCACTGTTCCCTGTCTCTTTTTTATATAACGATATTCTTTTACATCGTCAAAAAGATGGAGTTCCAGTAGATTTTCCTCCTCTGCAAGTAATTTTTCTAATTCCTGATCTTCTTTTTTATATGGCTGATACACAACCCGTTCCCTATACAGCGCATATATCATTCCCTGTTCCGGTATATTTGACAAATTCATGATCTCAGACCTCCCATCTCAGACATGTTAGACAACATTTCTGCAATATATATTTCTTCTTCCGATATTTTTCCGTCTATCGTAATCGGTCCGTTCGCAGAGAATACGCCTCTTCCGATCGCAGTCTCTCCGCCGACTGCAAGGAAGCCATTCTGCAGATCTTTTAAAGCCAATAATAACAGTCCCATAATCCATCCGGAGTCTGCCGGATTCTGACTCTTGCGCACAGAAAGCCGCAGTGTTACCTCACCGTCTACAAATGTCTTTTCTTTATACAAGGCACCGTTTTTTGCAGCCGACTCGAATCTGCTGACTCCCGTTCTTACCATTGTCAGTGGCCTTGCATTCCTGATCTCGCTCTCATCTACGATAATATTGGAAGCGCAGGCTTTCGTTCCGTCTACATATCCGAATGCGATGTTAATGATATCTGTTATATTTTCCGGCAGTTCCACGCCACTCTGTTTTAATTCTTCTAACATTTGCTGTGTTCTGTGGCGAAGTGCACCTGTAAGACTGCTTCCGGATATCACCGGAACACCATGATCCGTCAGATGTACATAGTCCGGTTCTCCTTTTCTCGCTGCATATTGCCGTATACTGATCCCCCCCTTCATACGAAGCGGTACCTCTATATGTGTCATCTGTGCAGCACCTACCGCATATGTAAGCCATGCTTCCAGCTCATTGTTATCTTTTCCCCAGGTACTTTCATCATATGCATGTGCATAATCTAGGTAATTTTTCTTTCCGTATTTTCTGCTTTCGACATATATCAACTGAAGTTTTCCGAATCCCCTTGTTTTTTTACTTCCGATCCGGATCTCACCTGACTGGATGCCGTTAAATATATTGGCGATCTCCTGCATCATCTCGCCTTCATCATCACCTTCTCTGACAACCAGCTCCATATAAAAATGTGCTTTCGCACCTGCTTCTATCATCTCTATGTCGAATTTACTCTGGGACTTTGCTGTCTTATTCTGATTCAAAGCAACTCCGTCCCGCACGCCTGCTGTCGTCTCCTCGTCAAAGCTCAGATCAGACACAAAGAGGGAACTCATCTTTCCGATGTCTTCCTGATTCTTATCTTTTCCGGAATATCCCATCATTCCGGCTTCATTTTTCTTCTTTCCAAGATATGCACGCATCGCTCCTGCCAGCGAACTTCCTGTCACAAAAGGAGTTCCTGCTTTGTCTCGCAACACATCTGAATCCGTCCACTCATTCTCTCCGGAAGATACACTGAGCGGTGCGGTAAGCTGTACCTGCACATAGATAACTTTTCTTTTTATAATTCTCATTATTTTGCATCTCCCTTCTTATCAATGATTCGAACGAGGTGTTTTAATTCTGTAAGGTATGCACGGTATACTTTTTTATACAGTTCTTGTTCTGTCCAGTTAACCGAAAGTGTCATGCCATACTCTTCTTTTATCTCCTGCAACAGTTCTTCCTGTAAGACTGAAGGATCCATGCGTTTTGTTATTTTTTTACACAGTCCATTCTTCTCTCCGTCTTCAATTTCTTCTACCTGTATCAGCATATCTTTGTAAGAGAACTCTGTCTTATAGATAATTCTAAGCCTGGCAACGGCTGCATTCAGCGATTCTGCCTGTTTTTCGTACTCTTTGCGTTCTTCGTTCAATTTTTCCCTGACTTTTCCCTGCATTCTCCGCTCAAACTCTGCCTTTAACAACTGTTGGATAATCTCTACATTTTCATTACAAGCCACTTTCTCTGCATTCTCCTTCAGTATATTCTTTCGGATATATACTTCTGGCTGCTCTAATTTTTTCTCTACCCGAATCTCTCCATATCCTTCCAAAACCCGTTCTCCGACAAATGCCTGTTGCAGCCTGTGAATATCAATTCCTGTCGCAGATGATAGCAGACAGGTACTTCCCTTTCCAAGTGCATTAAAAATCGGCTTTCTCCGGCGCCATTTCACATTGAAGCCTCCGATTGCAGTGAATTGAAGGAACGGATTTATAATCTGAAGATCCTTCACTCCGGTGATTTCTTCGAGGTAGGCTTTCAATTCTTCCAGATCTGTCGTCAGTACACCATTCTTATTATAAAGAATCACATCTGATACCAAAGTAAGTACCGCCTCATGGACGATCTCCGGCTCTTTGCTTTCCTGTTCCAGTCCGTCAATGATAAAATCTACTTCTCCGAACTCACTTGATTTTCCATATCCCATCCGTACCTGCTTCAGTCCTTCTATCGCATCCAGTATCCATTCGGCTTGCTTCCTGTCTGCATAGATATATCCGCTAAATTCCTGACCGGCGCTGATGCTGCACAGTTGATAAAAGCTCGATCCGTCCTCTTGTCCCGTTGCACGGCCAATCGATTTGTCCTTCGGGCGCTGATGATGATAGCTGATCTCTGTCATGACGCTTGCGACTATTCCATTCTCATCCATATAGTTAATTCCGGCCGGGGACATCTGACGATTTTTTATATCCGGATTATAAAGCATATCCAATATCTCCATACGTCCTTCTTCATCATATGGCTGGTCTTTTTCCTTTTGAAGTGAGATTCTTCCCGGAATGCTGCGCTGTCCCTGACTGGTGATATATGCATTCGTCACGATCAATTCTGTATCCTGCTTCACAAGTTCCTGATATTTGCTTTCTCCGAGTGCCTCAACCAACAATCCCAATACTTTACTTCCCGCAATATAATCCTGTGTCTCCGCCTGGTTTCCCTTGGCTGATTTGCAGATCATAGCTGATTTCAAATGTATACGATAGCGAAGTTTGTTGTATTCTCCTAACTGCTCTTTGTTAATCTTTACATGGGCTGCATGCTTCTCCTGTTCTTCGGCCACTGTAAGATCTACAAGTCCCAGTCCCCTTGTCCTTGCCATACCCATGTGTTTCACCAGCGACACTGCCTGCTTTAATATTTCCTTTTCTTCTTCTGATCCTCTCATCTCGCACTTGGCTTCGAATACCAGTCCTTTATTTACCACTCGCAGGGTTCTTAAGGAATTTTCATCTGCCACTCCACTTTCCATATCTACTGCGGTCTGTGTCCTTGTACCGGTATACTGACTAAGTACATTCTGCTGGCTGGCAAGTCCTTTATCTTTACATCCTTTAAGTGCCTTTATTGTCGCTTCATAGTTCTTTATATATGCATTGGAGATAGAAAATGCTGCCCTCTGACTGCCTTCCTTTCCGAATATCCGATTATAAGTCTCCGGTTGTATCATTTCAAATTCCATCATTTCCAGCGCTGCTTCTCTGATACATCCCTTAATACGTTTTGCCGGGATATATGGGATTCCGTATTCATCATATACAACGTCCGTATCCACAATACTGTTATAAGTTTCACCGGAACATGTGCACAGATCACTCAATAATCTAATTATTATCTTCATCTTCATCCCCTCCTATAGACAGATCCATTATTTCCAGCGCATCATACCAGATTCGATATTCCTCCTGCGATTTTTCGAATGCCTGATAGTCTCTGGAAGAAAGGAAGGACAGATTCTTCTGTATCTCATTTTCTCCCATCGGAATTGCATTTCTCAACTGCTTTGCTTTGCTCCTTGGCATCTGTAGAAAAATACCTTCCCAGTATTCTAATTTTCCGACATCGAATTCCTGATTCTTCTCATTCAGTCCTGCTTTGTCCTCCTTCTCAGGCACATAGTATGGCCTTGCGATAAAATATCCCCGATCCGCCAGATAATGCTTATCTCTGTAAGCATCCAGATTCGCTGCCCTGACATTCATACAGATTTGAAAATCCAGGAAATTGCCGATCTTTTCGTTCTTTCCTCTATTCTCCGGTCTCTTTGCCCGTTTTTTGGCATTGTCACAGCACGACTCTGCCACCTGATATGCATCTGAGAAAGGGAAATGACTGTTAAAGTAGGCAATACCTCCACAGGCACTGTAGTCCTTTTCTTCTCCTACATGTGACAGGAAGTACCTGACTGCCGGCAACGCCAGTTTCGCATTGCACACAAACGTAATATCGTCTCCGGCTACGATGATCTTACGATATAACTGATTCTCTGCATTCTTTTTTACTTTCACCGACAGCTCTCTCATATATGCCGTCATCTGTTCAAAAGTAGTTCCAAATACCTCTGCGATTTCCATCGAAAGACTTCTCATAACCCTGATTGCATCGTTGTAAGAATCAATCTCACGCATAATATTCTGAATCCGTTTTCCTATACTGTTTCCATCAATATGACATACTGCCAGCGTACTGTTGTCTCCTTTTTCCGTCACCATTCTGTCAAAGACTTTCTCATCCTCATTCTTTGGAAATGCCGCTCTTTTCAGCTTTGCCTCCGTACAAAAATAAGTTCCGTTCTCCCGGTAACTCAATGGGTATCCTGTGATAGAATCTGCCGCCATAAAAGGCAGTGCTCCGACCGGCTGGGTCAGCGGCATATATGCTTTTATATTTCTCATCTCATCATTGATACTCTTGTAGTCTTTCGCATAAGAACCGGTCTTTTCGATCACTGCGATTGCCAGATTCAGAGAATATGTTTTCTGCAGCACATATCTGGCCAGGAACCGATTCACATTCTGGCATACCTCACCTTTTCGGAACAACACATACGCATTGCCACCTCCTACAAACATGACCTGCATCATAATTGATGCGTCTTTCAGGAATGCTTCCGGATCATCTGTTTCCCACTCCTGCATATACTTGTTCTTTTCTGTCTCTTCCAGGGTCTCTATGTATGCCCTAAGGCCATCTGTCACAATTTTTTCTACGATCTTCGAAGCTCCGATAATCTCCTTGGCTACATTGCTTTTGAATATGTAACTTTGGATTCCCCTGACATCATACATCGCCAGAACTTCTTTATCCAGTAATTCTGCTTTCATCGTCTTCCTCCTTTGTCTCTAAATGTACTTTTCCTATCGATATCTAATATTCTCTGAACTGTATAAACCTAAATACGGACCTTTTATAAACGGTTCCATCCTGTTTCTTCTCTTCCATAACATTACGTTTACTGCACGCAGACAGTACGGGTATTCCATGTTCTTTCAGCAGACTCACTACATGATAAGATAATGTGAACTCTCCCTGACACATCACAGCCGACGGGTGATATCTTAATATGTCCGCAACACACTTCCCGGCCATCTCTTCTACCTCCTGACCGGACAGATTCGAATCCACCATCGGAAATGCAACATCTATGATATCTCCCCATTTCTGTGCCTCTTCCCGCTGCTGTTCTCCCCATGAGACAGAAGAATGATTCGAAAAATTAATGAAACACATTGCTTTCTCTCCTTTTCATTCTATTGCAAAGTTATTCCTTTTAATTTATCTCCTAATGATGTTCCCAATGTATCTTCCGGTTTCTTTTTTTGAACCTTACGGGTTCTTTGCGTTTCTGGTTTCTTTTTTTCAACTGCGCATTTTACCATGTATGTTCCGTCAATGATTCCTGTTATTTCAGCCTGCACTGTCCTTCCGATCATCTCTTTTAATTCCCTCTGCTGAAATCCCTTCACGCAGGATTTCACAACTGCACCTTCATAAAGACCCTCCACACAACCTTTCAGTGTCTCTTCTTCCTTGTTTGTTATCATGAACGTTACTTTATCACCTTGTTTTGGTTGTGGTATCTCTGTGTGTTTTTCATTTAACTTCAAGAGATTTCCAATTGCTACGTAACCCTCCAGTAAATGCCGTACTGATTCACATGATTCTTTTGAATTGGCATGGTTGCTGGAATTTCTTACATCTTTTAATACTTTGGATAAAGCCGCAAACAAACAAAATAATTTTCCCTCTGCATTATTTTTCAGATTAATGCTATATCGGTCATAATGAACATCCGGCAATGTCGAATTGTATTTTCTTTTCCATTGCAATCCTTTGTCTTTCCCAACTTCAAGTATCACTTTCTTAAAATCCGTGTCCCCGCTTATATTTCTTACTTTTTCATCTGGTATTCCAAAAATACTTTTTTCTCTTAGATCCGTATTATTATGCACCCACTGTTCAAAAAGTATATTTCGATTGTCTTTCCATCCTTGGTTTCTACTTCTTTTATCCTGCTCACATACCCAGAAGATTTTCTCTTTCATCTTTTTATGATTTTCTTCTTTTTCAACAATCACCTCATCCATCGGATTGTACTGTAGGTATCCGCATTCTGCTAACATCTTCGGCATAAGGCTTTCTATAATTGTAAGTGCCTGCTGGTAAAAAGATTTGTTCACGCACCACTTTACAATGTCGAAGGTCGTACTTCCATCCTTCAGCAGAGAGGCATAGTCCGCAATAATATCTTGAAATACGATCAGCATCTGGGAGTTCTTTTCTTTCAGCTTCGTTCTTATTTCTGTCTGCTCATTGATTTCTTTTAATGTCTTTATCTGATTTTCAAATTCTTTAACGTTACACAGTGCAATTGCATCGGATATCTTCCTGATCAATTCCGTAATTTTCTGTGTCTCCGGCTCTTCATCCTTGGTGAAGAATTCTGTCAGTCCCTGACCTCTTCCGTAGCGCTTGAATTCTGTCATCGCAGATACAAGTTCATAGGCTTTATATTCATCATCTACTAGTTTTACGGCATATACTTTCTCTACATCCTGCCTGTAACCTTTAATTGCATATCTTCCCTTGATATTAACGTTTCGGTCTTTCAACAGCTCCAGTACGGCATCAATCTGTGATACTGCACTTCTGATTCCACCCTGCATATCAACATATAGATCTACTGCTCTGTTATCTTTTCCCTGGATCTGATTGATAATTTCCGAAAAAAGCTCAAGACTCTTATCTTTATAGTAATGAGCTTTTTTTTCCGCTTCTGTTATTCTGTCATTCTCCGGATCATATGTAGGTATCTCGATAAACAGCTTTTTGATCTCTTCATCTGTGTATGTAACGTCATCCGGAAATATGGTCTCAAAATTTTTATTTTCTTCGTAGTAGGTATCTTTTACATCTTTGAATATCTCTTTGTCTTCTTTTCTTCTGAGATAATCAGTAATTCTTTGCTTGTAAAAATTCATAGATGATGCCTGACCATCATCATCTCCGTAATCCTCCCAAAATGATTCTACGAACTCCTGTCGATTATCTGTTCTCGTCGCTTTCGATGTTACCATAACGATACGATCCAGTTTCTTTCCTTCCAACGCAAGCTGACAGAGTATATGCTTGGTCCCTGCCTCCAGTTGAGAGATTCCTGTATAGTTTCCATTCACATTGTCCGTTCCTTTTTTTAATGTTCCCTGATACTTGTTCATCTTGCATTCTTTTGCCAATACACTTAAATTGAAAAACAGGACATTCTCTGCTTGTACATTATTATTGCTCATAGCTTTGCCTCCCATCGTAATCTTATATTTATTCTATCATAAATATTGTTATTGAAGAAGTGTTATTTAAGACAATTCCAAAAATATCGGTAAATTAATGTTGTTTTTGATGTTTTTATTCAATTGTTTCAGAAAATTCACTTTAACATCATTAATAGGTCTTGGCATTTACTGTAAATCCATCTGTAATGTACATACAAAAGAAAGCATATCACGCTAAAGCTCAAGAGAAATAATGGTTTTTTGTTTTGTGCATGTATGATAAAATAAAAGAATACTACAGAGGGAGGTTGTGCAAAATGATGAAAAAGAAAATATGTAGTATTCTTCTTGCGGCCGTGTTAAGCACCAGCATAGCAGTGATGCCGGTCAGTGCAGCCGGCTGGCAGAAGGACAGTGTCGGTTGGTGGTATCAGGAGAACAATGGCTCGTACCCGAGAAATCAATGGAAACTGGTAAACGGGCAATGGTACTGGTTTAACGGAAATGGTTACATGGTAACCGGTTGGAACTGGATCGGAGGTTCTTGCTATTACATGTATGAATCCGGAGCGATGGCATCCAACACCTGGATCGGTGATTATTATGTAAATGCGTCAGGTACCTGGGTACAGGGAAAGACAAAGGAACAGGCGAAGTGGATAAAAAGCGGAGACCGCTGGTGGTATCGCCATGCAGACGGAAATTATACCAGAAACGGCTGGGAACTTATCGGAGATAACTGGTATCTGTTTGACTCTGCAGGATGGATGCTGACCGGTTGGCAGAAATTAAGAAATGACTGGTATTATATGGAGTCAAGCGGTGCAATGTTAGGAAAGGGCTGGCATTGGATCGGAGGTTCCTGCTATTACATGTATGAATCCGGAGCGATGGCATCGGATACCTGGATTGGTGATGACTATGTGAACCCATCAGGTGCATGGGTACCGAATTATGAGCATAAACATGAGTTCACTGAAAAAGTAGACCACAAAGATGCCACCTGTCAGACAGAAGGGTATGATATCTACAAGTGTAGTAAATGCGATGAAACGAAGAAAGTTACGATCGCAAAAATCGATCATGACTATAAATTGACAAAGAAAGTCGATGCAACATGCACTGCTGATGGCTACAAAGAGTATACTTGTAGCATGTGTGGAAATATCAAGAAAGAAATAACGGCTAAGAAGCTCGGGCATGATTTTTCCATAAAGAAAGAACACAAAGATGCTACTTGCCAAACTGCCGGATACGATCTCTACAAATGTAGCAGGTGTAATGAGACGAAAAAGGTAGACATCGCAAAAGTTGATCATAATTATCAGTTAACTAAAACAGTGAAAGCTACCTGCCAGAACGACGGTTACAAGGAGTATACTTGTACCATGTGTGGTGATTCTTATCAAGAGAAACTTGCAAAAGTGCACCATGATTACAAACTGACTAAGAACGCAGCTGCTACTTGCACCATTGATGGTTACAAAGAATATACCTGCAGCATGTGTGGAAATGTGAAGAAAGAAGTAACGACTAAGAAACTCGGTCATGATTTCTCCGTAAAGAAGGATCACAAAGATGCCAACTGTCAGGCTGCCGGATACGATCTCTACAAATGTAGTCGATGCAACGAAACGAAAAAGGTAGACATCGCTAAGGCAGACCATGATTACAAACTGACTAAAAAAGCTGATGTAACCTGTACAACGGATGGCTATAAAGAATACACTTGCAGCATGTGTAAAGACTCTTATCGTACAACGATTGCAAAACTTGGACACGACTTTTCAGTTCTTGTAGAGCATAAGGATTCTACTTGTGTAGAGCAAGGATATGATATCTACAAATGTAGCAGATGTGAAGAAACACAGAAGACAATGTATGATTTAATCCCTCATGATTATGATATGAATACAGAGGTTGAAAGAGTAGACTCTACTTGTACAACCAAAGGACATATCAATTATGCTTGTAAGGTTTGTGGAGACATCAAGACAGTGGAACTTCCACTCACTCCAGATAATCATACATATGAAGAAACTGGAAGAGATTTACAATATATTTATTATAAATGTAAAGAATGTGGTGCAACTAAAAAAGAATTTAATGATCAAACTTATACCATTGACTTAGGAAATGGTAAAACAACAACAGTTGTTGGACACTTTGATTTGGAAATGAGGCAAGAAATTCTAGATTTAGTAAATGAAAAAAGAGCAATTTTTCATCGAGGTGCATTAAGTTTACCATCAATAGACTCTTCTCTTCAAAATGCAGCAAATATTCGTGCATATGAAATTACTTATAGTTATTCTCATACACGTCCAAATGGAGAAAGAGGGATTACTTCATTCAATGTAGATGGAGAAAATCTAGCAGAAGGATTTACATCGGCTTATGATGTTTGTCAAGCTTGGTTTGCATCAGAAAGTCATTTGAGAAATATTACAAATGCTAGTTATAATACAATGGGTGTCGGTGTATTTTGTGCTAAAACAGATTATGGGTATGAAAATTATTTTTCACAAATGTTTTCATGTGACAGATTAGAATAAAAAGAAACCTACCGCAAAATTTTGCGGTAGGTTTTCTTTAACTAGAATATGTAAAATTTTTAGATTCTTTAATGATAAGTTGTTTTCTTCCATCAACAACAGAACCCATTAAAAGAGGGACTGTCGGTAAATAACGTTTTTTAGAGCTGACAGCACCAAACAAAAATATCCTGACAGTTACAAGGCTTTCTGGCTCTGCAACTTGTTCAGGATATTTTTATTTTGGTAAATACATTCTATTTTTGGCCGCAAAAAATCTTCGGTTGGATTTTTACGGCCACATTTTTTTCCAGGCAGTTTTTCCCTCAAATTTTTTTAGTTTTTCGTATAAAAAACGATGGTATTTATTTATATTTCTGCCAATAGCATACAGCATGAATTCTTTATATACCTTATCTGACGATCGGTAATTAAAACGCCGGAAGTTCTCATTTTCCTTGATATCTCCAAAATGTCCTTCCATCTGAATGGAACGTGTCTGGCGTTTCAGGATTCCCTGTTCTCTCTGGATATTAGCATGGGATCTTTCTTTCAGTTCCCGCACCTTGTCCATTCCTTCAATCACAAACATCTGTGTATTTCCCAGCCCATACTTTACCCCATAATCATTCTCCTGCAAAAAAGCATTATATTTTCCAAAAAGCTGGTCGATAGAATCCAGGAGACCCGCAAGATGGTAATGAATACAAGCCAGAAAAATCTAATTCCTCCATCACTTTTTTCAGGGTATAGACTGGATCGTCGTCAGGTAAACTCAATTCGAAGAAACTAAAGTTAATTTTCTGTTGCCCAAACTCAAAAAAATCGTTATAATAATTAGTTGTTAGCATAGTTACATTATAACATGTAACGGAGAGAAAGATGGTTGTCGTTAGCCATCTTTTTTTCTTTTTTCAGATAAATTCAGGGAGGGTATGACTCGTTGTGAGTCATACCCTCCCTGTTTTGGAACTACCTATTTCCCGACAGTCCCTATCTTTCATTTCACAATATTGTTATCTACAATGAATACATTGGTCTCACATACTGGTTCATCAGACTGATTCCGTAGTTCCAGGCTGTCGCCCAGCCTCTTCCGTTTGGATTTTCCTTTTGTCCAAGCCATTCTACATACATTGCAGATCCTCTTGTCACGAGTGAAAATCTTGGATCGACATTTGCCTGTGTCAGGTTATCTTTTGATGCATATGCTTTCAGATGCTGTACCTGAGCCCTGATTCCTGTCGCAACATCCGGAAAGCTTGCAGGTGTCGGATTCACATCTGTTGCTCCAAGTCCTGCAAAGTTGAACTGTTCAATCTTCACAGATCCACCGAACTGTAAATATCCGGTCTCCTTCATTGCCTGTCCGAATACGACCTCCGGCTTCACACCTTCTTTTGCAGCTTCATCGTATACGATCTGACAGAACTGCTCAAGACTTGCTACTCCTCCGTTTGCCAGCTGTGCGCCCGGATAAGTTCTTCCGCTTTTCTGGTACATTTTTACCATCTTATTTACAACTGTGTTCTTATCACTGCTGATATCTGAGTTTCCCATGATTGATGTCACACCGGTATAAGTTAACACACCCTGTGGGGATACATTTTTCTTTAAGTAATACCAGGTTCCATCTACATTCTGGTATCCAGTTGTCATCCAGCCATCTTTATCAAAATAATACCATTCGTTTTCTATGTATTCCCATCCGGATTTTGTACAATTGCCATCTGCATGACGATACCACCAACGTCCGGAAGTATTAACCCACTGTGCCTTTGCAGGAGCCATTGCCGGCTTTTGTTCCGGTTTCTGTACAGACTCATTGTTTTCTTTTTTCTTTCCCGGTTCCCAGGCTCCGGATACATTTACATAATACTCGCCTACCCAGGTATCACTCGCCATCTTTCCGTCTTTGTCGAAATAATAACACTGATTTCCTACCCAGTACCAGCAATTGCTGATTCTTGCTCCGCTGGTGTTAAAGTAATACCAGATGCCATCCAGTTTCAGCCAGCCCGTCTGCATCGCTCCGTTCGGATTCAGATAATACCAGGTGCCGTTTAAATTCAGCCACCCTGTCTGCATGACGCCGCCGCCATTCAGGTAATACCAGGTACCACCTAAATTAAGCCAACCAACCTGCATCGCCCCGCTGGCATTCAGATAATACCAGACATTGTTCAGTTTCAGCCAGCCTGTCTGCATTGCTCCGTTTGGATTCAGATAATACCAGGTTCCACTTAAGTTCAGCCAGCCTGTCTGCATAATTCCGTTTCCATCAAAATGGTACCAAAATCCGTCAATCTTCTCCCAGCAATTCACAGCATACTTTCCGTTGTAATATACGAATTTCCACTGTGAGCCATTCTGCTGCCAGTTACCAAACTGTACGTTATTGTTGATATATTCCAGGATTCCTCTCGCATCGGCCTCTCCCAGTGCTTTCAGCTTCTCGTCTGAGCTGAGATACTTCTGATAATCGCTTGCATTGCTCAAAAATGCATGCTCCACGATAATTCCCGGGAATCCGTTGCGTTTGCTCTGCTGGATCACATAATAATAATCCTGTACTGAACCATCCGGATATTTACTGTTTGCCGAGTTATTGATCTTCACTCCCCGGTTGTATAATCCCAGGCTGACCAGCTGCTTTTGGATACTTGAGGCAAGTTTCTGACCTTCCTGTCCAATATCGGAGCGATAATTGCTATTCGGATAATAGACTTCCGCACCGTATGCACTTGCTCCTGCTGAATTCAGATGAATGCTGACGAACATATCTGCATTCTTACTCACTGCAAATGTGATTCTGTTTCTCAGATCTGAGCTTACATCTGTAGCACCTCCGACACTGGTATCGGATTCTCGTGTCATATAGACCTGAATTCTTCCGTTTTTCTCCAATGCCTCTTTGCAGTATTTTGCGATCTTAAGTGTCAGTGTCTTCTCATTCGCTCCGTTTCCGCTTGTTCCCGGATCGAATCCTCCGTGTCCCGGATCAAGTACCACAACCAGTCTTGTCGATGTACGTCCTGCATATGTCGCAATCTGTGAATCGGCAGACTGTGTATCGATCGCATCGTTGATCACATCCGCAATGCTGTCTTCCTCATGTACGGTTCCATCCTGTGTGATTGCTGTGAAGGATATATCTGCGTCACTAATGTCTGTATTTTCCTCTGTCTTTTCCCCTTCTACAACAGCATCCGGATCTGTCTCACAGATCTGATTGACTGCGAATTTCCCTTCGATTCCACATTTTTTGAAGTTCAAAGAATATTCTTTTCCATCTGCCGTATATGTGATATCTTCTATACTATATGTTCCTGTCCAGGATTCATCTTCATATGTCATCTCGAACACTGCCGCTGATTCCTGAATCTCTGAAGCTTCTACCGAATACTCTTCATTGGTCGATGTGTTTTTGTATCTTAATACCGCTCCTGTAAGAACCGTATCTTTGTTATATCCAACTACAATTTTCTGCGTTCCCGGTGTTGTCACGCTTGGTTTGTCTACGACTACATATTCCAGTGCCGGTTCTGTGCTTTTGCCCTGCTCGGAAGCCTCTACACTCGACACCGTCAGAAGTGACAATACCATTGCAACACACAGCATTACCGAGATGATACCACGCATGTGTCTTTTTTTCATTGTTTCTCCTTTCTTCTTCAGCTTTTTACCTTTTTTTACTCGTATATCATAGCATTCTATCTACGAAAAGTCAAAGAAAGAAGGCGGCACTCGCTTGTGCCGCCTTTCTCTACTTCCTTATTCAATTACTTGACCCATCTTCCATTCCGATCAAATACATATTTTACTCCACCGATTCTATGCTCACCTGTGTATAATCTTCCGGTTGTTCCTGCATAATACCAGCTGCCGTCATATAATTTCCAGCCATTTTTCTGAAGAATTCCGTTCTGATCAAACAGGTATAAGCCCTTAGACGTTCCATATATTCCTGTAATCATTCTTCCATAAGACAAGAAGTAATTTCCAAGCATTCCATCATATGGCTTTCCATCTTTAAAATAGTACCAGATTGCTTCTCCCTCATATGTAACCTTATACCAGCCCTCTCTGGAAACATCTATTTTCTTTCCACTTTCATCGTGCAGGAAGTATTTACCACTTTCACTATTATATTCAAGAGTACTTGCTATCATATGACCGCCAGTATAGAATGTGTATTCTGTACCGCCTATTTTCTTTGTAGTTCCAGATACCAGTTTTCCGTTTTCTACGTAAAACCATTCATTCCACGGTGTTTTCTTCCAACCAGCAGTTGTATCCAGATGTCCGTCATTGTTAATCCAATAATAATTTCCCGTCTTTTCATCGCACAAAGCGGAATTCCGTTTCATATAGCCACGACCTTCAAAGTAATAGGTTGCTCCGTTTATTGTTTTTTTGCCTGGCTCAACTGGAGAACCATTTTCCACATAACGCCAGTCACCGTATTCCATCAATACCCAGCAAGTTCCCTTTACTTCGCCTTGCCATGCGCCACTGCCAGAAAACTTATTTAATGTACCGTTAATCTCTACAAGATCATTGGAAACCATAAATCCATCTTCAAAATAATATCTTGTGCCGTTAATATTCCTCCAGCCATCATTAACTGCAACAATATCTCCGGTTTTTTCATCTTTTTCCAGATACATCCAATCATTCATTCTCTGTACCCAACCGGATACACATGTCCCATCCTGTCCGACATAAGAGTATCTGCCAGGAGTATTTTTTGCCGGAACGAGGCTATTCGTAAGCATCTTGCCGTTTTCAAGATAATACATATCATCTTTCCATCCGGTCGGTAATGTACCGTTATCCACATAATACCAGTCACCATCGGCCAGATGCCATCCGGTCTTCTGATCTTCCAAAGTCATCACTTTATGACCATTTTCGTCAAAGATAAATGTCTTATCACCTATTTGCGTCACTCCGACTGCCATAGATCCGGTTTCAGTCAGATAAAAGTCTCCATGCCACTGGTTTTTAAGAATATTTCCTTCGTTATCTGTAAAATACCATTCCAACTGATCCAGTACCCAGTTGTTTGTGATGATTACACCGCTGTTATCAGTATAATATTCGTAACTTTTCTCTCCATCCCAGACATAGAAATTTCCACTCTGCATGATTCCTTCAGAGCCCATATAGTAACGTTTTCCGCCAACTGTAATGATTTCATCATGGGCTGCCTCTCCATTGGCTTTCACATAATACCAGGAACCGTTTACTAATTTCCATCCCTGTGATCTGTCAATTGCACCGCTCGTATTTGCATACAGTACCTTGTCTTTCTCATCGTCAGCATAACATGTAAACACACCTGTCTGCATTATGCCGTCCCAATCAAAATAGTACTCAGCGTCACCAATTTTTAATACCTGATTTCTTACTACTACTCCTTCTGAATTAAACCAAAGCCATTTACCAAGCTGACCTGAATAATGCCATGTATTCTTCTTTTCAACAATCTGTCCACCAGGTTCTGCCCAATATTCATTATCATTTACCCAGAAGTGTCCTGATGCCATTACTCCATTATAATAGAAATAATACTTGGATCCGTTAATCACTTCAAATGTATCCTGTAACATCTTTCCATCTTTATAATAATACCAGTCTTCTCCTGACTTCTTCCATCCGTTTTGTCCCTTTGTATCAACAAGTGTTAATATGCCGTCATCACCTGCACGGTAAAGTACACCCTGTACGACTACTTCCTGATTTCTTAACATTTTTCCGTCACTATCGAAGTAGTAATAATTATCTCCTTCTTCCAAGACTTGATTGCGATACTTTGTATAATCACTTTCGAAATATTCATCTCCGTACCAGCCTTGTCTTAAATATCCGTTTTCGTCTGCCCAAATATACCCTGTGATCCATTCCTGTTTTTCCTTATCCCAGTATGAAATCCATTCCTGGCTGTCTCTTAGCATGATTCCATTATCACCAAAGTAATAGCCATGTGTACCGTCTTCGTCTTCGATTTCTGCAATCACATTGGTGAACATCTTATCATTTTCATAATAAAAGTAATTGCCGTCTTCGTCTTCATACCAGCCATTTTTCACTTCAGCTTCTTCTTCACCTTCACCGCTTTGAGCAGCTGCTGTTCCGTTCTGTGCCGTTAGCGCTGAATTTTCATTTGCAGATGGTGTATTGCCTGCATCCTGAGCATTTTGAACGGTACCCTTTTGTTCTTCCTGTTCCGGAGTTTCTTCTTGTACTGTCTCGTCTGCATTCTGGCTATCCTGCTCTTCCTGCACATCCGGTGTTGCCTCAGAAGCTTCTGTCTTTTCCGTCACTTCGCTGCTCTGTGTGATGGCTTGTGCATCTGCCACATTGTCCGCTGCCATAGTAGGTGTTACGGTTGCTGTACTTAACGCTGCTACGCACAGCAATGCGCATACTTTTTGTTTTTTCATACCTTTTTCCTCCTGTGGGTTCGTTATATGTTTATTTCATCATACAATTCTCTGTTTTAAAATATATTTTTCATACATCTTTCACAATTTTACCACACTTTTTTCTCAATTATCTGATCCACTTTCCATTTTCATTAAACCAGTATGTCTTTCCTCCGATTGATCCTTCTCCCGTGTACAATCTTCCTGTGTTTCCGGCATAGTACCAGTCTCCATTAAAGAGTTTCCATCCAGTATATGGAAGACCGCCCTGGAAAATCCATTTTCTACGTCCTCACTGGCACTCACAGGCACGAAAAAAAGACCGCTACGTTTCGTAACGATCTTTTCTTCCTTCAATATATTAATATACTACTACGGTTGTTCCTCTCGGGATATTATCATAAATCCATTTTGCATTCTGGATTTCCAGTCTTACGCAGCCGTGTGACAATGGAATTCCGACTCTTCCATCCATCAGAGTTCCGTTCTTGTTGTACAATACACTGTGGAATAAGTAATTACCATAGAATTGTGTATACCAGTAACATCTTGCTGCTCCAGAATCAAAATAGTAACCTTTTGACTGAACAGTGAATGTTCCGGAAACTGTCGGTGTTGCCGCTGCTCCCGGTGCGCACTGCCAGAACTTATTTATGTTCCATGCGCCTAAGCGTCCGTTAAATATCGCAACTCTGCAGGTTGCTCTGTTAACAAGAATCAGGTAATTCGTATTACTTGTATAGGCCTGTGCTTTCGCAGTCATCATAGACATATCTGTCGGAAGCATTGCCCCATTTGCACCCAGATAGTATCCATCGATATATCTGTTCTTGGCCATTATTCCCCATATTCCTCCATGAGAATCATTCTGATAGTACATATAATACCAACTGCCCTTTACAGACTGCCAGCCGGTTTTCATTGCTCCGTCTTCACCGAGATAATACCAGTCAGATCCTGCTGCCAGCCAGTTCTTAGCCATTGCACCGCTGCCGTAGAAATAGTACCAGCTGCCATTCACAACTTTCCATCCACCGGCTACCATTCTGTTGCCATTCTGTGGGTCTAAATAGTACCAGGAACCATTCACATACTTCCAACCGGATGCCGGGAGTCCTGACTCATTGTAATAATACCAAGAACCGTTCTCTGCATACCAGCCTTCGCGCATTGCTCCTGCCTTATTGAAATAATATGTAGTTCCGTTAATTGTTTTGGCACAATCTGTCACCAGTAATCCCGGATATGTTTCATTTGCACCATCCAGATAATACCATGCTCCGGCTACTCTTCTCCAGCCTGTTGCACGAAGTCCTGACGGATCCTGATAATACCAGCCTTCCGGCCGCTGCAGCCAGCCACGTACCATTGCTCCGTCCGGATAAAAATAGTACGTTGCTCCGTCAATCTCTTTTTCCGGATCTGCCGTCATAAGTCCCGGATGTTCTTCATTATTGACATCCAGATAATACCATTGGCTGTTAATATTCTTCCAGCCATACACCTTGGCTCCATCCGGCATTGCATAATACCAGCCTTCCGGATACTGTTGCCAGCCACTTCTCATGACTCCGTTTTCTCCGAAGAAATAAGTATTTCCATCTATTTCTTTTTGCTGTCCGGCAACCATGAGATCTCTGTGTTCTTCATTATTCGCATCCAGATAGTACCATGCTCCGTTAATGTTATTCCAGCCATTCACAAAAGCGCCATCAGTCTGTGCATAATACCAGCCTTCCTTTTTTAATATCCAGCCGGTCTGCATGGCTCCCGAGTTATCGAAACTATAATATTTTCCATTAATCTCCAGAATCTGATCTGCGATCATAAGTCCCGGTTTTTCCTGATTTGCTCCATCCAGATAATACCATGTTGTTCCCTGAAGAATCCATCCTGTCTGCAGTGTGCCATTTTCATCATACAGATACCAGTCTCCTTCTTCATTCTGATACCATCCGGTATGAACAGGCTGTTTTTCTTCTTCATCCTTCGGATCGTCCTTCGTTCCCTCATCAGGATCTTTTGCATCGACAACCGGAAGTTCATTTGGATCCTTCGTAGTGAACTCTGTTGTCTCATCCGTTTGCCCGTCTACAGATTCTGTCTGCTGACCTGCCGGCTGATTGTTCTCAACGGCAGATACGCTTGTCGGTACCAGCATACACATCGTTAATGCCAGTGCAATGAATGCTTTCCTTCTTTTCATAGCTCTTCCTCCCTGCTTTTTATAAATATCTTCTTACTCCAACCAGAGAATTTCCTTTGTCCCAGGTCTCGTAATAATCTACTCCCTGGATCAGTGTTCCATACTTGGAGTTAAGTGCATGCATCAGCTTTCCGTCACCCAGATATAAAGCGACATGATTGATACTTCCCGACGAATTGGCATACAGTAGAATATCTCCTGCTTTCCACAGACTCTTATCTTTTACATTAATCACCATTCCACCTTTTGCCTGATCATAAGATGATCTTGGAATAGATACTCCCAGATACTTTAATGCCCACTGTGTAAAGCCGCTGCAATCCCATCCTTTTGTTGTCGCACCACCGTAGAGATACGGTGTTGTTACATATCTTTTTATTTCATCAATCTTCTGTTCCAGACTTTCAACTGCAACTCCGCTGCTTCCGATCGTCCATCCATCAATTTCTATATTCGTTGCCATCAATCCTTCTTTATACTCTGTTATATTCGGATCATTTGCTTTATAGAAATAATACCATTTATTATCGATCAACTGCCAGCCTGTACGCATTGCTCCGTCACTTCCGAAATAATAATTATTCCACCAGCCGGTTTTAATCGCTCCACTGCTTTCCAGATAATACCAGATATCTCCCAGTTTTATCCATCCGGTACTCATCAATCCCTCTTTCTGAGGATTTAAATAGTACCAGCGTTTATTTACCAGTTGCCAGCCGTTTACAACCGCACCGCTTGTATTTGCATAATACCAGCCTTCCGGTTTTAAGATCCAGCCGGTCTGCATTGCTCCATTTTCCTGAAAGCTGTAACTTGCTCCATTGATTGTATAGCGCTGATTTGCGATCATCAGACCTGGATATGTAACGTTATTTCCTTCCAGATAATACCAGCAGCCGCCAATCAATTGCCAGCCATTCACAATCGCACCGCTTGTATTCGCATAATACCAGCCTTCTGGTTTTAGAATCCAGCCGTTCTGCATTGCCCCGCTTGCCTCAAACCAATACGATGCATTATTAATCGTTTTTCTAGTTCCCGCAAGCATGGCTCCATTATTATTTTCATCCAGGTAATACCATCTGTTACCATCATATAACCAGCCGGTCTTTCGTTCTCCGTTTGTATTATAATAATACCATACACCTTCCTCTTTACTCCACCCTGATTTTGTGACTGTATATATATTACTGTCGGAATCATCTTCTCCAGTATATGTTGTTGTTATATTCTCATCTTCCTTACTATCATCGATACTCTGAACATCTTCAACACTCTGATTTTCTTCGCTACTTTGATCACTCTCGGTTACAAATTCATCCGAATTTACTTCTGCTGTATAATTTATGTTTTGTGTTTCACTTTCTTCTGCATATACTGGATTTACAATTTGCACAGAAATTGCTGCGATTCCAACTGCAATCCCGGTTCTCATTATTTTTTTCATTATAAACCTTCTTTCTTTTGCATACTTACCTAGTATACATGATTTGCTTTTGAAATTCAAATTTCTACTACACGAAATTCTAAAAAGTCTCTTGACTGTAATTGTACTTTTACAGCCAAGAGACTTTTTTACTTCGATATTTTCTTTGCGGTCTGTGCTATATTGTACAGATCTCCTTTTCCGTCTACCAGATAGACGTGAATATTATAGGCTCCTTTCGGATCTTCATATGCGCTTATGTCGATATCGCCTTTCCATACATCTCCGTCAAACATTGCGAGTGGTACCCACTGAAGATCACTCTGATCATCATATTTCCATACCGCAGCCATTACTGATTGTATTCCTTTATCTGCATACTGGATATTTTTTACGGTAATCGGAATTTCTTCGGTTTCGGCATTATATTTCCCTGTCTTTGCTTTTCCTACAGGGTCTGTCTGTGCCACAAGTTCTTTCTCGTACTTCTTCTTATCAATCTGCGCCATTTTGTTCAAAAGTTTTGACTTTTTGCCCAGTTCTTTTTCTTCCTGTTCGATTCCGACTTTTTCAGTCAGTGTCTGCTCTGCCGAATACAAATTTGTTCCAAGTCCCAGACGATTTCCTTCGATATCTACTCCCATCGCCGCAAGTGTTGTCGGGAAATTATCAAATGTTGTATAATTTCTTTTTTCATCTGTCTGCTTCTCTGCACTGGAATTAATATATGTTGTATAGACTCGTTGCTCATAATCTTTATCCACATCTTCACAGAAGTCACTGTCCATCGTCGGATGATCACCGGATATCACAATTGTAGTATCTGCCGCGAAATCCTGCTGCTGTATCCAGTCAACAAATTCTTTCACCTGTCTGCTCGAGCATGCCATAACATTGGCATACTGGTTGTCTCCAAATGTGTCCGGACACAGATCACACACATATCCATCTTCAAAATGTGTATCAACAGTCAACATAGTAAGATTAAATGGTGTATCTTGTTGAGATAACTCCAGCAATCTTTCTTTCGCAAATCCGAATAATTTTTCATCCTCATATCCCCACCAGACTTTATAGTCTTCCGGGATCAGTCCGTTATCATGTGCATAATCATAATCCATAATGTCATACTGACCATGATCCGTAAAATATAATTTTCGTCCTCCGAATGTCGCCTCTGAGCCAATTAGCAGAGTCTGTGAATATCCTTCTTTTTGAAGAATATCTC
>ENA-ORVB01000150-ORVB01000150.1-human-gut-metagenome-genome-assembly--contig:-NODE-150-length-60034-cov-3.50069_pt1 | contig 60034 bp, 54 predicted proteins | sample MGYA00242090_ERZ509231 | MGnify/ENA primary metagenome ERZ509231 (study PRJEB26280, sample SAMEA2338798) | human gut metagenome | biome: human gut; feature: human-associated habitat; material: faeces...
TCTTGAGAAATGCTTCCAATAAGCATTTCTTCTTTGCAAAATGGACATTTCATATAGTTAACGCCTCCTAATAAAATAAATTCAAATTTCTACATTGTTTTATGTAATTTTCTTAATTTATATATGTATGCTATTTGCGTTATTACATATATCGCAAAGAACATAAAGAAACTACCTAGGGAAAAGCATTTTTGTTGGAGAGGCCGAAGGAACTTACGAAAATAAAATAGAATCAGTTTGTGAAATTGCATGGGTTGATAGTGATAGCTGGAGTTATTTTATGCAACCGGCTTATACTAACATTATTGGTTATTATCCTCAAACAACTGAAGAAATTTTGTTGCCTAATAGAGCGTTGAAAAAAATGGGAATTACTAAGCCTGAACAAGGTATGGAGATAGAATTAGATATTTCAATTGGATTATTTAAAAGTAGAAAAGAAACATTCAGATTATGTGGATGGTTTGAAGAAACAAGTGGCGAACAGCCCGTAGGATATGTTTCAAAAAATAAAATAGAAGAATGGAACATTCCAGAAGATCATTATACTTTACTTTTTCGGCAAGCAGATAATTGGAGTTGTGAGAAAACGGAAGAAAAGTTATATAAGACATTGCAAATGGAGAGCGATGATCAAAAAATAAAAGTCTCCGATACAGCCCAGCATATTACAGTTGCTAAATTGACAGGCGGATACGAAATGGTAATAGTAGGAACAATCAGTATTTTGTGTGGTATTTATTTCTTAGTGTGTAATGTTTTGTGGATATCTATGAGTGAAGATATTCAAAATCTAGGACTGCTTAATACAATTGGAGCCACAGAAAGGCAGATTTCCAAAATCTATCGCAGACAAATGCAATGGATTCTTTTAAGAGGATCCTTGTTGGGAGTACTACTTTCAGTACTTGTGTTGACCGTTTTGGTACCGAATATATTAGGAGTTTATTATTATCAAGAAATGGGTGGAAAAATTCTTTTGTATTTTTTTAGACCAGAAATTCTTCTTATGGCTCTTGTATTTGTCAATGGGATTTTGTGGATAGCTTCAGAAAAAGTTATTAGAAAAATAGTGAATATGTCTTGTGTAGAAAGTATCGTTTATGATGAAAAAGTTAGAGTAAAACAATCGGTTCATTCTAGAAAAATGATACGTAAACGCACAACAGTAGGAGAAATGTTCTATATCGCATGGAAGAATGTCTCTCGTAATAAAGCACGATTTATCATTACATGCCTTTCCATATTCCTTGGAGTTTTATCTTATTTGGTTATGAATGTAATCGTGGTTGGAAGTGATTATATGCATGTTCTTGAAAATCGTCCAGATTTTTTATTAGCGGGCGAGTTTAGCGAATATGGAAAGAGTCAAGGTTATGGAGAAGAATATAAAACGAGAGAAATTGATGAGGATCCAATGTTGACACAAGGGGATGGAATGGCATTATTATATGATAACGCATATGATGAATTTTCACCCATATCAGAAAATGTAGAAGAAAAAATACATAATATAAAAGGGATTGATTGGAAAAAATCTAATAAGATAGAAGGTGCCTATCTAAATACGGTTATTTCAAGAAGAGGAATCCGTCCATATACAGAGGGAGCTTCTACTATTGGTGAAGGGAATATGGTAGAAGGATTTAGTTGGGATACTGTACAGATTCTAAAAGAAAAGGAAATAGAATTGCTCAAAGAATATGTACATAATCAACAACTGAATATTGATATAACTTCTCTGGAAGAAGGAAAGGGAGTATTAATCTTACATGATCATATGTTGACTCCCAAACAGGAAAAACACGCAGAAGAAGTAGTTGGAGAGCCTGTATATTTCAAGACGATCATTTCGAGAAATGATGCTATTCAAAGTAGAGAAGAATGTAATTATGATAGGGAAAAAAGTTTTTCACAAAAAAGTTCAGAGATGTTTAAGCTGTGTGGATATTTGGATAGTCGGAGCGATGAATTTCCAGAAATCGATCAATCATGGCATGGAGCAGAAGGTAGCCTGTATTTTCTAATTAGCGAAAAAGGATTTCAAAAAATTCCAACGGATAAAAAAACATTAGCAATAGAGTTAAATGTACATCCTAATAGAGAAAATTATATAAAATCAAAGCTTCAAGAAATAATTTCTGAAGAGAATAAACAACGCTCAAAAATGACAGAAGTGTCACTGGATGAAGGTGTTGGTGAGGCTGGTATATTTTCTATATCTAAATCTGATCTAATACAACAAAAGGAAACATATATGCGAGGAAACAGAATTCTTTTGGGATCAGTATGTATTATTTTACTAATGGCGGGGATGACAAACTATTTTAATGTTGTATTAACCGGAATATATTCAAGACGAAAAGAATTTCAGATTATGCAAAGTATTGGATTGACAGATGAACAAATGATATGGATGCTTTATGGAGAGGGTTTCTATTATATTCTATGTGTGACAGGATTGTTATTCACGGTAGGAGCAGTTGTATTACTTGGTGTGAAGTGCTATATGGAAAATAGGTTATCGTATTTTGTGTTTCGGTGGCCAATTATATTGACTGTATTGTTTTTCCTTTTGTTTTTATTCATAAACGTTATGATTACTTTTTTTGCATGGAAGAAAAAAGATAAGATTTAATCTTCTAGAAGAAGGCAGAAAAGATTTGAGATTTTATATCGATGCTATATTGTGTTAAATATATAAGCCAGTCAAGTTGAGAACTGGCTTATTTTTGAATTGAGATGGAAAGCAAACTTGACATTATAGTAGGATTTGATATAATGAAATTAAGAATGGAAAGCGAACTTTCCGTAAATAGGGAGGGGTATATGAAAAATCGCTTGGAAGAATTAAGAAAACAGAGAGGAATTAAGCAAGAGGATTTAGCCTCAGCACTTGAAGTATCTCGGCAAACGATTGGGTCTTTAGAAAATGGAAGATATAATCCCTCTATTATACTGGCTTTTAAAATAGCGAGATACTTTGATATGAGTATTGAAGACATATTTATTTACGAGGAGGAAAAATTATGAAAAAAGCATTGAACAATCTTACAATGGCAATAGGTATAGTTCTAATATGTGCAAGTTTATTTGGATATGGCTTAGACAAATTTGGTTATGTAGATATCCCAAGCGACAAATTACCATTCATTATTATTGTAATCGGAATTGGAATCATCATTGGTGGAGTTTGCGATGTTTTTGTTAAATCTGAGAAAGAAATAAAAAAAGAACTTGAAATTGAAGCTAACGATGAAAGAAATGTTAGTATTAACAGAATTGCAAAGTCGTTTGCTTTTGACATTATGACAGTTTTGTTTTCTGCAACAATCACCATACTGGCACTGATAGGTGAAATTTCGGTACTTGCTTAATATAATCTAGTTGTTTTAACTTCTCATATTGTTTGTCGGATCCATCTAGCAACATACCTGATGAAGCTGTCCCTTTTTCTTTAATCAACCTAATTTCTTCTGCTTTAATCTTTCCAAATGGTATTCCAAAAACCATAGTAATCGCAGCAATGCTTATGACTACAGAAAAAAACAAAACTGTATTTCTTATCTTTTTTGTTCTAGCAAAATTCTTTCCCAAAAATCGGATAACACTTTGATTATTATTAGGAATATGCTTATTAAATAACATCGCACTCCCCCCTAATAGTCCATACTGTTTGTCACGCAAATTTTCCCATCTGACATACGTATTATCCTATCAGCCATTTGAGCAACCTCTTCTTGATGCGTAACCAATAATACTGTTTGATGAAATCGAAAAGCACACGACTTTAACAACGCTACAACTTCCATACTCGTAACTGAATCCAAATTTCCTGTTGGTTCATCTGCTAAAACGATTGCTGGTTTCATTAGTAATGCTCGAGCAATCGCAGCTCTCTGTTGCTGGCCTCCTGATAAAGTCGGAGGAAAACGATCCAACTTATCTTGTAATCCAAGTATTGCCACAATCTCCTCAAAAAAATCTACATCTATTTCTCTTCCATCTAATCTCAATGGAAGAACAATATTTTCACGTATATTTAGAGAAGGAATTAAATTATATTGTTGAAAAACAAATCCAATATTTCTTCTTCTAAATATAGTTCTTTGTTCTTTGCTAAGATCTTTTAAGCTTGTGTTTTTTATCCAAAGAGCACCCGAATCAGGTACATCTAGACCCCCTAATATATTCATGAGTGTTGTTTTTCCGCATCCTGATGTACCAACAACAGCTATGAACTCTCTCTCTTCTACGACTAACGAAACCCCATCTAAAGCACGAACTTCGTAAGTATCTGTTATATAATATTTTTTCAGATTCATGGCTCTAATTATACTCATATTTACCTAAACTCCTTTTCATATGTAATAAATTTAATTGTACACAATACTTCTTACAAACTTCTTACATACTATACAGGAAGATTTATTTCTATAAGTAGACCTTGATCCATCTGTTTTGCTTTCACAATACCTCTTTGCAAAAGAATAATTTTTCTTGAAAGATATAATCCTATCCCATACCCTTCATACTCCTTTGCATATTCGCTCCGATAAAATCTTTGAAAAATTAAGTTTTCTTCACCTTTTTTTATGCCAATCCCATAATCTCTAACCAGGATTTTATAAAACATTTCTGTTTGTTTCATTGTAACATCGATCTTACTACCACTCTCACTATATTTGACTGCATTATCAAAGAAATTATAAAACGCCTCACACATCCAGTTTTTGTCATGTTCACATATAACACGCTCTGGTAGCTCTACCTGAAAATATATGTTTTTGCCTTCAGCTTTTTGTTGTATCTCTCCAAGTGCATTCAAAATTGTTTCGATGAGATTCTGTTTTTGCAAATGTACTTGTATAAGCCCTTGTTCTAATCTAGCCGTTTTTATAAAGCTCTCTACCAGAAAGCAAAGCTGCTCCTCACTCGTTTGCAAATTCTGCATATATTCCGTATTCAATGATTCACCCGTTTCATTGGATGATTCCTGTAACAGTTCTGTATAATTTTTTATATTCGCTAAAGGCGTTCTCATTTGATGTGCAATTTCTGAAATTAACCTTTGTATTTCTTCTTGCCTGAACTCCGCTTCTTTTCTTCTACCCTCCAATATTTCCTGAATACGAATTAATTGGTTTTCTGTTTTTGAACAGAGTGTTTCTTTACAACTATCGTAGCAATGTGCTTCTTTGTTAATAATTATATCTTCAGTTAATTTATTAATTTTTATCATTTCATTTGTTCTTAAATAGTTTTCATATAAATATACTAAACTTCCTCCAAGGATCGCTCCTATGAATAATGTTATAAAAATCAATATTTTCATATCACTCTCCCATTCTATAGCCCATACCAAAAACATTATTAATGAACTTTGACTCATCTCCTAATTTCTTTTTCAATCTGCTGACAATAACACTAATTGTATTTATATCGATAGATCCGCTATCTATTCCCCACAAATATTCCATAATCATTTCTTTTGTTAAAACCTGCTTCTGATTCATGATAAAATATTCTAAAAGCTGATATTCTTTAACTGTCAAAGATATTTCCTTCTTTCCAATCAAAACTTGTTTTCGTTCGGGATACAATATAATTTCACCACACATAAAAACATTTTCACCTATTGTTCGTCTTAATACAACTTCCATACGTTTTAATAATACCTTCATAGAAAAAGGTTTAATCACATAATCATCTGCTCCAATATCAAATGCTTTTAGCATATCTCGTTCGTCATCTCTAGCCGTCAAAAAAATAGCAGGTATCTTTTGATTCCTTTGAAGTTCTTGATATAAACTAATTCCGTTTCCATCAGGCAATCCAATATCCACTATTAACAAATCTACATATCGATTTATATTTTGAATAGCTTCTTTTTTTGAACTAGCAAGAACAGTTGTGTACCCATGTTTTTTCAAAGTTGTATCTAATGCTTTTTTTAATAATTCATCATCTTCTATAATTCCTATTACCATCTGAATCTCCTAAATCAATTTGACATATAGTATTTTTTCACATATTCATCATTATATATAATCATCCAATTTTGTTTTTTATTATACTATCCTATATTTCTCACAGCAAATCTTTTTCAATCGTTATTAAATGAAATCTTATAAGACAGAACATACTCTAGACATCTCTTTCATAAAAAAAAGAGAGAATGTACTTTGATATGCTCCTAGTCTACTTAATGGAAGTCATATCAATTCTATCATTCTCTCTCATTTCTCAATAGATATCTCTTTCCTGATCATATTAAAGAATTCTTCTACTGTATTAGGACTTTCATAAAAATCTTTCCAAAACAAGTGGGCCACAAAGTGGGCCATTTTTCAAAAACTTATATGAATTTATATGGAGTTATATCCGAGTCAAAAATCCGCTAAATGCTCTAGCTATCAGCATTTAAAGGCTTTTAACGACTTATACGGACATACATGAAATCAGGCAAATAATAACGATACCAAGCTTCATGTTTTATATTTCCTCCTACAAATCTTTTGACTGTTTTTCAGCATAATAACCGCTTTCTTTTCAGGAAGCCTTAATACATTGCCTTATATTTTACCATACCATAATATCTTTGTGAATATTCAGTTTAAAATTCCGCCACATTTCTTATCTCTCTTATATTTGATTATATCAAAATACACCCAAGCAGCAATTTTCAACTACCTGGGTGCAATTCACTTTTTATTAAATTTTCATCTTGAGTTGGCGCATCATATGATATAAAGTATGCACTTCTACATTAAAGTGTTTCGCAACATCCGATATCTTCACACGTCCACATTTATTCTTAACATTTAATGGTCCTGCGGACTGTTCAAAGGTAATCAATTTATATCCTTTCGCAGTAGCTGCTGCAATCAACCATGGATCGGCAACCTCATTTCTAGCCCAATCATTCAAACCCTTTTCATTGTAAAAACCACATTCTTGAATATATTGCATTACTTCTGCATATTTAGGGATTATTTCTGAATCAACATGATTACAAACCTGAAATTCATCTTTTCTTTCAGATACTCACTGTTTTAACTCATCCTGCCCCTTATCAATTTCAGCTTTTACCATATCAAGCAGAACTATGTTACCTACTTTTATCTTTTCTTCAAAAAATCCCCAAAATGAAGGAATCAAATCATAAGCATAAAAGGACCTTGACGCTGTCATCAATGTATTTGAATCAATCAAAAATTTTTCTGATGAATTTACCATAAAACACCTCCAAGTCCACATGCAACTTCAGAAAATGTTTTGCTAGTAGTATTCGTTAATCGGTAAGCTTCCGTAAAAGAAGTTCTACCACTATTTACACTTTCACATAATGCACGTACAAAAACACTATCTAATTTGCTACGAGCAACTCTGTAATAATCACCACCGGAACTTCCCTCTTTTTTGCTTGAATGTACGCTTCGATAGCATCTGCTATCACCCGATCATATACGCTCTTATCAATCTTCTTATTATCTAAAGCTCTACGAGCAATGACACTGCCACTACAACGGAACATTCTGGCAAGTACCTTAATCCTTTCATGTATATCGTCATTTGTATTACTATTCCATTTTTGAAGAAACACATTTTCCGGTACCATTAACTCTCCCGCTACCGCATTGCAAATAAACTCAATCGGCTTTGTTTCATTTATAGAATATCTTCTGTCATTATATAAATCGTTTTCTCCAATCCAAAGATGTACCGTCTCATGAAACAAGGAAAATAATTTTCCACCTGCAGAATCTGCACCATTTATAAAAATCAACGGTGCCCATTCATTTACCATTGCAAACGCTCTAAATTCATTTACATCTAATACTCGATGGGTATTTTTACCAACAATACCATTCATCATCACAACAATTCCACAATCTTCCAAAAGCTTTCTTACCTTATTGAATGCTTCAGAAGAATCAGTGCATGTCCCATACCATTCAACAGTAAGTCCTAAATCGTTACGAATTGTATCTGCGATTATCTTTATGTCTGTGAAATCTTTTAAGCTTCCAACAACATTAATTACATCATAATTCCATTCTTTTCGATAATCAGTCATCCATTCCTGAACTGCTTCCATCTCACGAATAGTGTCAATTAAATTCCGACTTGGATTTGTTAGTTCTATACTATCAAGCGTTCTATATTCTAATAAACTAATCTGTTCAACTGGCGGTGTCTGCAAAAAGAAATATCCTAGCGGAATGTGAGATTTTTTACTGAAATCTTCTATCTGATTAAAAGTCGGACGTTTTGTGCCATCAAGCCATTGCTTAATATTTTCCATAAGCTTTGTACCCAACTTTTCTTCGCTAGTTTGACTAAGTGCCCAGCTAATGATCGCCGGCTGTACATTCACATTTACTGTTGGCATAATACCTCCTCCTTCCACCTATACTTAAGTATAGTATATCAAGAGTTTGTCAGAAACACTACTTTTTTATAAACTTTTAAAATTTTATATTGTTACATTCAATCCCCTGTCATCAGCATAAGAAGGGTTCCTTTTTCAAACTCTACCACAGCCTCCTCTGCCACAATCTCATTGCTGACCGTAAGGCCGCTGTCAGATGCTGTCAGATAATGACGGTTCAGAGGATATTTAAAGCCTTTAAGAGTAAGTCCGGGTACGTCTCCTCCAATGGAAAAAAAGGACACATATTTTCCGAACTGTTCCGACCGTTTCAGCACAGTTCCGCTTTCAATAAGTTTCATATAATTCCAGGGATCCGCAAGGATGATCTCACAGCCCCTCTCCCTTCCCAGAACAAGAAGCCCGAAATTTGCCATAAGATGATCCACTCTGTTTCCTGTGGCACCCAGGATCATAATTCGTTTCATCCCTCTGTCCATGGCAAGACAGGCTGCCGACTGCGTATCCGAATCGTCCTTTTCCGGGCGAAGCCTGATGATCTCCGTATTGCTGAGTGTTTCCAGAAATTTTTTTCCGCTTTCAGAAAGGCTGTCAAAATCTCCTACCGCAATGTCAGGAACAAGCCCTGTTCTTTCAAAAAATTCCAGGCCTCTGTCCGCTGCGATCAGCAACGTATTCTCATCTGTATTTTTTTTTAAAAAATCGAGGGCAAAATCTGTATTGATATTGCCCCCGCTTACAATGACTGCATGTTTCATGATATGTCTCATTCAATCTCTTCTTTAATATGCTGCATTCTTTTTGTAATATGTTTTATATTGGAAGCAAGATCTCCGTTAAATACATAAGATCCTGCCACAAGGAGATTGGCACCGGCCTTCATAACTGTTTCCATGGTTTCATCATTGATTCCGCCGTCAACCTGAATATCAACATCCGCATGCTCTCTGTCAATCAGTTCACGAAGCTCTTCAATCTTTTCTGTGCACTCGTTCAGATATTTCTGTCCGCCAAAGCCCGGCTGTACTGTCATGACAAGAACCATATCCACATCATCAAGCAGATGGCTGATATCATTTACCGGAGTTGCCGGCTTGATGGAAACGCCAACCTTTACTCCTGCATCGCGGATCAGCTCAATGGCACGTTCCAGATCTTCACATGCCTCTGCATGTACGGTGATCGAATCTGCTCCACAGTCTACAAAGTCCTGAATGTAACGTTCCGGAGCAGATACCATCAGATGTACGTCAAAAAACATCTTTGACTCTTTTCGGATAGAACGGATCACCGGCATACCAAAAGAGATGCTTGGAACAAAATCTCCATCCATAACATCAATGTGAAGCCATTTTACTCCTTCCTCTTCCAGAGTCTGTATCTGCTGACCCAGACGGTTAAAATCTGCTGATAAAATTGAGGGACACAAATGATAGTCCATGTAATCAATATCTCCTTTTCTCTTTTAATTCTTCATATAATGCTAAATAGTCCTCATATCTGAGACGGCTGATCTCTCCTGCCTCAAGGGCTTCCTTTACACGGCAGCCCGGCTCATGGATATGTCTGCATCCCAGAAAGCGACACTGATCATCGTATTTTCGGAACTCAGGAAAATAATCCTTCAGTTCCTGTTCTTCCATATCTGTAAGATACAGGGACGAGAATCCCGGCGTATCCATAAGATAGGTGTTTTCTCCTGCAGGAATCACCTGGGAATGACGGGTAGTATGTTTGCCCCTCTTCAGCTTCCTGCTGATTTCTCCTGTCTCCATCTGAACCTCCTTCTGAAGAAGATTTGTCAGAGAAGATTTTCCTACTCCCGAGGGGCCTGCCACAACTGTGGTCTTTCCTTTCAGGATTTTATATATTTCCTCAAGCCCTTCTTCCTTAAGAGCACTGGATAAAAGAACCTGATATCCGCAGCCGGCATAGGTATCATACAGCTCCCGGATTTCTTTTTCCTCTGCCAGATCTTTTTTGTTGAAGCAGACCACTGCCGGAACACCGGCCTGCTCCATCATAATAAGGAATCTGTCAAGAAGCATAAAATTCGGTTTTGGATCATCCATGGCAAAAATTACAAATGCCTGATCCACATTGGCCACTGCGGGACGGATCAGAGAATTTTTGCGAGGGAGGATCTTTACCAGATTCCCCTCTGCTTTTTCCTGATCCAGCACAGTAATTTCCACATTGTCACCTACAAGAGGCTTCTGATTATCCTTTCGGAAGATTCCCCTTGCCCTGCATTCATAAATATTGCCGTCTTTCGCATGTACATAATAAAAACCGGCAATTCCTTTTATGATCTTACCTTCCATGCATTACTCTGCTTTCTCAAAAGTAAGAGGATAAGTTCCAAGCTGCTGATATTCGCCATTGATCATTTCGGATACAGAAAGAGTTCCCTCGCTTACCCCCGGGCTTCCTGTAATATCCAGTTTGTAAGGGAAGGTAAGAGTCTCTCCGTCTACAACTGTAGTTGCCTCGGATTCTCCGTTTACTTCCTGGATCAGTTCCAGACGCAGTGCGCCTCCCTTGTAGTCCTGAGGCGTATTCAGACTCTGTGTACATTTCCATACTTCTCCGTTTGCCGCTGCCTGCTGCTGAGCAGATGTGTCTGCGCTTGTCTGTGCTCCAGAACTGTCTGCCGCCGGTTCTGCTTCAGGCGGCTGATCTCCGGAGCTTACCACAAGACTGGCCGGCTCATCCGGATCCGCAGTTTCTTCTGCTTCCGGTGACTGAGAAATAACCTGACCTGCCGGTACATCCGCACTCTGCTGCTTCGTGATATTGATCTCCAGCCACTTACCAAACTCTGTTACGGCCTCTTCCTCTGTCTTTCCTACAACACTGGGAACCAGAGCGCCCTCTCCCCAGTCAAGTCCTCTGCTGACAGTAAGAGTTACAGTGTCTCCTGATTTTGCAACAGAACCTGCTTCCGGAGAAACTGCGATCACATATCCCGGTTCCACATCCGGCCATTCCATTCCATCTGTATCATCTGTATCCGCACTGTATTCTTTCTGAACGTTTACCGTAAGTCCCATATCCTCCAGAGATTTCTGATAAGCATATGCAGTTACTGTCTCATCATACTCCGGAATAGTCAGCTCTTCCTGCCCCTTACTGATATAATACTTCAGAGTTGTATATGCCTCAACCTTTGTTCCTGCCGGAATATCCTGGGAAGAGATTCTTCCTTTTTCCTGATCAGACGCTTCCTCGCCAACCATCTGCTTGCCAAGGTTGACAGCCTCCACAAGAGCCTTTGCCTCTTCCTCGGTCTTTCCTACCAGATCCGGGACCTCAACCATGCCTTCATCTTTATTATCAGCCTGCTGCACCTGTCCCGGCTCTTCTGTCTTGTCAAAAACGCCCGTATTTTTCACAATAAAAAATACGCCGCCTGCAAGAACCGCCGCTCCTGCAAGAAGTGCGACAATTGTTACTGCTCTGCTTGTAGTTCTGCGTTTTTTCTTTTTCTTCTTTCTTCTTTCTGCAGCGCGTCTGCGCTCATACTCTCTGTCATCATCACCGTCGTCATAGTCGGTCTCGTATTCTTCTTCCTCAAGCATCTCTACTTCAGGTTTTCTCTGAGCCGCTCTGTTTTTCTGAGTGTGTTTGATCTCGCCCAGCTCCTCGTCTGAGATCACAACGGTCTTGGCATCTGTGTCCACTACGTCGTTCAGCTTTACAAAATTTCCCTGAGGATCGATGAGAGAATGCTTCAGATCTGCGATCACATCCTCCATTTTTTCGTAACGACGTCCTACGCTTTTCTGTGTGCATTTAAAAATAATCTGCTCCAGACTGTAAGGAAGATTTTCTGTGTAAACGCTTGGAGGAACCATTTCCTCCTGCAGATGCTTGATAGCAATGGCTACTGTAGTATCTCCGTCAAAGGGAACGCGTCCGGTAACCATCTCGTACAAAGTGATGCCAAGTGAATAGATATCAGATTTCTCATCACTGTAGCCGCCGCGCACCTGCTCCGGTGAACTGTAATGAACAGATCCCATAACATTGGAACTGATCGTATTGGAGGAAGCTGCTCTGGCAATGCCAAAATCTGTTACCTTCACCTTTCCGTCTGTGGAAATGATAATATTCTGAGGCTTCACATCACGGTGAACAATTCCATGATTGTGGGCTGCCTCCAGTCCCATGGAAACCTGGATTGCAATACTGGTCGCCTCTTTAATAGAAAGCTTTCCTTTTTTTGCAATATATTCCTTCAGGGTGATTCCCTCTATCAGTTCCATGACAATGTAATAAACGCCTTCATCATCGCCTACGTCAAATACATTAACAATATTCGGATGTGTCAGTCCGGCTGCTGCCTGAGCCTCGCTTCTGAATTTCCGGATAAAGGTTTTGTCCTCCCGAAATTCCGGCTTCAGCACCTTAACCGCAACAAAACGATTCAGCTTATGATCCTTTGCTTTATACACATCGGCCATGCCGCCTGTGCCTATTTTCCCTAAAACCTCATAACGCTCCGCTATGATCATTCCTGCTTTTAACATTTGTCCACCTCATTTGTGAATGGTTCTACTAAAACCACTGCAATGTTGTCCTTACCGCCGTTCTGGTTTGCTTCTCTTAAGAGTTTTTCTCCTTTTTCCGGCAGCTGGTCTGTCTCATTCTGTATGATTTCTTCAATCTTAGCGTCCTCTACCATGTTGCTCAGTCCGTCGGAACACATCAGGATCGTGCTTCCCGGCTCCAGCTGAAGATCAAAAAAATCAATATCAACAGTTCTTTCCGCTCCCAGCGCTCTTGTAATGATATTTTTGTCCGGGTGATTTCTTGCCTCTTCCGGCTTGATCTCTCCCATTCTCACCATTTCCTGCACCAGAGAGTGATCTTTGGTAACCTGGTGAATCTGCCCCTGGATCAGATACAGGCGGCTGTCCCCCACATTTGCCACATATGCATAATGTCCCACAATTGTTGCCACCACAATTGTAGTCCCCATTCCTCTGAGGTCTTCCTCTTCCTGCGCGCGGGTCAGAATTTCCGCGTTGGCAGTTTCAATGGCATGACGGATCACCTTGACCGGGTTAAAATCCGCGTCTTTCCGAATCTCGTCCACTAATATCTGAACTGCGTGGGAAGATGCAAAATCTCCCGCGTTATGACCGCCCATTCCATCAGCAACGACAAACAGATTGGGAAGATTTCCTACCGGGTCTTTGGACACGAACACATAATCCTGGTTCATTTTCCGCTTCTGCCCCACATCTGTAGCTGAATATACCCTCATGTCACTTCTCGCTTTCTGTTTTTTCCATATACCTTTTTCTTAGTTGCCCACAGGCACCGTCTATGTCGCTGCCCATTTCCCTTCTAATAGTACCATTAATTCCACATTTTTCAAGATTTATTTTGAAATTCTCCACTGCCTGGCGTGTAGAACGTACAAAAGAACGCTCTCTGACAGGATTCACAGGAATCAGGTTCACATGGCAGTTCAGTCCCTTCAGACGGCCTGCCAGCTCCCTAGCATTTTCCTCGCTGTCGTTTACCCCTGCTACCAGGCTGTATTCAAATGTAATTCTCCGTCCTGTTTTATCAAAATAATTCCTGCATGCCTCCAGAAGCTCATCCATACTGTATTTTTTGGCAATCGGCATCAGCTCCTGCCTCTTTTCATCATTTGGAGCATGGAGAGATACCGCAAGAGTCATCTGAAGCTTCTCCTCTGCCAGCTCATACATTTTCGGTACAAGTCCGCAGGTGGACACAGTCAGATTCCTCTGACTGAGATGAAGTCCGCCTTCCTCTGTAAGAATATGGATAAATCTCAGAAGATTATCATAATTATCCAGAGGTTCTCCGGATCCCATGACTACAACATTGGAAACTCTTTCCCCTATGGATGCCTGTATCCGGTAGATCTGATCCAGCATTTCAGAAGGCAGAAGATTTCTGGCAAGCCCTCCGATGGTGGATGCGCAGAATCTGCAGCCCATTCTGCAGCCTGCCTGTGAGGAAATGCACACAGAGTTTCCATATTTATATTTCATAAGCACACTTTCGATCATATTTCCGTCGCTGAGCCGGAACAGATACTTCCGTGTACCGTCAGTTTTTGAAATCTGTACGTCCACTGTTTCCAGAGCCGTGATAGGATAAGCTTCCAGTTTCTGTTTCAGACTTTTGGGAAGGTTTGTCATTTCTTCCCAGGAAGCTGCCAGATGCTCATGAAGCCAGCTGTAAATCTGTTTTGCCCGGAAAGGCTTTTCCCCCAGCTCTGTCATCAGCTCCTTCAGTTCTGTCAGTGTCATTGATTTAATATCTGTCATTGATCTATTTCCTTCTGAATCTTGCAATAAAAAATCCGTCTGTTCCATGAACGCCCGGAAGCAGCTGCAGATATCCCAGAGCAGTTGTCTCAGATTTCAGTTCGTCTGGAATATACTCATCAATGCTTTCCAGCTTAAAAGGATGATTGTTCATGAACCACATCATATTTTCTTCATTTTCCTCTTTTGCAATGGTACAGGTACTGAAAATAAGCACGCCTCTGGGCTTGACATATTCAGCAGCTTTGTCTAGGATATTCCGCTGGAGGATTACCAGCTCTTCCTGTTTCTGCGCAGTAGAACGATATTTGATCTCTGGCTTCTTGCCAATGACTCCATAGCCGGAGCACGGCACATCTGCCAGTACAATATCTGCCTGACATTCCGAATCCACATCGAATACAGTCGCATCCTTTACCTTTGCCTGAACGTTGATTGCTCCGGCGCGATGTATGTTTTCTTCGATGAGATCCACCTTATACTGGCTCACATCCCGGGCATCCACGGTTCCAAAGCCTTCCATCTTATCACCCATATGAAGACTTTTTCCTCCCGGCGCCGCACAGAGGTCGATCACATAATCTCCCTTTGAAGGATTGGCAATTTCCGCAACAAGCATGGAGCTTACATCCTGAACCATGATCTTTCCCTGGATAAAAGCATCCAGAGCAAGAATATGATTAAAATCCGAGATTTTTTTTGCATAGGGAAGATACGGAGCATCCTCCACAGTCACTCCCTGCGCCCGAAGGCTTTCACAGGTTTCCTCCACAGAATTCAGATATGTACGGCAGCGTACAGTCAGTGATTTTTCTTCCAGAAAATCCGCCAGCATTTTTTCTGTAGTTTCCTCACCATACACATTCAGCCACCGGAGCACCAGCGGCTCCGGCATGGAATATTTTACAGAAAGATACTTTACCAGATTCTTTTCTCTGGAAGGATACTCCAGCTCGTCCATCTGTCTTGCCACGGTACGGAGAACTCCGTTTACAAAAGGCTTCAGATTATAAAAGCCTTTTTTCTGTGCAAGCTTTACTGCCTCGTTGCACACAGCGCTGTCCGGCACCCTGTCCATAAATTTCAGCTGATATACAGCGCTTCTCAGGATCTCTCGGATAGGCGGTTTCATTTTATCTACTGTTATCTTTGAAAAAGAATTAATAATATAGTCAATATAAATCCTGTATTCCAGAGTTCCCTCGCACACTCTTGTTACGAAGGCGCGCTCCTGCTTGGGAAGGAACTGGTATTTTGACAACGCATTACGGATGGCAATATGGCTGTGTTCCCCCTCCTCGTCGATCTGAAGAAGGATCTCCAGGATCATTTCTCTTGTATTGATGCCGTTAGTCATCGTTTCTACGTCCTCCTGCAAGAATAATCAGCCTCAAAAGCTGAAGAATTGATGATACCAGCGCCGCTACATAAGTAAGAGCCGCTGCTGTCAAAACCTTTCTCGCTCCTGAATTTTCCTCTCTTCCCAGAATCCCCGTAGTTTCCAGCATACGCAGAGCCCGTGAAGAGGCATTGATCTCCACCGGAAGAGTCACAAGCTGAAACAGAACTGCCAGAGAAAACAGAATGATTCCCGCTGTGATCAGAGGGCGGATACTCATAATAAGCCCCAGGAAAAACAGCGGCCAAGACAATGTACTTCCAAAGTTTGCAAGAGGAACAATGGCGCTTCGGATCTCCAGAGGCGCATAATGAATGGCATGCTGAATAGCGTGTCCGCACTCATGAGCCGCCACTCCCACTGCAGCCAGAGAGGACTGGCCAAAGATATCCTGAGAAAGATTTACTGTTTTTGTTCTGGGATCATAATGGTCTGTAAGACTTCCCGACACAGCGCGCACCTGTACGTCTGTAATGCCTGCCGCCTGAAGGATTCTTCTTGCAGCCTGCTCTCCGGTGAGCCCGGAAGCGCTTCTGACACCTCTGTACTTTGCAAAAGTACTTTTCAGCTTTGCAGAGGCTGCCACAGAAAGAAGCATTCCTATTATCAGAAGTATATATGTTCTGTCATAATAAAAACCATATCCGTACATGTCTTATCACTCCTTATGATCTCTCAGCACTGTTCCCGGCTCCACCTGATATCCTCTGAGGAAAGACGCTGCGTCCATACGTTTCTTTCCCTCCAGCTGGACCTCTGTCAATACCAGAATGTCTTTTCCGCAGGCAACATGAATCCCTTCTCTGTCCGAATCTGCCGCGATCACAGTTCCCGGTGCTGCTGAAGGTTTTCCGTCTCCGTTCAGCACAGATACTACAGAAGCCTCCCAGATTTTAAAGGTTTTCCCATTCAGAAAGGTATAAGCGCTCGGCCATGGGTTCATGCCCCTGACAAGACGTTCAAGCTCCTGAGCGCTTTTACGAAAGTCCATAAGTCCCATCTGCTTGGTGATCATAGAAGCATATGGCGTAGGACTTTCCTCCGGCTGTTTTTCCATCACTGCTGTTCTGTCAAAAACAGAAGGAAGGGTTTTTACCAGAAGGTCTGCTCCCAGATCTGCCAGCTTGTCAAAAAGGCTGCCTCCTGTTTCCTTTTCATCCAGAGTGACAGCTGTCTGAGATATCATATCTCCGGTATCCAGTCCTGTTCCCATCTGCATAATGGTTACGCCTGATTCCTTTTCCCCGTCAATAACCGCCTGCTGGATAGGCGCGGCGCCTCTGTACTTTGGAAGAAGAGAGGCATGGATATTAATGCATCCAAATTCCGGAAGCTCCAGAATCGCCTTGGGAATGATCTGACCAAAAGCTGCCACAACAATAATATCCGGGTTCAGTTCTTTTAAAACTTCCATAAATTCCGGATCTCTGACTTTTTTCGGCTGATATACCGGAATCCCGTGTTTCAGCGCTTCCTCCTTTACCGGGGTGGGAAGAAGAGTTTTTCCTCTGCCCTTTGGCTTATCCGGCTGCGTTACAACTGCCGTAACCTCGTATCCGTTTTTTACAAGAGCGGCAAGAGGCGGCACTGCAAAATCCGGAGTTCCCATATAAACAATTTTCATATTTTACACCTCGTCATCATCATAAACCGTTCTGTGAAGTTCTCCCTCCACAAGCTCTGTGTACATTTTTCCATCCAGGTGGTCGATCTCGTGACAGAACGCTCTTGCAAGAAGCTCGGTTCCCTCATAGACCACCTCTTCCATATTTTCATCAAGAGCCTTTACTTTTACATAATTGGGACGTGTAACCTGTCCCGCCATTCCCGGAACACTGAGACAGCCTTCGTCTCCGGTCTGCTCTCCGGAGGTTTCCAGAATCTCCGGATTAATAAGAACCATCGGACCGTCTCCTACGTCAATAGTAACCACGCGCTTCAGAATACCTACCTGAGGAGCAGCAAGTCCCACGCCCATTTCCTCATACATGGTATCCAGCATGTCAAAAATCAGTGTGCGGAGCTTGGGCGTCATTTCTGTTACAGGTCTGCTTACCTTTGTTAATACCGGATCCCCTTCAGTTCTTATTTTTCTAAGTGCCATAATTCATTCTCCCTTCTATGGTGATTCTCTTGTGTACTTTTGCAGATCATCATTCCTGCACGGAGTATCTTCCGGCAGTTTTCTGTATCGTCGTATCTCTGCCGTAAGACTTCTCTTTGTGCATCAGATGTAATCATACTGTATATGTAATTTCCGAAAACCGGAATTGATCTCTATGTATTTTTCAAATTTATTTTTTATGTCCAGAAGAACACTTTCCTGGCTGTGCTTCAGATACAGGACCTTTCTGTACACATCGTTTACCTTTCCTACGGAAGCCCAGGCAGGTCCGATAATATGAAGCTCTTTCCCCGGACTGACTCTCTCCGCAAACTTTCTCAGAAAGTCCATTCCTTTTTCCAGAAGCTCTTCATCCTCTCCTGATCCGAGAACAGACAGCATGTGCGCAGCAGGAGGATAGTCCAGAAGAGTGCGGTAGCTCATTTCCTCTTCATAAAATTTTTCATAGTCCTGCTCTGCTGCAGCCTGGATGCTGTAATGATCCGGATGATAGGTCTGTATCACAGCCTCTCCCGGCTTTTTTCCCCTTCCGGATCTTCCCACCGCCTGAGTGAGAAGCTGAAAGGTTCTTTCTGCGCACTGATAATCAGAAGCATTCAGAGAAAGGTCTGCCGCTATGGCACCTACCAGTGTCACATCCGGAAAATCATGTCCCTTGACGATCATCTGAGTTCCCACCAGAATGTCCGCCTCATGGGCTGCAAAGGAAGAAAGAATCTGTTCATAGCTTCCTTTTGTTCTGGTGGTATCGTAATCCATGCGCAGAATACCGGCTTTTGGAAAACATTTATGAAGAACAGCCTCTATCTGCTGAGTTCCCGCCTTAAATCCTCCGATATACGGCGAACCGCAGGAGGGACATACCTCTGCTTTTGGCCTCTGATAGCCGCAGTAATGACAGATCATTTTTCCATTGTTATGTTCAGCCAGAGCGACGTCGCAGTGAGGACATTTCAGCACCTCCCCGCAGGAACGGCAGGATACAAATCCCGCATAACCGCGCCTGTTTAAAAACAGCATGGTCTGTTCTCCTGCATTGAGCCTCTGCTCAATGGCAGCTTTTAGCTTTCTGCTTAAAATCGACCGGTTCCCTGCTTTTAATTCTTCCCTTAAATCTACAATTGATACTTCAGGAAGAGGACGTTTTTCATACCGGTCTGTCATTTTTACCAGCGCATACTCCCCGGAAACAGCCTTTGTATATGCTTCAAGAGAAGGAGTCGCTGAGCCAAGCACAACCCTGGCTCCTTCCATCAAAGCTCTCCGGACTGCCGTTTCTCTGGCATGATATCTCGGGCTGCTTTCACTTTTGTAGGTCTGCTCATGCTCCTCATCAATGATGATAAGTCCAAGATTTGAAAACGGGGTAAAAAGAGCCGAGCGGGGACCTACCATAATCTGTATTTCCCCGCGTCTGGCTCTTTTAAACTGATCATACCTCTCTCCGGGCGAAAGCCTGGAATTCAGTACAGAGACTTTTTCTCCAAACCATCCGTAAAATCTTCTTACTGTCTGATAAGTAAGAGCAATCTCCGGAATCAGAACGATCACCTGCTGTCCTTTTTCCGCCACCGTCTGTATCAGCTTCATATACACCTGAGTTTTTCCGCTTCCTGTAATTCCATGGATCAGAACCGGACGGGGAGCAGCTCTGTCCCACTCCCTTTTTATTTCTTCGAAGGCTCTCTGCTGTACCGGTGTCAGAACGGACAGCTCTTCTCTCGGAATCACATCCCCGTCCACAGACATACGGTATACTTCATCCTGCTCTACACGGACAATTCCTTTTTCTGCCAGAGGCTTCAGAACAGAAGCATTGATCCTGAGCCTTGCCGCAGCTTCTGTATAATCCAGGCTTCCCTCTTCCAGCAAAGCCCTGACCAGTCTTGCTCTGGCCTTACACCTGCCGGATTCAAGGGTTTGGGCAAGCTTTTCCGCCTCTTTCCTTTCCACATTCAGACAGATCATCCGCTTTTCCTTTGCCCGGATCTTTTCTCTTACAGGAAGCACGGTTTTCAGAGCCTGAGCCATTGTGGAGCCATAACGCTCCCTCATCCAGGCAGCCAGGGAAACCAGCCTGGCTTCTGTTGTTTCCTGACTGCTGAGAAGCTTCCCAACCGGCTTCAGCTTTTCCGGTGATATTTTCGGTTCCCGGGAAAGTCCGATCACATATCCCTTTCGCTGACAGTTTCCAAAGGGAACTGCGGCAACCATACCGACACGTATCTCTGATTCCAGTTCCTCAGGAACTATATACTGAAAGCTTCTGTCCAGCTTTTCATGGGATATGTCTATGATAATATCTGCATAAATCATGCAATCTCTCTTTCTTGCTGCCAGACAGTTATTTTCTGTCTTCTTCCAGGATCTCCGCGATCAGAACGCGCTCATCCATGGGATATTTTTTCCCTTTGATCTCCTGGTAATCTTCATGGCCTTTTCCGGCCAGTACAATAATGTCTCCCGGTTCTCCATGGTGGATGGCATAGGCAATTGCTTCCTTACGGTCGCAGATCTCCACATATTTTCCACTGGTTTTTGCAATTCCGGTCTTAATATCGTCTATGATCTCCTGAGGATCCTCAAATCTGGGGTTATCTGAAGTAATGACTGTCAGATCCGCAAGACGTCCGGATACCTCTCCCATCTCATAGCGGCGCGATTTCGCCCGGTTTCCTCCGCAGCCAAACAGACACACAAGTCTGTGTGGATGATATTCTCTTAGGGTTGTCAGAAGACTTTCCAGAGCCATGGCATTATGAGCGTAGTCGATCATCAGCGTAAAATCGTCCGATACCTTTACCATTTCAATCCTGCCCTTTACCTTTGCCGCCTTCAGAGCGCGGATGATGTTTTCTTCGGAAACCTTAAAATGACGGCAGATGGCAATAGCCGTAAGGGAATTGTAAATACTGAATTTTCCCGGAATATCAATCTCTACAGGGAAATCCATAAGTCCCTTTACGTGATAGGAAATGCCCAGGCTGCCTTTTCCGCCTGTCATATGCGCATCCTCTGCCCTTAAGTCTGCCTCCGGCGAAAATCCATAGGTTTCAAGCGCGCAGGTATGATCCTGAATGATCTTCCGGAAATGCTCGTCATCTCTGTTCACAATTCCAACCCTGCACTGTTTCAGAAGCATGGATTTACAGGAAAGATAATGCTCAAAGTCCCTGTGCTCATTTGGTCCGATATGGTCAGGCTCTATATTGGTAAAAATACCGTAATCAAACACAAAGCCCTGGGTTCTGTGAAGCATAAGTCCCTGAGAAGAAACCTCCATTACCACACAGTCACAGCCTGCGTCCACCATTTTGCGGAAGTATTCCTGAACCACATAGGATTCCGGGGTGGTATTTGCTGCAGGAATGACTTCTTCTCCTATGATCGCCTCAATGGTTCCGATCAGTCCCACCTTATATCCTGCGTTTTCCAGAATGGACTTTACCATATAAGTAGTGGTGGTCTTTCCCTTTGTCCCTGTGATTCCAATGGTTTTCAGCTGCTCTGCCGGATAACCGAAATAAGCAGCAGAAATAAAGGCCATTGCATACCGGGTATCTTTTACAAGGATCACCGTCACATTCTCAGGTGCCTGCACGTTTTCTTCCACCACAAGAACCTTCGCGCCCTTTTCAATAACATCGGAAACAAATTTATGTCCATCCACAACTGCACCGCGGATACAGATAAAAAGAGAGTTTTCCTGTACTTTACGGGAATCATAGACAACTGTGCTTACTTCCTGCTCAACAGTTCCCTGACAGCAGGTGTATTCTAAACGTTCCAATAATGCTGATAGTTTCATTTTTCTTCCTCCAAGAAGCATCCGGCAGCATTCTGCCGTTGAATATACTCTTTTATAGAATAGCACACACAGGGGGGCTTTTCAATGTTTCCTTTTCTTATCTTTTATACACAGACTCAGGGATGCCCATCCAAATGCACCCAGGAGAAGCACACACCATAATGTCAATCTTGTTTCATCGCCTGTCTCCGGCCTTGTGGAGGCAGGATAACTTTTTTCTGAGGGTGGTTCAGGGTTCTGCACTTCCTCTTTCTGCTCAGGCTGAACAGCCTTATGAACCTGCACTTCCGCACTGGAGGTCATTGTTTTTTCCCCGGTTTCTTTTGTTACTACCTCCACTTCATTGATCAGTTTACTGCTTTTTATATCTTCCGGTATCACAATCTCCGCCTGAAGGCTCACTGACTGTCCGGGCGGAAGCTGACTGACCAGCGCCTTTGTTCTTGTACTGTCAAGAATCACTCCCTCCTTTTCCAGAAAATGTACAGGAATGTTCTCTGTCCGGAACTTTTCTGTGGTCAGCACAGAATGAAGAACCCTCTCCCCGGTATTCCTGATACATATCTGAAAAAGTACCCTGTCACCAGGCACCGCTGCTGTACGGTCTGCCGTTTTTGTCACCTGGAAATCTGCCTTTAACGCCTGAATTTCTGTTTTTACCGTAATCGTACGACTGATTTCATCCGGCACTGTCTGCGGAGCTTCCTCTGATGAAAAGTCCCCCAGATCATGATCTTCCTTTTCTGTATTCTGAGGATACGCCTTGGCTGTCAGTTCAAAGCCCACCTCTTCTGTCCTGTCTTCCGGAACAGGAATACAGATATAAAATATTTGCTTCTCTCCCGGCAACAGCATCCCGGTATTTTCCCAGGGAGTTTCCTCACCCTGCTGATCTTCCAGAACTGCTGTCAGTGTGCTGTCCGGCTGTTCACAGAAAAAGCTGAGATTTTCCAGAGGAAGCGTCCCTGTATTTTCTGTTGCTATTTCACAGACAAGCGTCTCTCCTGCCCTGGCTGTTTCTGGATTTACTTCTGCGGTTAAAACAAAGTCTGCTGTTTCCTCTTCCGGTATTTCCGTGTCTTCCCCTGTTCCCGGCTCTGTATTCGGATTTTCTTCCGTTTCTTCATCCGGATCTTGCTCAGGCTTCTCTTCCGGGTTCTCTCCCTCTTCCGGCGCTGTGCCTTCCCCGTTTTCTTCTCCGTCAAGCGCTTCCGGTACCTGGTCCTCCGGTTCTGTTTCGGACTGCGCATCATTATCAAAGCCATCCCCGGACGGATCCTCTTCTTCCGTTTCCTGACCGGGCAGGTTCTCTTCTGCCTGTCCATTTCCATCCTGAATATCATTTCCGGCTTCGTCCCCGAAAAGTTCCTCTTCTCCGGATTCCTGTTCACTCTGCATACGAAATTCCCCGGAACGCTTTCCCCATTTCACTGACTTTTCCACGGAAGTTTCCTGTGCGCTATCCGGCAACTGTGCCAGAGTTTCCTGTGTTCCTGATGTCATTACAAATCCAGCCAGTAAAATCCCCAGACTGATCTGTTTTATTTTGTGCCATATTCTTTTTTTCATAATATTCCCTCTTTCTGTTCTGCAGCAAAAATCAACACTGGCTTCCTGTTTCCTTTTACCTGTTAAAAGTTTCCCCTGTCAATGGCACCTCCCCTTTCTGAGTTACGTTCTCTGTTTTTCGTATTTTCATCTATGGAACTTTGCACCGAACGGTACTTCTGAACTGTAACAGCTGCTGAATATCCCCGAAACAGCTGTCTGTGATTAAGGATCCACAGAGCTGTGGACTATGACAGATTTACTGTACCATGCTTTCTTAAAATATACAATGTGGACTTCTAATTATAAATTTAATTTAATATTTCTTTATATTTTTTCGTTTTCTTTTAGAAACAGTACACACTTTGCACACATTTCTCCGATATAATAGGTTTTGGATAGATGAATAACCACTCTCTATCTCCCCCCTCAAAAAGTTAAGGAAACAGGTCGTCTGCATCTGCAGGCGGCTTTTCCTTTTGCAATCCTCTCTTGCATTTCAGGCCATGTTCTTTTATAATAAAACATATTAATGAAAAAGAAATGAGGTATCCCTATGAGCGAAAAAACTGTAGTAGTTGCACTGGGACACAAAGCGCTGGGAACCACTCTGCCTGAGCAGAAAACCGCTACCAGAGCATCGGCAAAAGCCATCGCAGACCTGGTAGAGGATGGCGCAAATGTTGTGATCTCCCACAGCAACGGCCCCCAGGTAGGCATGATACACACTGCAATGAACGAATTCGGAAAAGCACATCCGGATTACACCTTCGCGCCTATGTCCGTCTGCTCTGCCATGAGTCAGGGCTACATCGGATATGACCTGCAGAATGCAATCCGCGCAGAACTGCTTTCCCGCGGCATTTATAAACCGGTTGCCACTGTACTGACCCAGGTTGTCATTGATCCTTATGACGATGCTTTTGCAGAGCCGGAAAAAATCATCGGCCGTGTCCTGAATGCTCAGGAGGCGGAAGCTGAGGAAGAAAAAGGAAACTTTGTTACAGAAACTGCCGATGGTCAGTACCGCAGAATCCTTGCCGCACCGAAGCCCCAGAAAATCATCGAACTGGAAACAATCCGTACTCTCGCTGAGGCAGGTCAGATCGTGATCGCTGCCGGAGGCGGCGGTATTCCTGTTCTGGAACAGGGAGTTGACCTTCACGGCGCCAGTGCGATCATCGAAAAAGATTTCGCCAGCGGACTTCTTGCTGAGGAATTAAACGCAGATACTCTTCTGATTCTTACCGGCGTGGAAAAAGTAAGCCTCAACAGAGGTACCGATCACGAAGAGCTTCTGGGAGAAATTTCTGCAGAAGATGCCCGTAAATACATGGAAGCAGATCAGTTCGAAAAAGGCTCCATGCTTCCCAAGATTGAAGCAGGCATCTCCTTTATCGAAAAAGGAGCCCACAGACGCGCCATTATTACAGATATGGCTCATGCACAGGATGGCTATAAAGAAAAAACAGGTACAATTATTAAATAATACATACCGCTGCAAGGCAGAGCCCGTTTCGGAGTTCTGCCTTTTCTTTATCTGCCAAAAAGGATTGATTTTATGTCGGCTTTTACTCTATAATATTCCATATACAAAAACAGAAACGGAGTACCCAAATGGATCTGAAAAGCAGAACACTGTCAAATTTTGCAGAACTTGTAAAAACAGGAGAATGTAAAAAATTCAAAGGAAGATTAAAGGTCGGCGTTGACCTTGGAACTGCAAACACAGTTCTGGCTGCGGTTGACACCACCAACCGTCCCATTGCCGGAATTTCCGCTCCCTCCCACGCCATTCAGGATGGAGTGATCGTTAATTATTTTGAATCTGTACAGCTTGTGACAAAGCTGAAGGAAACTCTGGAAGAACGTCTTGGTACAGAGCTGCTCTATGCAGCGGCAGCCATCCCTCCGGGCGTGTCTGAGGGAAGCGTCAAAAGTATCGGTTATGTGCTGGAGGGCGCCGGATTTGAGGTCACGAATATTGTGGATGAGCCTACTGCGGCTTCCGCTGTTCTGAAGATCACCGACGGAGCCGTTGTGGACGTAGGCGGCGGCACAACCGGAATCAGTATTTTAAAAGACGGAAAGGTTATTTACACAGATGACGAGGCAACCGGCGGTAGTCACATGACAATGACTGTGGCAGGCCATTACCGGATCCCTTATGAAGAAGCTGAGGTTCTGAAAACCCAGCCGGAAAAAGAAGCGGAAATTTTTCCTGTTATCAAGGCTACTGTAGAAAAAATGGCGCTTATTACAGAAAAATTCCTGAAGGGCTACCAGGTTCCGGCTGTGTATGTGGTAGGCGGTTCCTCTATGTTCACAGAATTTACCTCGGTGTTTGAAAAGCGGATGCACCTGCCTGTTTACCGGCCTGTACACCCGCTTCTAGTCACTCCTCTGGGAATTGCATACTGCTGCCAGCTTCCGGAGCTTTCGTCGAAAAAAGAAGTGAAATAAAAAATGTATTCAATTTTGTGAAATCCTTTAAACACTAGGAAAACTCCCGGCAGCCACACTTTTTATCCCTGCATATTTTTATAAATCTTATCGAAAATCTTTCTTAATAACAACAAAATCCCTTCCAGGAAGTATCTGCTCCTGAAAGGGATCTTTTTTATTTAAAAATATTCACATGGATTTTCTTTCTGCGATCTCCGCCATTTTTGCCTCGTTCAGTCGTGTATCTCCATGCACACGGCTGTAGGAAAGATAACCGTTCATACGGTCGATCTTTGTAAGGTTTTTGGAACCGCATACCGGGCACACATCCATTTCCAGTTCTTCATGGCCGCAGTCGTCACAGTAAGCCAGAGAAAGGTTGACACCCTCATAATAGCCAAGCTCCATAGCTCTGCGGATCAGTGTACGGATCGCCTCCTTATTATAGCCGATAGGGTAGCGCACATACTGGATTTTTCCGCCGTTGCACAGTTCCCAGAATCTGCCTTCCAGATCCTGTTTCTCAATAGGAGTCACATCCTCTGTTACATGGCAGTGGAAGCTGTTGCTTACGTATGGTCTGTCAGAGACGCCTTCAATAATGCCGTACATCTTACGGAACTGCTCTACCTGAAGTCCGCAGAGGCTTTCTGCCGGAGTTCCGTAAATGGCGTACAGATATCCGTCCTCTTCTTTAAACTGATTTACTTTGTTGTTAATATATTTCAGAACCTCCAACGCAAACTGTCCGTCCTCACGGATGGATTTGCCGTTATAAAGCTCCTGAAGCTCATTCAGCGCAGTAATTCCAAAAGAGGCTGTCATCGGCTTTAAGATCTTGCCGATTTTTTCGTGAGGCTTCAGATGTCCGCCGTAGAATCCGCCTTCACAGTAAGCAAGAGGATTGGTGGAAGCGCGCATCTGCCCCAGATATTCATAAGTACGGATATGCAGGTTCCGGATCATTTCCAGATAAAAATCAAGAACCTCATAAAAATCTCTGCTCTCCGCTCTGGCTTTTGCCAGGATCATAGGAAGGTGAAGGCTTACCGCACCTACATTAAAGCGTCCTACAAATACCGGAACATCCTTTTCGTCTGCCGGATACATTCCGCCTCTTTCGTACCAGGGGCTTAAAAAGGCACGGCATCCCATAGGGCTGATCACCTTTCCGTACTGCTTATACATACTGGAAATATAACCCTTTCCTGACATGGAAAGCCAGTCCGGATACATTGTCTTTGCAGAACAGTCCACACCTGCCTCAAATACATCCTCACAGCACTGTCCCGGTCCATGAATATTTTCATCATAAAGAAATACGATTTTCGGGAAAAGAACCGGTTTTTTATGTCCGTCCCTGCCCTGTCCGCCCTTGTGGACCTCCAGAAGAGAAATATTGCACATTTTTTCAAACTGGCCTGTTCCAAGTCCAAGAGTTACCGTTACAAAAGGATAATCTCCTCTGGATGAACCTACTGTATTCAGCTTATATTCAATACCCTGCCATCCCTGGTCGAAGTCTCTGCGCACTTTATCCAGCGCGTACTCAATGGCTTTTTCTTCTCTTCCGGTCCAGCTTTTGTCTGAGTACTGCAGAAATTCCTGGACATATTTATCATAGCTCTTCTTTGCATACGGAGCCAGGATCTTATCTACTTCCGGCACAGTAAAGCCGCCGTACTGCTGGGCAGCCGTGCTGAGAACAATGTCTCCCATAACGTCAAACGCTGTATCCAGAGTTTTCGGTTCATTGTACCATACGTTTCCCATTTCAAATCCGCCGCTCAGCACAGAAGCAACATCAAAAAGACAGCAGTTCATGGTATCCAGTCTGGCAGACTGGTCGTGAATATAAATATAACCGTCCTTGCATGCCTGAAGCTCGTTGCGGTTCATAAAAAATTTACGGTAAAGTTCCTTATTCAGTTCGTTAAAAATCAGACTTCTCTTTGTTGCAACAAGGGCGCTGTCCGTATTGGCGTTGCTCTTATCTCCAATGTAACGGATCGCCTGACTCTTTGTATATACATCATCCATCATGTGAATAAAATCCAGCTTGTAATTACGGTAATCGCGGTAACTTTTTGCCACAGCCGGATTTACTCTTTCCAGAGCGCCTTCTACAATATTGTGCATTTCCTGGATCTGAATCTCATTTTTCCCCAGTGAATCCGCATGTTCCTGCGCAAAACGGCAGATAAAATCTTTTTCCTCCTGAGAGAATGTATAAAGAATTCTGGCTGCTGACTTATTTACTGCTGCCACAATCTTCTGCGGATTAAATTCTTCTTTTGTCCCGTCTTTTTTTATTACATAAATCATACCATTTTTCTCCTATTTAGATTCGCAGGAAACCACACATTTATTACCAGTACCCTCCCCGTCGAATCCGTTCCCCATATCTGGTGTTGCAAGAGAGAGTATAGCACAATATAATGTAAAAGAAAAGGGGGTATTTTATTTTTTTATTTCCCCCTTTTCTTTCTGTTGATATCAGCTCAATTCCGGGCATCCCGGTCAGAATGTATTCCAAATCATCTTTAATGACAGACGCTTCTATTCTGCTCTGCTCAGATAAACGCTGTCATAGGAATTTTCATACTCATCCAGATAAAGCAGATCCCCTTCATTCAGGATAAATTCCACCTCTTCCCCTGTTTTCAGAAGATGAATTTCTTTTCCGCCCACGCCTTCCCGTACCAGTTTCACTTTTTCTTTATTTGTATAAACAATATATTTTCCGGGCTCAATTTCTGTCCCCACAAATGCCTGTCCATGACCTGCGCTTAACGCATACTCTATCTTTCCGGTTCCTGAATTTATCCACGAGGAAAGATAGGAATCATCCGAAAGCTCTGTTATGTATTCTGTATCTGTGTCAACAGGCAGAACTTCCTCATCCGTGACCGTTTCATACACATAATGCTCCAAGATATCATTTTGAAGAATGTTCTTCCGCCATGTATCCCACAGACCCTGGATTACCGGCAAAAATATGATCAGAAACGACAGGATCAGAAAAATCCCCTGATGTTTTTTCTTTTTTTTCGGTTCTGAGGACAGAGTATTCCTTTTTTCAGAAGCAGATACTGTTCCGGTCTTTGCAGTTTTTTTATGCTTCTGCGCTCTGTAAGCCGTCCGGTTCCCGGCAGCGTTTCCGGTTGTCTTACGCTGCGGCTGAGGCTGCTGCGCCTTTTTTACCGTTTCTGACGGAGCCAGTCTTTTCCGAAGCTCCTCTCTGGCTTTTTCTGACGCATGTCTGTCATGAGTTTTTCTGTCTTCATTTACATGGTACAGTACCGCGTCGTTTTTGTACGGCATTCCACAGCTTTTACATCTTCCTCCCACCACAGGGCCATCACATAACTGACACCGCATATCCCGCCTCCTCTTCTCTGTCTCCGTAACAGATTTTTATTCTTTTTTCCGTTTATCCTACAAAATATCTGAGTTCATTGTACCGAAATTTCTCCGATCCCGCAAGGTAAAAAATAACTTCTGCCGGTTCCGACCCACAAAACGATGATGTTCAAGGAACCTTCCGGATCACCTTCGGCAATGGCATTTTCACAGCTGAGGTCAATAACTATAAATTGCATTGCACCTGTTTTCCTGCTATAATATGGCTTATTAATAAGAGCGCAGCTCGAACGAGGAGGAATTATTATGGAACAATTTAAAATTCCCGCCGGATATCATTCTGATCTTAATCTTCACGATACCCAGGTGGCAATCAAAACCGTCAAAGATTTTTTTCAGCAGACACTTGCACAGAAGCTGAATCTCCTGCGCGTATCCGCTCCGGTATTTGTAGCGCCGTCTTCCGGTCTGAATGATAATCTGAACGGTGTGGAGCGCCCGGTCAGCTTTGATATTAAAGGAATGAACGAAAATGCGGAGATTGTCCACTCCCTTGCCAAATGGAAACGCTATGCGCTTAAAAAGTACGGCTTTTCCCACGGAGAGGGACTTTATACTGATATGATCGCTATCCGGAGAGATGAAGATATTGACAATATCCATTCCATTTATGTGGATCAGTGGGACTGGGAAAAGGTGATTACAAAAGAAGAGCGTACCATGGAAACCCTTATCAATACTGTTCGTTCCATTTACAGTGTTCTGCGCAAAACAGAAAAATACATGGCAGTACAGTACGACTACATTGAAGAAATCCTTCCCAAAGAAATCGCCTTTGTATCCACACAGGAGCTTGTAGATATGTATCCCGACTGCACTCCCAAGGAACGCGAATATAAAATCGTAAAGGAAAAGGGCGCTGTATTTCTTATGCAGGTAGGAAAAACTCTTACAGACGGCCAGCGTCACGACGGGCGGGCTCCGGACTATGATGACTGGGAACTGAACGGAGATATCCTTGTGTACTATCCGGTTCTGGATATTGCCCTTGAGCTTTCCTCCATGGGTATCCGTGTAGACGAAGAAACTCTTGATCTCCAGCTTACAGAAGCAGGATGCAATGACCGCCGTGATCTGCCTTTCCAGAAGGCTGTTCTCAACAAAGAACTTCCCTACTCTATCGGAGGCGGAATCGGTCAGTCCCGCATCTGCATGTTTTTCTTAAGAAAGGCTCACATCGGTGAGGTACATGCTTCTCTGTGGCCTGAGGAAGTTCTTGCGGAAGCAAGGGAAAACGGAGTAAATCTGCTGTAAAAAATATATCTTCATGTTTTTTTCATAGTAGTTTTCACCAAAATTTAATATTTCATTTATTGACAGCAGAGTACCTTCATACTATCATATCAGTAGAATCGGCAACAAAAAAGAGCGGCAGTTTTTTCATGACCTGCCCTCACACTGAAATGAAAGACAGAGGTACACAACGTGAATATTTTATTTTTTCTGACACCCAAAAGTGAAGTAGCTTATATATTTGAAGATGAGACACTGCGCCAGACTGTGGAAAAAATGGAACACCGGAAATTTTCCTGTATTCCCCTTCTCAGTATGGACGGTCGTTACATAGGAACCATTTCCGAGGGAGATCTTCTGTGGGGGCTGAAACGGCTGAATACCATGGATGTAAAGGAAATGGAGGATATTTCCATTATGACTATTCCCAGAAGAGCCACCTACAAACCGGTTCATGCAGATGCAGATATGGAGGATCTTCTGGACCGGGCCATTAACCAGAATTACGTTCCGGTTATTGACGATCAGGGATTTTTTATCGGGATCATTACCCGTAAGGAAATCATCAAATACTGTTATAAAGAGCTGAAAGCAGCCTACGCCGACCGACAGACCGACAGCCCGGCACAAGAAAACAACTAAAAGAACCCCCGGCATTTATGCATATCACATCAGCATAATGCCGGGGGCTTTCATTTATTCCTGATATCTTTGTTTATAATACCTTTGACAGAAAATCCTTCAGTCTCTGGTTTTCCGGATGAGCAAAGAACTCCTGAGGTGTGTTCTCCTCCTGGATCTTTCCTTCATCAATAAACATCACACGGGTTGCCACCTCTCTGGCAAATCCCATTTCATGAGTAACCACAACCATGGTCATTCCGGTCTCTGCAAGCTCTTTCATGATCTCCAGGACTTCCCCTACCATTTCAGGGTCAAGAGCGGAAGTAGGCTCGTCAAACAGCATGACATCCGGATTCATTGCCAGAGCTCTTGCAATGGCAATTCTCTGCTTCTGACCGCCTGATAACTGGCTTGGATAAGCATCTGCCTTGTCCGGAAGTCCTACACGTTCCAGAAGCTCGTCTGCACGTCTGGAAGCTTCCTCCTTAGTCATCAGTCCAAGCTTTTCCGGAGCCAGCATGATATTTTTTTTGATGGTCAGGTGAGGAAACAGATTAAACTGCTGGAACACCATACCGATCTTCTGGCGCATTTTGTCAACGTTTACTGATTTATCCGTAATATCTGTACCCTCAAAAAGAATCTGTCCGCCTGTTGGTATCTCCAGAAGATTCAGAGAACGGAGGAAGGTAGACTTTCCGCATCCGGAAGGTCCGATAATAGCCACTACCTCGCCTTTGCAGATCTGTGTGGAAATTCCGTTCAGAACCTGCATTCCGTCAAAAGATTTTTTCAGCTCTTTTACATCAATCAATACTTCACCTTTAGCGTTCACTGCTTCTCAGCCTCCTTTCCAGTTTTCCTACCAGATAAGACAGGAACATAACAAGAATCAGATAGATTGCCGCAACTGCCAGAAGAGGCAGAAGCGCTTCGTATGTCTGGCTTCGGATAATATCACCGCCGCGGGTCAGATCGGTAATACCGATATAACCGCTGATGGAGGTTTCTTTCATAAGAACAATAAACTCATTTGCCAGCGCAGGAAGTACATTCTTAAACGCCTGAGGAAGAATGATCAGCAGCATTGTCTGGCGGTAATTAAATCCAAGACTTCTACCTGCTTCAAACTGTCCCTGGTCAATAGACATGATACCGGAACGGACAATTTCTGCAACATAAGCTGCAGAGTTCAGACCAAAGGCTATGATCGCTGTGATCATTTTTCCCGGATCATGAACTGCAAACACAACATAATACATGATCAGAAGCTGTACCATTGCCGGCGTTCCCCTGATCACAGTCAGATACACCTTACAGATGGCATTCAGAATCTTCATTTTTCCGGTCCTGTCATGGGTGGAACGGATCATTGCAATAATAAAGCCAAGTACAATACCGATCAGCACGGCAAATGCAGTAATGATCAGAGTGGTCTTTAAACCATTAAAAATAAATTCATAACGCTTGTCTTCTATGAAATTCAATCGAAACTTATCAATAAATTCCGCCAAAACATTCACCACTTTCTCTTTTATCAGACATTTTTAGCTGCTCATAAGAAATTCCGGGTTCCCATGTCGATGCTGTCGATACCGGGTGCCCGGAACTTCTGTGTCTCTGTTGTCTGTCATACCTATGACAGGCGCAGGATCTGTTCCATTATTTACGAACAATAATAACCTGTTTTGCAGTTGTATAAGTATCAGTAAAGTTTGCGTTCTCTTTACGATCTTCTGTAACAGTCATACCGGCTACACCGATATCAGCCTTTCCGGAAGCTACTGCATTCATGATCGCATTGAATTCCATATCCTCCACTTTCAGCTCATAGCCGAGTTTGTCGCAGACTGCCTGTGCCATTTCCACATCAATACCTACAATCTTGTCGCCCTCATAATATTCATATGGAGGGAAAGTTGCATTTGTTGCCATTGTCAGAGTTCCGTTGGAACGGTCTGCATCTTCCGGTGACTCATACGGGCAGGTACCTTTCACATCGTCAGATCCGATATAGTTTTCGTTGATCTGGTCAAGAATGCCTTCTTCTTTCAGCTCTTTCAGGGCTCCGTTAATTGCTTCAGTCAACTCATCATTGCCTTTTTTTACTGCAATGGCATATTCCTCTGTAGCAAAATCCTCTTCCAGGATTTCCAGATCATCGTTGTTTTTTACAAACTCCTCTGCCGGAAGGCTGTCGATGATAATACAGTCGATCTTGCCCTGTTTCAGAGCCATTACTGTATCATTTGCTTTGTTGAAACGCTCGATTTTTGTTCCGGCATCATCGCCTTCATACTCGTCTGTCACATAAGTATCTCCAGTGGTTCCAAGCTGAACTCCGATCTTTTTTCCTGCAAGATCATCAATGCTCTCAACTCCGCTGTCATTGGCAGATACGGTTACTGCGCCCATCATAGATGCGGTCATTGCTGCGCAAAGTGCAAGTGCTGCAAATTTTTTCATGTTTTTCATTTTTGTTTCCTCCTTAAAATAGTATATTTATACATTCTCTTTGCATAAAATTTCTTCAAATCATGATTTTTATTGTACCATGTTTTTTGCAAAATGCAATAGTTTACTTGCATAATAAAAAATAATTTTCTATAATAAAAATACTTTCATATGCACAAAAAATCACTTTTATACGCACAATCGGTATTTTTATAAGGAGGATATCTATGGGAATGAATCAGACGCCCGCTTCCGAGCGGATACATATCAGTTTTTTCGGAAAACGAAATGCAGGAAAGTCCAGTATCATAAATGCAATAACCGGTCAGGATCTTGCGATTGTCTCAGATGTAAAAGGCACGACCACGGATCCCGTTTACAAAACCATGGAACTTCTTCCCCTTGGACCTGTAATGATCATTGATACCCCGGGCATTGACGATGAAGGAGAACTTGGAGCTCTCCGTGTAAAAAAAAGCTTTCAGGTTTTAAATAAAACAGATATTGCTGTTCTGGTAACAGACATTCATATAGGTAAAACCCGGTGCGAGGAAGAACTGATCCTCCGTTTTCAGGAAAAAAATATCCCCTGGATCCTGGTTTATAATAAGACAGATCTTGCTTCTGAAACGGAAGCTTTTTCCACTGCTGATTCTATCAAAAGTAATTCTGACACTTTTGCTGCTTCCGGCGAAAGCGCTTCTCCGGCTTCCTCGGAATCCGGAAAAACAAATGAAATCTATGTAAGCGCAAAAACTGGCAGGGGCATCCATGAGCTGAAAGAAATGCTTGCTTCCCTGAAACCTGAAGAAACGCATAAATATCCACTGATCGCGGATCTGATTGCCCCGGAAGATCTTGTTCTCCTTGTGGTTCCCATTGACAAGGCAGCGCCAAAGGGACGCCTGATCCTTCCCCAGCAGCAGACTATCCGCGCGGTTCTGGAAAAAGGAGCCCTTTCTCTTGTAGTCAGAGATACAGAGCTGAAATCCACTCTGGAAAGTTTCAGAAATCATGGAATCACTCCGAAACTTGTGATCACCGACAGTCAGGTTTTCTCAAAGGTGTCAAAAGATACCCCGGATACGGTTCCTCTCACCTCCTTTTCCATTCTGTTTGCCAGATATAAAGGAGATCTTGCCACAGTGGTACAGGGCGCTGCCGCTCTTGACAACATTCAGGACAACGATAAGATCCTGATCGCGGAAGGATGCACTCACCACCGTCAGTGTGACGATATTGGAACCGTAAAAATCCCTAACTGGATCCGAAGCTATACAAAAAAAGAACCGGAGTTTGTTTTCACCTCCGGAACAGAATTTCCTGGTGATCTGAAGGATTACAAACTGGTTGTACACTGCGGCGGCTGTATGCTGAATGAAAGAGAGATGAAATACCGGATTGCCTGCTGTCAGGATCAGAACGTTCCTGTTACAAATTACGGTATTCTGATCGCCCGGGTCACAGGAATCCTGAAAAGAAGCCTTGAACCATTTCCTGATATTTATAAACTGATATAAAATTTCTGGAATTTTTATTCTGATTTCACAAAACCATAACATTTTATCTCTATACTTGATACCGTTATCCGGGAATGAGTATAAATAGTACATAATGAGGAGGAACTCTATGAAGTTTACAAAAATGCAGGGTATTGGAAATGATTATGTATATGTCAACTGCTTTGAAGAAACCATTGCCGATCCTTCGGCTGTTGCAAGATTTGTCAGCGACAGGCACTTCGGTATCGGCTCTGACGGTCTGATCCTGGTCAAGCCTTCCGATGTGGCAGACTGCGAAATGGATATGTATAATCTGGACGGCTCGCAGGGAGCCATGTGCGGAAACGGGATCCGCTGTGTGGCAAAATTCGCCTACGATCACGGCATCGTCCATAAAAAGAATATTACTGTTAATACAAAAAGCGGAATTAAATATCTGGATCTTGATATCAAAGACGGAAAAGTCTCCTCTGTAAAAGTAAATATGGGTTCTCCCATTCTTACTGCAAAAATGATCCCTGTCGTATCAGACAAAGAACAGGTGATCAACCAGCCACTTGACGTAAACGGAACTATCTGGAATATCACTGCTGTTTCCATGGGCAATCCTCATGCAGTTACCTACATGGAGGATGTAAACAGTCTGGACATTGAAAAGGTAGGGCCTATGTTTGAAAACCACATTAATTTTCCGGACAGGATCAACACAGAATTTGTCAAAGTCATTGACAGACGCACTCTCCAGATGCGTGTATGGGAAAGAGGCTCCGGAGAGACACTGGCCTGCGGAACAGGCGCCTGCGCAGTAGCTGTGGCCTCCACCTTAAACGGCCTGGTTGACGAGGACGTGCCTATTACCGTTAAACTTCTGGGCGGAGATCTTCAGATCCTCTGGAACCGCCAGGAAAATCTTGTTTACATGACAGGCCCGGCAACTACAGTGTTCGAGGGCGAAATTGATCTTTCTTCTATATAAAAGGTACAGCAACGGCAAACATAACAAGACGGACACACTCTGACTGAGAGAATAAAGTGAAATCCTCTCAGCGAGTTGTCCGTCTTGTTTATATCTTATAGATTTTATGTGTAATCAGTCCTGCTGTTCCTGGAATTTACGGTATTCTTCTACGGGCATGTCCAGGCCTGTATACAGTTTATAGGCTGCCGCACCCTGCCATAAAAGCATTCCCTTGCCGCCAATGGTTTTGCAGCCGGCCTCCTTGGCCTCACGGAGAAGTCTTGTCTCCTCAGGATTGTATACCACATCTGCCACAACCAGCTCCGGGCGGAACATACTCTTATCTGTAATGAGAGTGGTGTCCTCATGGGGTTTCATGCCTGCCAGAGTGCCATTTACCAGAATATCCGCCTGGGCAATTTCTTCTCTCAGTCTGTTTTCATCATCCAGGCAGAATACCTGAACCTTACATTCCGGAGCCTCTTTTTTCAGCTTCTCCGCTGTCTGATGAGCTCTCTCAAGAAACGGATCATCAGGATTAAAAACAGAAATAGAAGCAGCTCCGTCAAGGGCGCACTGTACCTGAATGGCTGTAGCTGCTCCGCCTGCTCCAAGAACCACCATTTTCTTTCCTTTTACCTCAACTCCATGCTCCTTCAGGTTCTGTACAAAACCAGTTCCATCTGTAATATGACCTACAAGCTTCCCGTCCTCATTTACAATGGTGTTTACTGCTCCAATAATCCGTGCTGCCGGTGAAAGCTCGTCTACCAGTCTTGCAGCCTCATTTTTGCAGGGCATGGTAACATTGGCTCCTCTCATCTTAAAAAGCCGCATGGCATCCAAAGCTGCGCCTACCTGGTCTTCCTTAATATCAAAAGCCATATATGCATAATCCTGTTTATGATACCGGAAGCTGAAGTTATACATATCCGGTGAACCGGAATGTCCTACCGGGCTTCCGATCAGCATCATAAGTCCTGTTGTTCCCTTTATTCTCTGTTCCATATCTTCTGTCCTCCTGCCATTTTCTGCACCAGCTCTTCACAGATTTCCTGAGTGCATTTTTCGTCTGTCTCTATGATCAGATCAGCAGCAGCCTCATATTTTTCGCGGCGTTTTTCCATCAGCTCAGAAATATAGGAAACTGTTTTATTTCCCTCCAGAAGCGGCCGGTCATGGCTATCTTTTACCCGCTCCAGAATCGTTTCCGGTGCAGCGGTAAGAAGAACCACGCATCCGTTTTTCTTCATTTCCTTTACGTTTCTCTCTCTCATGGGAACACCGCCGCCGCAGGAAATTACTGTGTTGGTCTTTGCCTGCATTTCAATAAGCAGATTTGTTTCCAGATCCCGGAAATATTCTTCCCCATGCACTGAAAAAATATCGGAAATGCTCATTTTTTCTCTTTCTGCAATAATCTGGTCCATTTCCACGGTATCCATATTGTATTTTCTGCTGAGGTATTCAGAAACCGTACTTTTTCCCGCGCCCATAAAGCCTATCAGAACAATATTACCGGAAAACGGCTTATTGTGAGCCTGCTGCGTTTCCTTTAACAAATTTTCTTTCATTCATTTTACCTTCCGTTCCTTATTTTCCCGGTATCCTGTGACCTGCTTATGCCCAAACAGGTATACCATTTTCTTAAAGTATAACACTTACGTATCACTTTAACAATATAAAGTGTAAAAAGGTTCTGTCTGAAAGCTTACACACTCTCAGACAAAGACTTTCCACTTATTTTATATTATCCCAGAAATCCAAGAATCTGCTCTGCCACAAACACTGCCACGCAGGCGCAGAGAGCTACCGTAAGAAGACTTTTTTCCCGGTATGCTGCGATCAGAGCAGCGCCAAGGCCTGCTGCCCCGGCAATCATTCCGGAAGACGGCGCGGTAAGTATGGCCGGAAATGTCATTGCTGCCAGACAGGCATAAGGCACATAAAATAAAAAAGACTTCACAAACGGACTTGTAATCTCCTTTTTAAAAAGCACCAGCGGAAGCATACGGATCAGATAAGTAACTCCCGCCATAACCAGTATATAAACATAAACACTATGATTCATGAGTTTCCTCCTCTCCGTCCCCTATAGGACAGAAATAAGCTGCAGCCCCGGCTACGATCAGTGTTGTAAAAATAATCACAAAGCCGGATGATATCCTGTTCAGCACCGGAACCACTGCAAAAACAGCGCTGATAGCCATGGCTCCTGCCACTACCGCCCGTACCGGTCTGTGTTTCTTTGCCGGAGGTATGATCAGCGCCAGAAACATACCGTAAATAGCCACGCTCAAAGCGCTGGACAGAAAGCCCGGCATGATATTTCCTGCCATTGCCCCTACAAAAGTTCCCAGTGTCCAGCCCGGAATCGCTGCGCACATTGCCCCGTAGTGATACCAAGGATTCAGTTTTCCACTTCGGCTTATACTGAGTCCAAAGATCTCATCCGTCATACCAAAAGCCACAAGAAATCTGTGCCCTGACGGTATATTTTTCTGCAGCTTCTGAGAAACAGAAAAAGACATCAGACTGTATCTCAGATTGATCACAAGCTGCGTAAGAGCCATTTCCCACAGAGAACCGCAGGCAATAATAATCTCCAGACCTGCAAACTGGCCTGCCGAGGTAATATTGGTCAGAGAAAGAAGGGTTGCCTGCCATACAGACATTCCTCCCGCAACTGCCATCATTCCAAAGGTAAAGGATACTGCAAAATATCCCAAAGAAACAGGAACCCCATCCCGGAGTCCCTGCATGAACTGTTGTTTATTTGTGTTCTGTTCCATTGTATCTCCACTCCTCATTTATGTATGATTATACATTTTTCCGGTGGAATTGTAAACAGAAATTTTTTGTCTGCATAATGTGTTTTTGCGTATTTTTTCACAAATCTTCTGTTTATAACCCTGATAACAGAAGTCATATATTGCTGCTCCTTCCGTTCCCGGTAATCCGGTCAGAATATATTCCAAATCGCCTTCCGCCATGACATTTTGCCCTGTATTAAAATTATACAATGTATAAAAATGCAATATTCTTTATAAAACGCTCCTTCTGGAAGCGTTCTTTTTCCGTTGCGGTACACGCCAGAAACGTGTATACTGATAAATGAAATTTTATTCACCTTTTTTACAGGTATACACTTTAAGGAGGTTCTCCATGGAAGAGGAAATCATTGAAATCAATCTCTCCGGTTTTTGCCGTACCTGCAACAGCATGCAGACTGTCACCTGCGAATATATTCCCACCGAAAGCGGCAGGAAACTGGATGTTATGAACTGCGCCCACAAAACCTGCCGTCATCACGCAGCCTGTGCTATTTACCGGGAAGCCCATGAAAACGAGCCGATATGAATTCTCTCATATCTGCTCGCTTTTTCCATCTTTCCTTTACTCTGCTTTTTCCAAAATCCTGTAATAGGATCTTGCTGTCACTGCATAGATCACGCCATAGACTGCTGCAAATATAATCACTGTTACTGCCGTACATATAAGAAACAGCCTGGTATTTGACATGCCCACCAAAAGAAGCAGCCTTTTCATCAAAGGAAATGCCATTCCAATATGGACACATGCCGTAATCAGCGGAAGGAAAAATACCATAAGAATCTGTCTGTGAATCGAGGCTTTTACTTCTCTGCGGCTCATTCCCACTTTTCTCATGATCTCAAAACGCGCCTTATCCTCATACCCCTCAGAAATCTGCTTGTAGTAAATGATCAGCGCTGTTCCCATAAGGAACACTCCGCCCAAAAGGATTCCCACAAACAGCAGTCCTCCATTCAGCCCGTAAAAGTTTTCTCCTTCCTCTGCATAAGAACGACTGGAAACATAATCCTGTTCCTGAGCAAAATATCCCTGCTCTTTAAACTTCTGAATACTGTCATTCAGCATCTGCCTGCACTTAATGGCTGCCGCATCATCTCCAATGCTGGATGTAATGGAATATCCGCCGCCCTTCGCTTCATTCTGCAGCTGATTGATTTTTTCAAAGGTTTTTTCATCTGCTACAAAGTACAGAGTTTTTACAAAATCCATACTCAGCTGACCTGAGATCTCCGGGCGCTTTTTCAGTCTGCCGGATATTTTAAATTCCTGGTTCTCCAGAATAATGCTGTTTTCTTCTGTTCCGTAAGCCAGAAGACTGCCTTCAGGCACATCCTGCTTTTCTCCTGTCACCTGTTCACTGAAGCTGTCCGGAATAATTACCAGCGTTGCAATATTCTGTGTCTGTGACTGACCGGCTTGCGGATCCATATTTAACCGGTTTCCTTCCATAACGCCTATGAGAGAAAGATAAATCTGAGACTCCACACTTTCTACAGGAATATTTTTTTCTTCCAGTTCCGTTCTTATAAACTCCTGCGCCATATACGCTTCTTCCGGAGAATGTCCGTGGAAATCCACATTTACGTCACAAGGGTACTGAGAACGGATAGTATCCTCGATTCCCATGTTCAGGCTTACCGTAGTAGACAGCATCAGAAGCACTCCTGTACTCAGAATACAGATACTTGCAAGACCTACCGCATTCTGTTTCATCCGATAGAGCATTCCCGAGACACTGGTAAAATTCTGAAGCTTATAATAAAACTTTTTTCTCCTGCGCAGCAGCTTCAAAATCACAATACTGCCTGAAGTAAATACCAGATATGTTCCTGCCATAACAAGAAGGACTGCTATAAAAAAGACTCCCAGCGCATCAATAATCGATTCTGTGGTAACTGCCAGATAATATCCGGTTCCCAGACAGCCAAATCCCGCAATGGCCATAAAAAGCTTGCTTTTTGGTTCCCGCTCTCCTGCGCTGCCTCCGGACAGCAGTTCTACCGGCCGGCTGAAATGCACCCGCCTCAGATTATTAAAAAGTGTCAGTACAAGAATCACTCCATAGGATACCGCACAGACCTTGATTCCTTTCCAGGAAATATAAAATCCAAACTTTGCGGGAATATGAAGGATTTTCAGAAGAAGCAAAAGCGCCAGCTTACTTCCAAGGATTCCTGCCGCCAGTCCTCCTGCCAGGCTCGCAATACCTGTGAACACTGTTTCCACAAGCATCAGATGACTGATGTGCCTTTTTTCCATACCAAGTACATTGTAAAGTCCCAGCTCCTTCTGCCTTCTTTTCATCAGAAAGCTGTTGCAGAACAGAAGAAAGATCACTGAAAAAACGCCGAGAATAAAGACTCCCATGCTCACAATGGCTGCCACATCCCTGCCGCCTCTCATATTTACAGTGTCCGGGCTGGTGACAATAAACATCATGATATAAAGGACTGCAATACATCCCATACAGGAAAGCATATACGGAATATAGGTTCCCCTGTTTTTCTTAATATTGGTAAGCGCAAGTCTCAGAAACATCCCTTTACGCATAAGCCTCACCGCCTGTCATCAGAACTGTCAGCGTATCTGAGATCATCTGATACATTTCCTGACGTGATTTCGTTCCTCTGTAAATCTGATGGAACACTTCTCCGTCTTTAATAAAAAGAACTCTGGAGGCATGACTTGCGGCCTGGGCGCTGTGTGTTACCATAAGAATGGTCTGTCCTGCATCATTGATCTCCCCAAACATGGACAAAAGAAAAGATGCTGCTCTGGAATCCAGGGCTCCTGTAGGTTCGTCTGCCAGAATAATCCTTGGATCTGTGATCAGAGCCCTCGCTACTGCCGCCCTCTGCTTCTGTCCGCCGGAAACCTCATAGGGATATTTCTCCAGGATCTCTGTAATGCGAAGAGCCTGTGCAACAGGCCGGATCTTCTGCTCCATTTCACGGTAATCCTCCCCTGCCAGCACCAGTGGAAGATAAATATTGTCTCTGAGGCTGAACGTATCCAGAAGGTTAAAATCCTGGAATACAAATCCCAGATTATTTCTCCGGAAAGCGGAAATCTCCTTTTCCGTTAAATGGACAATGCTTTTTCCATCAAGAAGCACTTCTCCCTCTGTAGGACGATCCAGAGACGCCAGGATATTCAGAAGCGTTGTTTTTCCGGATCCGGATTCTCCCATGATCGCCACAAATTCTCCGCTTTCTACAGAAAAAGTCACGTTGGCAAGCGCCTGAACCTGATTTCCTCCAAATCGCGTACTGTATATTTTCTTTACATTTGTTACTTCCAGTAAAGCCATGATTCTGTTTCCTCCCGTCATACGCGCCCCTTTCACTTCCATATCTGACATTTCCTGTGTGCAGCGCGCAGTTTTATTTTGTAACCTCAGTATACAGAAAAGAGAAACCGTATGCCATAACTTTGGCTTACAGTTTCTCTCTGTATGTGACATTTTTGTAAGGTTGACAGGAATTACATAGCCTCTAATTCCGGAGTAGCTCTGAAAGCATTTCTTTTTCGGTCCAGAATTACCTGTTTTTCACTTCCAGAATCAAGAACAATATTTTCCTCTGACTTTTCTTCCACAAGAACATGCACTACATCAAGCTTTCTGCGTCTGTCTCTGCCTGTAAGGGCATTTACCTGTGCTGCAAAACATGCCTCCGATGCTTCCGCATCCAATTCTGCCATTGCAACAATATGATTAGAAGCAATGTAGTTACCGTTTCCGGAAATCAGCCGTATGATAACCGGTCTTTTGTCCGCCGGTTTTATCGACTCCAAAGACACTGTTTCCGAAATGTGATTAGCAATAATGGAATTATTACTGCCGCTGATTCTGAGAATACCAAACTGATCATCCAGACCATTATCCACACCGATCAGCGGTGTCCACGGCTCATTATCCCGGAGAAAATGATTAGAAGAAATCATATTTTCCGAACATGCTCCTTCAAACACCAGCATTCCAGGATAAAAACCATGAAATCTGTTTCCTGTGATTGTAGATTTCGCCACATCTTTAAAGGTGACACTGCTGGTTCCACGGGGAAAAATATTGTTGGCATTAATCAAAAGGCCTCCAAAATTCTGTGCAAATATCGAATACCCCTTATATCCGGCTCCCATAAGATTATCCGTAATCTTTGAGGCCTGTCCCCAGCCTCGAAGCTCAATGCAGTTGCCACATTCCGCAATAAAATTATCATGAATGGATAATGCATCTGCATGATAAACTGTAATTCCATGTTCCAGATACACAAATCCCATACCGGTAATCCTGAACGAGTCCTGGGCGCTTCCAACATAAATTCCTGTTTTTCCATTTACATATGTATTTTCCACATTGTCAATATCAGTTCCATCATCCACAAAATGCAGACCGTCAATACAGAAATTTTCAAATTCCACAGAGCTGATCCGGGGATTTCCTTCACGCTTCACATAAAATGCTGCTCCATCTTTCTCATCATCCTCTGGATTTACATCTAAGTCTACGAGAATACGGCTTCCGCCCGGCCAGATCTCATGCAGATCCTTCCACTCCTTTTCCGGAAGATTATAACGGATACTGGAAGATACAAACCCATGGCCTGTTCCCATAATCTTTAAATAGCTGAGATCAATGACCACCTGAGTGCGAAGATGATAATCCCCTGATGGAATAAAGATTACTGCTCCCGGTTTTCCTCCTTCACAATAATCAGAATCAGACTGTCTCCTCTTGATATCTGCTATAATACTATTAAGAACTTCCCCAATATCTTCATATGGATTTCCTGTATCCCAATTTGTCACATCATAATAATTTTTATCGAACATTCTTAAAACCTCCTGTTCCATACTCCTCATCTAATCTAAGACAATTTTAATCCATATGTTTCCAGACCGGATATCACTGCTTTCCCACCATACGCACTCATGAAGATCTGATTCTGTTCATCTGATGCAAATACATTATTGGAATGATTATTACTGTACTGATCTGCAAAAATTTCAACCGAACTGCGATCCACAAAAACATGAACATCCAGTTCATTTTTTTCTTTCAGGTTTAATATACTTCTAGAAATCCCTTTGCTCCATCCGTCTCCAAAATTTCTGTCCACACTCATTTCCCCCTTTTTCAGGTCAAAAAGGCAGACTGTATTTTTTCCGTCTCCACAGCGCAGCTTTATCTCTACCTGATCTGCCGTGGTTTCCTGCAAATCCAGATTAAACTTTATTTCATAACAGATTCCATCACCGGCTTTAATTTCTGTTTCCTGCTCTTCAAGCACAAATTTTTCTTTTTTTATTGGATTCACACGCAGATTTTCCAGCTCTTTTACAGGAACAAACTGAAGTAAGCCATCTGGTTTCTTTCTTACTTCCCTTGGAAGATTAAAAAATCCACTCCATCCCTCTCTGTATGACGGTCCCCAGTCCTTCCATAACGGCATCCATTCCCATTCATTCGCCCAGGCAACCATAATTCTTCTGCCATCCATTGTTTCAAAAGATTGTGGAGCATAGTAATCCAGACCCCAGTCAATTTCCTTACTTATATAATAATCAAATTTTCCAGTTTCATAGTCAAAGTCTCCAACCATATACACAGAGGTATGATCTCCTGCTCCCATAGGGGAGAATGTCAGAACATACTGATCTCCTGCCTGAAAAAAGTCCGGGCATTCCCACATAAATCCCCACTCTCCACGACTTTCTGCAAGTACATTAAAAAATGACCAGTGAAGCATGTCTTTTGATCGGTAAAGCAGGGCAAGGCCCTTGTTATCCCGACTTGCACCGCACACCATATAGTACGTGCCGCCGTGTTTCCATACCTTTGGATCCCGGAAACAGTCTGCCTTAATCCCTTTCGGAGCTCTCAAGACAGGATTTCCCTTATATTTTTCGAAATGGATTCCATCCTCACTGTATGCAATGCACTGAGTTTGTTCTACTCCACTTCCGTTATTCGCTGTACCTGTATACATCAAAAACAGCTTGTCCTCATAGACAACAGCGCTTCCCGAAAAGCATCCTCCCTTTGGATAATCGTCATATGACTCACTTGGAGCAAGCGCCAGGGGAAGATATTCCCAGTGAACCAGATCTTCACTGACCGCATGTCCCCAGTACATACAGTCCCAAAATGCCCCATAAGGATTACACTGATAGAAAAAATGATACTTTCCCCTGAAACAGATCAGTCCGTTCGGATCATTCATCCATCCTGCCTGGGGCATAAAATGATACTCCTGTCTCATGCTTCCTTTGCTGACAAGCTCTTTTTTTCTGTCTATTTCTTCCTGAGCTCTCTGGATATTTAACTGCATTAAATTTCTTTCCATAACCTGCTCCTGTCCTTATCCTTTTACTGCACCGGCAGTCATTCCCTGCACAATATATTTCTGAGCAGCCAGCGAAATGATCATAACCGGGAAACTGAATAGAAATGCTCCTGCACACATAGGTCCTAAATCAAGATTATATGCTGATAAAAATCCTGCCAGGCCTACAGTAAATGTTTTGGCATTTGTGCTGGTCAGAAGAAGAGCAACCAGAAAATCATTCCATGCAAGAAACAGAGTGAAAATAAATGCTGTTGCCAGTCCCGGCTTGCAAATTGGAAGAATCACTCTCCAAAAAGTCTGCAAACTGTTGGCGCCATCCATATACGCTGCTTCGTCCAGCGTAGTGGGAACTCCTTCATAAAAGCTCAGCATAGTCCACATAACAAATGGCATGTTAATGGCTGCATATACAATGATCAGTGCAATTTTTGTGTCATAAAGCCCAAGATTACAGATCAGTTCATAAATCGGCACTACAATGCTAGACGTAGGAATCATTTTCAGACACAGCACCAAAACGATTAACAGAACTGACAGCTTTGCGCCTGATCTCTGAATAGCATAAGCCGCAAGAGAACCAAGGATCAGGGCAATGATTGTGCTGATAAGAGCAACTGTCAGACTGTTGAACAAAAACTTCATCGCATCCATTCTTTCTAACAGTCCGGAAAAGTTTTCAATTGAAAAGACCTTGGGGAAAAATTTCGGCGGAACTGCAATCACCTCTGACCCCGGCTTAAATGCACAGCAAATCACATAAATATATGGAAAGAGCCAGCCCACTGTAAGAATCACTGACAGAGCGATTCCAAGCTTTTTTCCTGTTTCTCCTTTTCTCTTCACTATTTTCGCCTCCTATTACACTGATTAGCTGTTCTTTTTCTTTGGATTCCATAAGCTCTGCATAAAGACCAGGGTAAATACAACCAAAACAACAATGAATACAACTGCCATAGCGCTTGCATAGCCAATATCATTGTACCTTGTCAAAGTTTTATAGATCATAATACTGATCGTTTCCGAAGAACTGTTAGGACCTCCCTCTGTCATAGCCCAGATAATATCAAAGGTTCTGGCAGCATCTATGATTCTTACAGACAAAGCAGTCAGCAAAACTGGTTTAATCACAGGGAGTTTGATATAAAAAATCTGCTGCAGAAGATTTGCGCCATCAATTTTTGCTGCTTCTGTCATACTGGAATCAAGTCCCTGCAGACCAGCCAGTATCATCAGCATCATAAAAGGAGTTGTCAGCCATATATCTGCAATACAGCAGGCAATCAGCGACCATTTTTCGTCTGCAAGCCATAAAATGTCGCTGCTGCTGGATAAAATTCCGATCCGCACCAGAAGCTCGTTTACTATTCCAAAGCTGGAGCTCATCATTAATTTCCAGGTAAGTCCTGCAACTAAAGGCGCAATCATAAGAGGAGCCATCATAAAGGAACGAATAATCTTGCTTCCCTTATAATCCATTTCAAAAAACAAAGCGAACAGCAGTCCCAGAAGCGTCTCCACACCAACTGCAATCACAATGTACAGCAATGTATTCTTTAACTGTTTTAAGAATCCTCCTGCTGTAAATGCCCGGATATAATTATCAAGCCCTACAAATGTCCTGTCTCCTGTCAGCCCAATATCAAAAAAGCTGTCTGCCACCATGGTTATAATTGGATAGATCAGAAACGCACCCATAAATATCGCGCCTGGCAGGAAAAATAATAATAAGGTTTTCTTTGAAATTAATTTCATACCCTTTACCACCTTTTCGTACAGGGAAAGTCTCCCCTGTTACATTCCGATTGCTTCAATTTCTGTCCTGGCAGCTTCCAGAGTCTCCTGTATATCTGCGCCTCCCAGACAGGATTCTACAACACCAGTAAGAACTTCCTCAATCTGGGCCCAGGTTGTCACCATAGGTCTTGCCTGTGTCTGTTCTGCTCCCAGAGTTTCGAGAACTGCAGTTGTATGCTCATTTCCTTCTGTTTTTCCGGCTTCCTCATAAACAGAAGTTCTTCCCGCAATCTTCAGGGTAAGATCCATGTAATCTGCATTATGATCATACATAAATTCAACATATTTCTGTGCCATTTCCTTGTTCTCAGAATTTTTCATCACACACTCATACCATGGACCTGTGGTTGCTCCGATTCCTGCTTTTCCGGCTATCATCGGCGCACATCCTACCTTGTCCGCTCCCAGTGCTTCAACAGCTGCCGGATACTGATGGCTCCAGTTTAACTGCATTGCCGTTTTTCCATTTGTAAAAAGCTCCTGAGACTCTGTGGCTGCTGTGGAAAGAGAATCTGACGGAGTATAATCTGCCCCTGCAGTATCCACCATAAACTGCAGCGCATCTGCATAAGCCTGGTCAGTGATGTTTACATTACCATCTTTATCAAATACAAGCCCCTCTGCTCCGGCCTGACATGCGAAATCCAGGAAAGAACATACTGCATCTGAACCGCTTCCAAATACTGTAGTTCCATACATATCATCTGTTTTTAATTCTTCTGCAAGAGACTGATATTCTTCCCAGGTTTTCGGTACTTTGTCCTCTGGAATCAGATCCTTTCTGTAAATCAGAATCTTAGAATTTACCCACATGGGATATCCAAGAAGGTTTCCATCAATAGTTCCGCTTTCTTCGAGAGTTGGAAGGAAATCGCTGCTATCTGCATCTTTAAGCGGTTCAATAGCATCTGCAAAAGCTGCCAGCCATACTACATCCATACACGCTACATCATGGGCTGCCTGTTTTGCCTTGATCTCTGTAGACAATTTATCATACATTCCTGTATAGGCAACTGCATCTACAATAACCTCACAGCCTGTTTCCTCTTTAAAATCTGCTGCAGTTTCCTTTGCAAGGGCCTCTGCCGGAGATCCGCTCTCTACTAATACAGTGATACTGTCTTTTTTATCTGCTGTTTTTTCTCCTTCAGTGCTTCCACATCCTGTAAGCATAGTTCCTGCAACTGCTGCCGCCATCACCAGACTTAAAGCTCTTTTTTTCATGTTAAAATTCCTCCTTTTCGCTTATACTTTTCATTCCTTTTGATGGACTCATTATAGTTCATCTGTCTTTTTATGTCAAACGTTTTCATAATATATTTTCATTTATGTCAGTGTGCACAATATTATATTGTATATTTTGTATAGTTTTACCGATATATTTGTCATTTTAATAAACTATATCAATTCTTTTTCTTCTTTATTGTGAAAATATTTTCATATTATATCAGCGTTTTTTCTTTTATTTTTCATGTAATTATGTTATAATCATACTATCAAGAAAATATTTCCAGCTTCATGACATTCGATATTTTAATAATGTGAGGTTTTATTATGAATAAAGTCAAAATTACAGATATTGCACAAAAAAGCGGTGTTTCCCTTACTACTGTTTCCAGGTATTTTAACCATCCGGAGCTTCTTTCACCGGAAACACAAAATAAAATTAAAGAAGCGATCAAAGATCTTAATTACAGCCAGAATAATCTTGCCCGTATTCTTGTCACCGGTCAGTCCAATCTGGTAGGCGTTATTTTTCCTCACCTTCATTTAAGCTTTTACACAGAACTTCTTAATCAGCTTGTAAAATACGGTAAAGAAAAAGGCTACAGTTTTATTATCTACACCTCTAATAACTCCAAAGAGGAAGAAATGCATCTGATCCAGAACCTGATCTCCTACCGGATCAAAAGTCTTATTTTATTAAGCCATCTTCTTTCTCCCCAGGAGATCGAAGCTCTTCCTGTACCGGTAATTTCAATTGAAAGAGCCGGAGGAAACTTTAAGCAGATTAACAATGATAATTTTACAGGCGGAAAGCTGGCAGCCGATTTGCTGATCCGCAACGGCTGTGAAGTTTTTATCCATATTAATAATGATTTCAGGGAAGACTGGCCTTCCTTTAAGCGTATCCTGGGATTTGAATATGAGGTCAGAAATCTTCCCTATGAGCGTTTTATCCAGACTGATCTTACAGATCCTTATATGCCCTCTGCCACAAAAGCAATGGAAGATCTGGTTACTCATATTACCACAAAATATGCCGGCAAAAAACTGGGCGTGTTCTGTTCCAATGATGACATTGCAGGGCTCTTTGAACGCCAATGTATCAAAAAGGGAATCTCGATTCCGGAAACAGTTGAGCTGATCGGGTATGACAATTCTCCCGGCTCCAACAATGCAATCCTGCCCATCACCTCTGTCGATCAGAATATATCCCTGATGGCACAGATTGCAATCCAGTCTCTGGACAATTATATTCCATATGAAAGCATGGTTCCTGCTGCCCTGATTGAAAAGGAAACAACCAGCCGTTCCTCTCTGTAACTTTCACAGCAATTTACAGTTATTTTCATTGTTTCATATTTTTTACAAAAAAAGAGCGCACCACATGCTGACATGTGATACGCTCTTTTTTCATTCTTTTAAAACACCTCCGCCCTCCGGCGGCCAAGGCTCAGATAAACTCGTGTTCCCTTTCCCGGTTCTGATTCCACGGAAATACCATGATCCAGCCTTTTCATGATCTTTCTGGAAAGGTACAGGCCGATTCCTGAGGATCTGGTCTCCGTTCTTCCATTATATCCGGTAAATCCCTTTTCAAAAATCCTCGGAAGATCTTCCGCGCTGATTCCTGCCCCCGTATCCTCAATCACCAGCGTATGGGGACGGGATTCCGAAAGATAAATCCGTATCTCACCTGTCTTTGTGTACTTTAAGGCATTGGAAATACACTGCCCGATCACAAATCCCAGCCATTTGGGATCTGTCAGAACCTTTTCCTGTGTTCTCTCATAGTCAAGCTGCAGCTTTTTCCCGATAAAAACTGACGCGTATTTGTGAATCTGCTCCCGAATGATCTTATCCAGATCGCACTCTGAAAATTTCATATCCGAAGACATATCCTCAGATCTCAGATACCCCAGAACCATTTCCACATATTCTTCTACCCGAAAAACCTCTGCAAGAGCCGTTTTATTTTCCTGAGGCTGTTCTCCAAGAAGCAGCCTCAGGGCGGCAATAGGTGTTTTTATCTGATGCACCCACATGGTATAATAATCCGCCATCTCTCTGTAAGAGGTCATCCTGGCTTCCTCTGCTTCCATCCTCATTCGGTTCAGTTCATGGATCATCTGCTGAAGCGCCGCCTCGTTGTTGTCCTGGGGCAAAGGAAGCTTTTCCAGATCCAGAGGAATACTTTTTGCAATCTGAGACAAAACCTGCGCTTTGCTGCGGAACCTGAAATATCCATACACAAATGCTCCCGCGAACAAAGCCATACATAATAGGCTTCCATAAAGAACCGGCTCATCAGGACAGTTATACAGCCATAATACCATTGCCATGATTCCGGTTGAAGCCAGGAACAAAGCTGCTGTTTTCCATATTTTTTTCAGATACCCTGCCATTTCTGTCCTCCGTTACTGCACTATGTAGCCCAGCCCTTTTCTTGTGAGAATCATATTTTCAAGGCCGATTCCTTCCAGCTTGCGTCTCAGGCGGTTGACATTTACTGTCAGAGTATTGTCATCTACAAAATCATCATTTTCCCAGAGCATCTGCATAATCGCTTCTCTTGAAACTACGTTTCCTGCCTGAGAAAAAAGAAGGTTCAGTATCCGAAGTTCATTTCTGGTAAGCTCTACAGACTGTCCCTGATAGCTCAGATTTCCGCTTCCCAGATTCAGGACAGCGCCTCTGTGTTCCAGAAGGTTCCCACTGTTTCCAAAGGAATATGTTCTTCTCAGTATCGCCTGAACCTTTGCAGAAAGGACCTCCAGATTAAAGGGCTTGGCAACAAAATCGTCTGCTCCTCTGGTCATTGCCATAACCATATTCATGTCATCTGCCGCAGAGGAAAGAAAAATAACAGGAACCTGCGATACCCGGCGGATTTCTTCACACCAGTGAAATCCGTTAAAATACGGAAGCTTCAGATCCAGAAGCACCAGATGGGCTTCGGAACGCACAAATTCTCCCATAATATCCCTGAAATCCTCCGCTGCCGTTACCTGATATCCCCAGGATTCCAGATGTTTTGTTATCAGAGAACAGAGCATCTCGTCATCTTCTGCGAGAAATATCCTGTACATTAAAGCTCCTCGTCCACATACTTCTGTATGTTGGATGCATTTACATATTTTTTCAGATGCTCTCCGTCTGTGATCACCAGGGTAGGCGCCTGCATAATGCCGAACTGTCTCGCCATATCCGGGTTCTGTTCTGCGTCAATGATCTCCAGCTCCTCGCCCTCCAGCATTTTTTTCGCCATGCGGCAGTTTGGGCAGGTGCTTGTGGTAAACAGGTATTTATGGGTTTCTACAGGCTGTACCTTTACGTCGTCCTCTGTCATTGTGACTACACTTGTATGGACTTTTTTCAGGGAAGAATGCACAACGTCATAAAGGGTTCTGTTTTTATATTCCTGAGCCTTTCCGTCATTCCAGTTCTGGACCGGACGGTAATAGCCTGTAATACGGCTGTATACCTCAGCCTTTTTGCCGCATTTCGGACAGGTAAAGTGCTCGCCACTTAAATATCCGTGCTCGCTACATACAGAGTAAGTAGGAGAAATCGTATAATAAGGCAGCTTATAATTTTCTGCGATTTTCCGCACAAGAGAAGCGGCGGCCTTCCAGTCAGGAAGCTTTTCTCCCAGAAATCCGTGGAATACTGTTCCTGATGTATAAAGGGTCTGAAGCTCATCCTGGATATCAAGAGCGTCAAAAATATCCGAACTGAATTCAACCGGAAGATGAGAGCTGTTTGTATAATACGGGGTATCGCCCTCTTTTCCTGCTGTTTTAATGTCAGGCCAGCGTTTTCTGTCATGCTTGGCAAGCCTGTATGCTGTGGACTCCGCCGGTGTTGCCTCCAGATTAAACAGCTCGCCCTGATACTGCTCCTGATAATCGGAGAGCCGGTTTCTCATATGCTCCAGAACTTCTTTTGTAAACTTCTGGGTACGCTCATCTGTCATATCACAGCCCAGCCATCTTGCATTCAGCCCAGCCTCGTTCATTCCCACAAGGCCGATCGTGGAAAAGTGATTGTCAAAGCTTCCCAGATACCTCTTTGTGTAAGGATAAAGTCCCTCATTTAAAAGTCTGGAGATCACCTGTCTCTTGATATGCAGAGATCTTGCCGCAATGTCCATCATATGGTCCAGTCTGCGGTAAAACTCTTCCGGATTTCTTGACTGATAGGCGATTCTCGGCATATTAATGGTAACCACCCCTACAGACCCCGTGCTTTCTCCTGAGCCGAAAAAGCCGCCGCTTTTTTTGCGAAGCTCACGAAGATCCAGACGGAGACGGCAGCACATGCTGCGGATATCACTTGGCTTCATATCACTGTTAATATAATTGGAAAAATACGGCGTTCCGTATTTTGCTGTCATTTCAAAAAGAAGCTGATTATTCAGAGTATCTGACCAGTCAAAATCCTTTGTAATGGAATAGGTGGGAATCGGATACTGGAAACCTCTTCCATTGGCATCTCCCTCGATCATGGTTTCAATAAAGGCGCGGTTTACCATATCCATTTCTTTTTTGCAGTCCTTATATTTAAAATCCATTTCCTTTCCGCCAACAATTGCAGGCAGCTCTGCCAGATCATCCGGGACTGTCCAGTCAAGAGTGATATTGGAAAACGGAGCCTGTGTTCCCCAGCGGCTTGGAGTGTTGACGCCATAAATAAAGGATTCAATGCATTTTTTCACCTCACGGTAAGACAGCTTATCTGCTTTGACAAAGGGCGCAAGATAAGTATCGAAGGAAGAAAATGCCTGAGCTCCCGCCCATTCATTCTGCATGATCCCCAGGAAATTTACCATATGATTACAGAGTACGCTTAAATGCTTTGCCGGAGCAGAAGTAATCTTGCCTTCAATACCTCCAAGCCCCTCCTGGATCAGCTGTTTTAAGGACCAGCCTGCACAGTAGCCTGTCAGCATGGAAAGATCATGGATATGAATATCCGCATTTCTGTGAGCGTCTGCAATCTCATTGTCATAGATCTCAGACAGCCAGTAATTGGCAGTGACAGCTCCGGAATTGCTGAGGATCAGACCTCCTACTGAATAAGTAACTGTAGAGTTCTCTTTTACGCGCCAGTCCTCCACCTTTACATAACTGTTTACTATTTCTTTGTAGTCCAGGATCGTGGATTTCATATTTCGGATTTTTTCCCTCTGCTTGCGGTAAAGAATATACGCCTTTGCCACATCGCTGTAGCCGGCCTGGATCAGAACGTTCTCCACACTGTCCTGAATATCCTCCACAGTGACCCTGTCATCCTGAATCTTATCCTGAAAATCAGCTGTCACACGCAGCGACAGAAGATCGATCATATCCTTGCTGTAATTCTTTTCTTTTGCATCAAATGCTCTGCTGATAGCAGACGAAATTTTAGCCATCTGAAATTCAGCAATTTCCCCATCACGTTTTACTACCTGAAACATAAGTCCTTCTTCCTCCCTTGCTTTGCTCGCTCTTATTTTCTGCTGATAGATTACATTGTAGCAAAGGTCACAGGTTCCGTCAACCGCAAAAACCACCATATATTGTGTGATCATTCCTTTCACACTCTATATGATGGTTCTGTTTTCCTGTATTTACAGGCTTTCCGGTGTTTTTCAAAACCCGGAAATTTATTTTTTTATACAAATGTAACCTGCCTTGTTATCCAGGACAGCCAAAATTACAGCGCTCCTGTTACAATCAGCCCCGGGGCATAACATTCACAAAAAACTCTGCAGGGATTTTTGCCTGGACAAAAATTCCGTCCTCTCTGTATTCCTCAGACAGAAGCTGTCCGTATTCCCGGATCATCTGGATTTTTCCGGCTTCTTTATAAGCATACAGCTCCTCAATATAAATCTGGCTTTCTGCCAGAAGCCGGGATAACAGCTCTCTTAACTCACACAGTCCCCTGCCTGTTCTGGCAGAACATTTTACCGTATAGTCTGCCCGCAGATCACGCAGCTCTGAATCAGGCACAAGATCCTGTTTATTCAGAAGTGTAATGATCTTTTTTCCGGAAACACCCAGCTCCTTCAGAGTTTCATAAACAACCTGCATCTGCGTTTCAGCCCGTGGATTGGAAGCGTCTACCACATGGATGATATAATCTGCATATTTTGCTTCCTCCAGAGTGCTTTTAAAGGCTTCCACCAGATGATGAGGAAGCTTTCTGATAAACCCTACGGTATCTGTCAGAAGGATCTGCTGTCCGTCATCAAGATCCATTACTCTTGTTGTGGGATCAAGGGTTGCAAAAAGTTTATCCTCCGCCTGCACTCCTGCTCCGGTGAGAGTGTTCAGAAGCGTAGACTTTCCTGCATTGGTATACCCCACAATAGCAGCGGTCTTCAGTCTTCCCTTTGATCTGCTGCCGCGGATCAGCTCACGGTGTTTTTCCACCTGTACCAGCTCCGCTTTCAATGCCGAGATTCTGGTGCGGATAAGACGTCTGTCCGTCTCCAGCTTTTTCTCGCCGGGTCCCCTTGTTCCAATACCTCCGCCCAGTCTGGACAGGGAATCTCTTAATCCTACCAGACGTGCGGACCGGTAACGGAGCTGAGCAAGCTCCACCTGGATCTTGCCTTCGCTGGTCACTGCTCTTCCCGCAAAAATATCCAGAATCAGCAGCGTTCTGTCCATAACCTTACATTCCAGCTCCCGCTCCAGATTATTCAGCTGCGACGGTGAAAGCTCATCATCACAGATAATTCCGTTTGCATCAAGAGCAGTCAGGAGATTTTTCACTTCCTGAATTTTGCCTTTTCCGATATAGGTTCCCGGATGTACTGCTTCTCTGTTCTGAATGACCTTTGCCGCAGTTTCTGCTCCTGCAGTTTCTGCCAGCTCCTGAAGCTCGTCCAGGGATGTCTCCACACCATCTCCGATATCAGTCTGCACCCCTACAAGGATCACCCGCTCCTGAATTTCCTTAAAATCATACAACTGCATATCAACCCTCCCAGGATGTCTGTTCTTCTGCCGAAGCTGTGTTCTGTCCTTCTTCCGGGGCAGGTTCCTCTACATTTTCCTGCGCGATCCTGGACTGGAGAAATTCCAGTTCCTTCTTTGCTTCCTGGTCATCGGGATACATTTTCATATACTCCTGAGCCTTTGAAAAAGCGGTGTTAAAGTCAAGCTGTTTCTCATATGCAACAATTTCATTAAATAAAAGCTCCTGCATCTCGTCTGTATCTGCAGCCTCAAGTCCGCTGGCAATATTTACCAGTGCGCTCTGATAATCTCCGTCTGCTATATCACACAGAGCCAGCCCGTTGTATCCCTCTGCCTTACGGCTTTCTTCTGCATTCAGATAATCCTGATACATGGATCTGGCTGCAGCAGTATCATTCTGGGCAAGACATACCATTCCCAGTAAAGAAAGTGCCTCCACACTGCCCTTTTCGGAAGCCTTTGTCAGTTCGTTCCTGGCATTTTCATAATCCTGCATATAGTAATAAATACGGCCCCGCTCGCAGTAATCTTCTGCATTCCCGGGCTCAGTTTTCAGAATTGCTTCCAGATACCGTGTCCCGTCAGCCTCCATGCCTCTGCTCTGGTAGGCTTCGTAAATCTGAAGAGCCATGTCATAATCGGCTTTCTCTCCGTATGCCTGTTCAAAATTTGATGCCGCCTCATCATAGGCATCCATTGCAAGCGCCACACAGCCTGTTAAAAAATACAGATCTGCATTCATGGAATAATCAGACGCCAGAGTCTGACAGTCTGCCATGGCGTCATCCGGAAGCCCTGCTTTCAGCTGTGCAGTTGCACGGTATGCAAGCAGATCCTGCCTTATGGATTTTTTTACCCGGTTCTGTGACAGCGCCTGAGTAAAGCTCTCCACAGCTCCCTGATAATCTCCCAGGCGCAGTTTTGCGATTCCTGCGCCTCGTAGAGATTCCACTGTCTTATAGCTGTAGGAAACAGAAGTCTCATAACCTGTCAGCGCTTCCTGATAACTTCCCTGAGCCAGATTTTCTTCTGCCTGCCTGTAAGTATTCTGTTTTTCACCTCCGCAGCCTGTAAGGAGAGACGCTCCTATACAGACTGCCAGTATCCGTCCGATTTTTCCTGTTTTCATGTATATCCTTTTTATTCTACAATAAGCCCTTCGGCTTCGATCACCTTTACCACATTGTCCACATGTTCCGCACAGATATCTTCTGTTCCTGCTTCTACCATAACCCGGATCAAAGGTTCTGTTCCGCTTTCTCTTACAAGAATGCGTCCGTCTGTGCCAAGGGCTCTGGCAGCTGTCTCTACAGCCTCTTTTACCTTTGGATTTTCTCTTGCCGCCACTTTATCCGCAACACGTACGTTTCTCAGGATCTGCGGGTAAACCTTCATCTCTTTTGCAAGATCACAAAGAGTGGTCTTTTTCTCCACGCAGGCCTCCATCAGCATCAGAGAAGTAAGGATTCCGTCTCCGGTGGCTGAATACTTGCTGAATATAATATGTCCGGACTGCTCTCCTCCAATACTGTAATTGTTTTCCAGCATATTTTCCGCAACATATTTATCCCCTACTGCCGTCTGCTCATAGCTGATTCCCTCGCGCTCCAGAGCCTTATAAAGTCCCATATTTGACATAACCGTGGTAACTACTGTATTTCCGTTCAGCCTTCCCTGCTCTCTCAGGTATTTGCCGCATACATACATGATCTTGTCGCCGTCGATAATGTTTCCTCTGTGATCCACTGCAATACAGCGGTCTGCATCGCCGTCATAAGCAAATCCCACATCCAGGCCTTTTTCCACAACAAATCTCTGAAGCACCTCAATGTGTGTAGAACCGCAGTTGGTATTAATGTTTGTTCCGTCCGGCTCATTATTGATCACATAGGTTTTTGCCCGGAGAGCGTCAAACACACTTTTGGCAATTGCAGAGGAACTTCCGTTTGAACAGTCCAGACCCACACGGATGTTTTTGAAATCACGGCATGGAATAGAGATCAGATAACCGATATAACGGTTTCTTCCGGAAGCAAAATCTACTGTTCTTCCAATATCCTCGCCGGTTGCCAGAGGAAGCTCTTCCAGCTTTCCATCCAGGTAAGCCTCGATCCTTGCCTCTACCTCAGCCTCGATCTTCTGTCCGTTTCCGTTAAGAAGCTTGATTCCATTGTCATAAAAAGGATTGTGGCTTGCAGAGATCATGATTCCACAGTCAAAATCCTCTGTGCGGACCACATAGGAAACGCTGGGAGTTGTGGTCACATGAAGAAGATATGCATCTGCTCCGGAAGCTGTCAGACCTGCCACCAGCGCGTATTCAAACATATAGCTGCTTCTTCTTGTATCTTTTCCGATTACGATCTTCGCCTTATGATCGCGCCCGTAATACCAGCCCACATAACGTCCTACTTTAAAAGCATGATCTACTGTAAGCTGCACGTTTGCCTCACCGCGAAAGCCGTCTGTTCCAAAATATTTTCCCATAATAATTCCTCCTTGAAGTCCATTGTGCCGACACAACGGGAAACTGCTTATTTATAAAGTGTCTCCGGATAAACGCCCTCTTTTGCAAGTCTGTCAAAAGCAGCGATCACCACTTCTTTGTCTTCCTGATAGGTCACCCCAAACCAGGTATCCTTTGTATCCAGTACATCAACCTTTGCTTTTCCTTCCTTGATCAGACGGTCGATCATCTCCGGAAGAAGATATTCTTTTTTAATATCAGCTGCGTTAAGATTCTGAAGAAACTCCACAAAGCCCTTTTCCAGCACGTCCATAAATGCAGGAGTCAGTCCCCACATATTCATGGAAACAAGGCTGTTTACATCCAGCTCTTCTGCTGTTCCGTCTGCGTTTCTGGATTCTGCCCCGTTCTCAGTCTTATAAATATCATGAGTCTCTGTTACGCCAACCAGCGCTCCGTTTTCAATATGGCAGACGCCTCTGGTTACGCTTCCGTTATCGCTGAGAGTATTTCCAAGACGGAATCCGGCCATACAGATATGAAGAAGTCCATCCTCCGGCTGCTCCTGCACCAGATAGTCATGTACTTTTACATATGCTTCTTTTCCATAATAATCATCTGCATTAATTACCATAAACGGCTCAGACAGAACATTCTTTGCCGCAAGAACTGCCTGACCTGTTCCCCATGGCTTTGTTCTGTCAGCCGGCTTCTCAAAGCCGTCCGGAAGATCTTCCAGTGACTGAAACGCATACTCAACTTCTGTGATCTGTTCAATTTTATTGCCGATCACAGCGCGGAATTCCTCTTCCAGATCCTTTCTGATAATAAAAACAACTTTGTTAAAGCCTGCCTCCAGAGCGTCATAAATAGAATACTCCATAATAATCTCGCCATTTGGGCCAACCGGCGCAAGCTGTTTGATTCCTTTTCCAAAGCGGCTTCCGATTCCGGCAGCCATGATCACCAGTGCTGTTTTTTTCATTTTATTCTCCTCCATTATATATTATCTATGCTGATATCTGTATATTTTACATTTTACAGACTTCAGTACTGTAATATTTTTATTTCTTACGCTTCCTCATTGTTGAGATTTGCCAGTTTAGCCGCCTGATCAGCCGCAATCAGACTGTCAATGATCTCACTGAGGTCGCCGCCCAGAATGCTGTCCAGACGATGCAGGGTAAGCTTGATCCTGTGGTCTGTCACACGCCCCTGAGGGAAGTTATAAGTACGGATCTTCTCGGAACGGTCTCCTGTTCCGATCTGGCTTCTTCTTGCCTCGGCTTCTGCATCGTGCTGTTTTGCAATCTCCATTTCATACAAACGGGAACGCAGTACCTTCAGAGCCTTGTCTTTGTTTTTCAGCTGTGATTTTTCATCCTGACAGGAGATCACGATTCCTGTTGGAATATGGGTCAGACGTACCGCAGAGTCTGTGGTATTGACACACTGACCGCCGTTTCCCGACGCACGGAATACATCAAATTTACAGTCGTTCATATCCAGGTGGAAATCAATCTCCTCCGCCTCAGGCATGATAGCCACCGTACAGGTAGAGGTATGGATTCTTCCGCCTGACTCTGTTTCCGGCACTCGCTGTACCCGGTGAACGCCGCTTTCATATTTCAGTCTGGAATAAGCGCCGTTTCCCTGGATCATAAAAGTGACCTCTTTAAAGCCGCCGATTCCGTTCTCATTGAGACTCATCATCTCTGTTTTCCATCTGAGGCTTTCCGCATATTTCACATACATACGGTAAATTTCCGCTGCAAAAAGAGCAGCCTCATCGCCGCCTGCGCCTGCGCGGATCTCCACAATAACGTTTTTGCTGTCATTGGGGTCTTTGGGAAGAAGAAGGATTTTGATCTCATGCTCCAGCTCCTCCACGCGTTTTTTTGCGTCGGAAAGCTCTTCCTTGAGCATCTCTCTCATTTCTTCATCTTTCTCCCCTTCCAGCATGGAAAGACTGTCCTGAATAGTTTCTTTATTCTCTTTGTATTCTTTATAAGCGTCCACGATCGGCTGCAGATCGCTCTGTTCCTTCATAAGCTTCTGGAAACGATCCGGATTAGATGTTACATCTGGCTCACCCAGCTCATTCAGAACTTCCTCGAAACGTATGAGCAAATCGTCCAACTTGTCAAACATGGTTTTCCTCCTGT